>Ga0325404_1004724_pt1 | contig 14449 bp, 9 predicted proteins | sample PopdelMetagenome_18_FD_205664 | JGI IMG/M metagenome (GOLD analysis project Ga0325404, IMG submission 205664) | Populus deltoides microbial communities from Bellville, Georgia, United States - Xylem-Control-R1 | ecosystem: Host-associated > Plants > Phyllosphere > Stem > Wood/Secondary xylem... | reverse complement strand
AGATGGTGTAGAGTGGGCCATTTTAACATCCATCGATTGTAGTAATCAATCACAGTCTGAACTCTGGTCTGCTGCAACATAACTTCAGATACCCACACCCCATACGCCCTCCTTTCTTCTTCTTCTTTAAATGGGGTTTCTTTTGTTTGTGTTATTCTTCTCCAAGGAAGGTCTCTTTGGTTGTGGTCGTACCAGTCAAGCAATGAGGCTCTGATTTTCTGGGTTTCTTTGTCAGAGAACAGGTCTTCAATGTCAGCTACTACTTGTTTTTTAGATGAATGTTGACGCTGCTCCTTTGGTTTGGCTATGGCAGCATTTCTTTTCCTCTTACTTGGCTTCTCGATACCGTCCTCATCCATTGTTGTTGCTGTTGTGAGGTGGGGTTTTGTGCTCACTTTTTGTATGAGCCTGCTGCTCCTTGAAGAAGGTGCTTTCGAGAATTCGAATCGACCCACCCCGCGCCACCCACTCACTTTTGGGTTTGTGTTGCCAGACATGTGTGAAACCGAAGTCCACTGTTGCGATTTTTGCTGCCAAATTCTACTCGTTACTTCCCTTCTTACCTTTTTACTATTCAAAAACTGTTTCCCGTTTACTTTTATTTCAGTTGTGAATATAATTAAAATTATTTATTTGTGATTATTTTTAAAGTATTTTTTATTTAAAAATATATTAAAATAATATTTTTTTATTTTTTAAAATTTATTTTGATATTAGTACATAAAATGATTTAAAAACACTAAAAAAAAATTTAAAATAAAGAGAAAAATAAAAAAAATTTAATTTTTTTCAAAAAAACAAAAACAAATGGGCTCTAATAATTTGAGAAAAATCATAGTACACTTGAATTGTATCTTTAACAATAAAACCACAATGTTTGGTAGGGTGAATTGCAAGAACTCGTAATAGATATATTTAACAAAATACATACAACATGGATGTTTTATTGCAGTAATAGACACATATTATTGTGCATTGTTATATTGTAATTACTATTTTTCCCTTTAGTGGAAAAAAAAGTCATCTTGGTTGTGGGGGTACTTTGATCTTTTTCACTGGCTCATTGTTCATTAAAAGATTGTTAGGGGCTATCTAAAACCTTAGAAAAGATAAAAAAAAGAAAAAGGTTTGCGTTCGGGCATATATTTGTACTTTCACACATGTTTTTTGGGTAATTACCAAGATCGATTGGGTGTTTTGATATTTTTATGTTGACTTTTAAATTTCTTAAATGTTGATGCTACGTGCTAAGCATGCGCCAGCAAGGGGGTGATGTCCGTGCCATTAGATGACGTGTTCGAAGTCACCCGGTGGCCAAACCTAACCTTCTATTGTCTTTTTGGAAGTGCCACCGTGTCCTCTTGCAAGAGGTGTAACGCATGATGGCGTATAATAATCGGATTGTTGTCGATGATCATTTTTTTTTCCTTTCTTTTCTCTCTCTTACCAGATAAAGTGCATGATTGTTCTCTTTGGTTTTGGTTTTTCAATTTTAGTTCTCATTTTTTTGACTTCTTATTTCATTCTTGTTCTTTTTATAGTTTTTTATTCAATTTAGTCCTTAAATTACAATTTCTCATATGTTTTTTTCATTTCGGTCCTTATTCTTTTTATTTTTATTTTTTTCTTGGCACTTCTGTTAAAGTTGTTTTTACTTTCAATTTCATCATTTAATCAAAGTTTTTATTGTTTTATTTTTTTTTAATTTGACCCTTATTATTTTGATTTCTTTTCCCGTTCATTAAAGATATTTTTCAATTCAATTTAACCCTTCAATTTAACATTTTTGTTTGCCCTCTAATTATTATTTTTATTTTCACCCCTCATGTTTTTAGTTTATCTTACATGATTGATTTTTCTTCATAGTTTTATCTTTCGACATTTTATTTATTAGAGATTCGACTTCGTACGTTCTTATCATTTTGTATTAGTTTTTTTTTAAATATTAGTTTTGTAATTATCTTCAAATTCTTTTCTATAAGTTTATCATGGTCTTATGACCTAAATCATAAGTTTTGCATGCCTTTTATTAATATAATATTTTTTTACAAAAACAATTATTTTGTTTGTGTTTGATTTTTCAAGATACTATTTTAATTTATCTATAATTTTCTCTAATATACAAATGAATTTTATTTTTTAAAATATAAAATATTCATTTTTAAATAATATTTTTGATATGTTTGGATTTGCGCACTCAGTTTTTTTTTAGGTGTGGGTTTATTCAATCAGTTTTATTTATTTTTATCTTTTAGGTCACAAGTTTTTTTGAACGTGAGTTTATCTTTTATGATTTAAATAAATAATTTCAGTAAAGACAAGCGGGTAAATGTCTTATTTTGTGTGATTGAATATATTGATTTATATTTGTCTCTCAATTTTTCAATTCTTTTTTGGTTGCTGTTATTGACTTATTTATTTATTTATATAGATGATTATCAATTTATTTAATTAGATGCGTGCATAGACTTTTCAATTTATACTTTGAATCTTTTTTAATATAAAAAAACATATCAAAATAGCCTGCATACTGTGTGTGTGTATTAGCTATTTAACTCACACTAGCCGTGGGTGGGTGTGTGTGTGTCTGCATACTCTGTGTGTGTATGTATTATCTATTTAACTCACACTAGCCGTGGGTGTGTGTGTGTGCGCGTGTGTGTGTGTGTGTGTGAGAGAGAGAGAGAGAGAGAGAGAGAACTAACTAGTGCACTGTGTTACATTATTTAGCAAAAAGCCTTTTTATGGATGCTTTTGCTAGTACAATAATTTTTTTAATCAAGTAATTTGAAGATTATTTTTGCCTTTAATAAAATTAATTGAATAATAAAAAAAGAGTTACTAATGTTAAATAAAGATTGAAGTGAAAAGTTCATATTCTTGTAAAAAGCAAAAAATAAATGGATATGCAAATATTTTATCTCAATTTTTCTTTTTAGTTTATGCATTTTATTTATTTATCCGCAAGGTTAATTCTAGTTGTTAATTACATGTGATTTTTTTTTCTTATAAATGCATTATATAAATACAATTTATATATCTAAGATTTAAGAAAAAATTAAAGATAAATCACAATAATCTCTTTAAAATATTATGAAATTCCATAAACAATCTAAAAGATCAGTTACTGTTTTAAAAAATAAACTAAATAATTTAAAAAATAACCAAGAGTTTATTAATTAAAAACTAAATTTTAAAAAATAAAAAACAAAGAAGAAGCCAAGCTCATGCGCCGGGTTTAATAAGGAAAAGTTTATGCCCATCTTTTTTTTTAAAAAAAAAGAACGTAATGCCTTCCATTCAATTCTATTTAATACAATGAACAACATGTCATGCACCTGGACAAACAATGAGTCATCTTTATGTATATTTTTTAGTCATCTCTAATGAATGAAAAATTAGAGTAAAAGTTTTTGGTCTTCACAACTTATTTTCATTCAAAACACCTCTTAAACACCATATAAACTTTAATAAAGATATTTTAACCCTAAAATACCCTATAATCAACATGTCTACAAGATGACATGAGGTTATTTTTAAAATTTATTTTTATTTTTATTTTATTTATAGTGATTAAAATAAATATTTATAAGAAATCAACCAATTTAAATTCTAAATTCTAAAGGAATTTTTTTTTCTTGAGTTGAAATTCCTCATTCTTATTCATGTGTTCTTTTTTTTTTTTGAACAAAAGCATATCTTTTTTTTATGGGAAACATGGTTTTATGACAAAGAAATTAAAGTAAATATTTATAAAAATATCAATGATTTAAATCAAAGTGAAAAAATACATTTATTTAATCAAAACTTTATTTTCTTATCAATTTATTTTCATTTTTGTTTAGATAAAAACATGTTTTTATTATTAAAAGAATACTTTTAAAATAAAAACTCATCTTAGTTTGAAAAAAAAACTTCAATAAAAAAAAATACCTTTATAATTTTTACAAAACTGTATAAATAAATAAAAGGTTCATATATTCTTAATTTGAGAAGCAATATAAAAAATATACAATAAAAAGTAAAAAACATGCATAGCCTAAAAAATAAAGCCTAGGTGTGTCTAGGCGCGAAATAGAAGGCCTAAACATGTCTGGAATTTTAAAAAAATCCAAGCGCTGCAATTCTTGAAAGACTAGGCTTATACGCCTATCTTGTTATAAAGCTCAAACACAACTGAACTTCTTTGTGTTTTTTTAACTTTATAGTCTTTTGGGTAAATGACATGTAGTTTGTTGGTACGAATTGTAGCCACTACAGGTCATTGAAAATCATGGTATAAGTAATTTAGACTAAAAACTTAAATTTCAACTATTTTTCACCTAAAAAGTTTCAAAAAAATCATAAGAGCCCAAATAACTCCAATTCTAACATAAAACACCGTCTAATCAATTTAAAACTCAATCGAAAGTGGTTGACGAAAACTTTTTCTTATTCACTCATTTTTTCAATGATTTTCTCTCATCTTTCTCAATATTTAAGGACTAAAAGGTAAGAAAAATTAAATTTGAGATACATCACATTGAGATCCATTTCATTGGCCACACTGATTTTGGCAACACTAAATTATTGCTTCATGTCCCACCAGAAGTTTTCAAGTTCCTTGGAACTTCTTGCCCCACCGAAAGACTTCAATTCAGAAACTTTAGGCTTAGATGTATTTGCCCTACTAAGAGTGTTTGTTATTGCCCGTTTCTTAATGGCAATAGTTTCTTCGACAGCTTTCAACCATTCACCTGATTATGCCGCAAAAGAAATGTACAAACTTTTAGCCCTTTCAATGTTTTTCATAGTTTCTCTTAATGAATCAATGATAGAGCATTCTTCACCCTCTTCCTCTTGCCTTATCAAAATCTCAACACCAATTGTTCTCAAATAGCTACCATGACTTTAGGGTGTATGATCTTAGAACCAATCACGCTTCGATACCATATGGGGTCGGATTTTTCTCGTCAAAATTTTCCAACCCCATGATAGAGTTAGCCTTCCCTCTGTTGATCCTCTCGTGTTTGTCTAGCAACTAAGTGTTTCCCATCACCAAAAGGTTTTCTCGCACTCTTCCTTGTTACAAGACATATGGAACACACAAGTAGAAAGGATGCAACATGTATAAACACATAAGATATTATAAGAACAAATCTCAACCTTTCATTAACTCAAAAGGATATACACAAGTTCATTAATATGTGTGCTATACACAATGGTTCTGCCTACCCATAGTACTTGCACTACATGCTACACAATAATATTTACAGCCTATCTATTACAAAGTATAATGGAAGTTACAATAGGAATTTGTCCCTAAGTTCGCGCACATTTCTTAACATATGTCCTTTAATTCTGGCCATTTCTTTCCCATACAATACACTACTAAAAACTATCATAAACTATCCCAAATTATCGTAATTCCCTTAACTTGCCTTAGCATGTTTTGGATTGTTTGTCGTCCAAGTTTGAGTTCATGTTGAACATCAACCTATGTCCTGTTGAATTGTTAGACGTACATTATTGCTGAATCTACCACTGCCCATGCATGCTGCCACTGTCTATGCATGTTTCCATCCATGTCAATAGTGTTTTTCATCAAGTCTTGGACTATTTATCTCTAGACTTGTCGTCAACCCATGTTGCCTATTATGTTGACTCTGTCGATTTCATCAATGCTAATGATTTCAATATTGTACCAGTATGTCATTCAAACACTATTTTTATAAGTGTACTTTTGCTGAATTTAACCCCGTTATAAACCTCCCTTACCAGAAATACCCCTACACAAAGTTTGCCCATTATTAGAGTTTTATGTCACCCTCACATAACCTCTCGGTCTAGCCCATATCCAAATTGAATTTTGTCCATTAAATCTACGATGCATAGGAAATGTTGATAGTCCCATCATCAACTAGATTATGAACCAAGTCGTGACTATATTCTTCTCTAAGGCCCTGTTTGTCTCTCAACTTAGTCAAATCAAACTTTAAGACCATCTCAAAATATCGAAGACCAGTTCATTGATCTCCATCTTTAACAAACCTCAGTTACAACACCATACTATCACCTACCTATATGTCTGCCAAAATTATATGCGACTCCCCCAAGTCACACATAACAATACTCATCTCTTTGGCAACCTTACATTCCAAGTTCATTCACCCACAAGCTATCTTCATGAAATTTAAATGTTTCCCATAACGTCTTAGATATCCTATTTTCCCCATGAATAACACCATATTACCCACCTTGAAGAATCAAATAAACCTCATAAATTCACCCAACTATCTCAGCTACCTCACATGTAACCTGCAAGTATAGAAATGAGCAACCATGTTTTGGTGATCAACATATCTTGTGCCAAAGTTCTTTGGTAAGTCTCAGCCCTGTCTAAGCATACACACATAACATCCTAGTATTGAATCTGTATGACCTGGTTTTCATATGCTATTGCTGTACCTAAGATACTTCCTCATTAATCATAAAATCTTATTAACATAATAGCTCTGTTGTCCAACCTTTGTCACAAGTTTTAGCCACTGAAAATTCCTGATAAGATAGCCTAATAAAGGCATGCCATTTTGCTTCCATCACCATGAACCATCCGTTTTCACAATTCATAGAATAACCATAATTCTCTACTGCCTCCCTCCAAGACAATATGCTAAACAATCCTCGTTGATTTGTTTGGCTCCTTAAGCAAGCCCCTTCCTCACTTGCAAAAAATTCTCCATGCTGAACAATCTTTTTATCAAGTGCAGAACTCTCAAAATCCTCAACACCATTGCCTTCCCTTACCAAGGCAGCGCACCAAACCATCCTTATCAATTTGTTTGATTCCTCAACCAAATCCTTGACTTGGTTGCTGAATTTTTCACCCCAAATAGTCCCCATCATCAAGATGCAATGAATTCCCATCCCAGCATATCTGTTAGTCAAGATGCTTATACATATGTTCTACCTCCTTGCCAATATAGCATATTAAACCAAACCCCCGTATGGTTTAGTTCGGTTCCTCAACCAAATCCTTCACGACTCGGTTACTGAATTCTTCATCTTGCATAATCAATTATCAAGATACTTCGAATCCCTAAAACATTGTTTCCTTCATCCTAGCCCATTCGTTTGCCAAGATGCATACCATACATGTTCTGCTTCTGTCACCGCAATCTGTCTCAACATCGAAGTGCACAGAACAATCCTATATTATACCCTACCCAAAGCAGTTAGCCAAACAACATTTTCCACCACAAGGATCTTTTTCTTTGACCAATTCTCATGTGATCCATTCCTCAATTCTATCTTTCTTACGCCTTATTGTCCATTGCCAAGATTCCTTCCGAAGACATCAATTCTGCTTTTATCTTAGATGGTCTAGCCAAACAACATCCTTCATGAATAGTCTAGCCATATGACCAAGTCTCTTGACTTAACCACTAAATCTTGTTTCCATCACCTTAAATAGTCCATTATCAAGATACATAAAATCCTTAGATTCTACCTCTACTAAAATAGAACAGTCATACGCTAAATCTTCTACTGATTAAGTTGGCCACACAATTTTTTTAAGCCAAATAAAGTAAGTCTGCTTTTCATATGATTTTGTTAAACTATGTATCAAAGTGTTGCTAGAGCATTTGTTAAGCCAAATGACATAACCAAGAATTCATATGCATCATACCTCGTTACAAATGTCATTTTGTACCCATCCCCTTCAGCAATTCTAACTTTCCAATACTTGGATCGCAAGTCTAGCTTTGTAAAGATGGAAGCCCCATATAATTTGTCCATCATGTCTTGAATCAAAGGAATTGGATATTTATTTTTATTTATTTCTATCTTTTTTAGTGTTTGGTAGTGCATTCGTCTTTTTTTGAAACAAAACAAGGGTACTATAACGAGCCTTGAAAGGATGTATATATACAGTGTCATTCAATTATCCTAACTGCTTCCTTAATTCAACCAAATCTATAGGTGACATTCAGTAAAGGGTTGAGATGGTGGTTTTGCTCCTAACACCTACTCAATGCAATGTTCTACATCTTTCTTTGGTGGGAGTTTCTTCTTCAACCGAGACAACATCACATTCTTAAATTGCTACAACACGTTAGTAAATTCTTTTGGTACCTTATCATAATATTCTTTTTTCCCATCTACTACTATCACAATAAACACTTTTCATGTTTTTATAATGCCTTCTCAATATCAATGGTCAAGATCGAGTTTTTTACTTTTTTAGTGGCATTTGTTGTTGTGACATTGCAACATAGGACAAAACATGGGCAACCTTCACTTGTAATCATAACTCCATTTAGATATAGCATTAAAGCGATCTTGGATTTTCTTGATAAATCAAGACCAAGAATGATACCATAATCATCTAAATTCATAACCAACATATATTACTCACCTCTTCATTGATCCAACATAATCGACACATCATAAGACATACTTGCAATTTTATATGTCTTAAAATTTACTGCCTTTATGAAGGTGTGACTACAACTCAATTTCAAGCCAAGATCTTTCACCAATTGATTTGCTAAGAATATATGGGCTGCACCCGAATTTAGTATAGCATTAATTAGCTGTTTATTTACATTGATATATACATAGATCAGACCTCTTACCACTGACTCCTCTTTTCGCAATGCATTAATCCTCGTTAAGTCTTGATCAACAAGACTAGTTTCAGCAGCCACATCCAATGATTCAGCTACTCAAAAGTTAACACACGTATATGATTGACGTGAGTAACTACCCCTTCATCCTTATCATTATCTCCAACCCGAATAACATTTAGTTTCTCCTTTTTTGGACATTCCCTAGCAAAGTGAGGACCATCACAAATGAAGCAGTCAAATTTTGGTTTAGTACTTTTACCTTGTGCACCCATTAACTTAGTCTTGTCTTTATCCATGACAACCTTCGATGTACCCCTACCAGACTTCTTCTTTTCTTCCTTGTCATTTACCTTAGAATTGAAGAAGGTTGACATATAACACTCTCTAGTAATTGATTTAAAATCAACCAAGTTGTCCATAGTAGCGATAATAGAGGACAAATCTTTTACCTTTTGTTGTCTTAGTTCTGTTTGTGCCTAAAGTTGGATTCTAGACATAAAGTTGAATAACATGTCCTCCCGAACATATTCTTGATGTCAAGAATCAAAGAATTGAAAGATTTAACATACACATGAATTAACCTGTCATATTTGACTCTTTTTAATTTCTTCTGCACAATCCAAGACGTGTTGTTCGGAAGGAATTGCTTTTTTAGCTTTGGCTTTAGATGATCCTACATCTCAATCTTGGGATGTCCAACACTTAAATCCTCTTTGGTTCTTGTCCTCCACCAAAGTTTAGCATCACCCATTAGATACATCATAGTGGGATCCATTTATTCAGCCACGTTGATCTTCGCAATAATAATGTATTGCTCTATATCCCAAAAGAGATTTTTAGATTCCTTTAAACTTCTTGCCCCACCCAAAGACTTTGGTTTAGTCACTTTAGGTTTAGATGTACTTACCTTACTAGGAGTGTTTGTTACTACTCGTTTCATAATGACAATAGTTTCTTCATTGGGTTTCAATAATTCACTCAATTTTGTCGCAGGAGAAATGTATAAGCTTTTAACCCTTTTGGTGCTTTTTGTAGCTTCCCTTAATCGATCAATGATAGAGTGTTTTTCACCCTCTTCCTCTTGTTATATCAAAGTCTCAAGACGCACCAACTATTCCTAAATAGCTTTCAAGACTTCAGGTTGCACGATCTTAGAACCAACTGCGCTCTGATACTACTTGTCACAAGGTTAAATTTTTCACCCCAAAATTCAACCCTATACAGTAGTTTAGTCCCAACTAAACTAAGTTTTGGCTCATCATTTCACTCATGTTTCCCTACAACTATGTGTTTTGCTCACCCATAGAGGTTCGCACAATTGACTTGTTATAAGCAAATAACCAACACATGTATGAAAAACACACAATAAATATAGAAAAATCTCTCAACCTTTATTAATCTTGTAAATAAAAGATTTACACAATACAAGTGTGTATTATACACAAGTATTGCATGCTACACAGCCAAAGCTTTCCAACCTATTTATAGACAAAGATATGTGAATTACAAGGCATAACTATCATCCCTATTTTTCAAGACATAGTAGGGCATTTTCTCCCCCATGTTCTTTATTAATTTAGCAACCTATTTTCCAGCAAGTGTTGGGCAGTTTCTCTCCCATGTTCCCATGACTTTAGTGGATTAAGAGCAATCCCATCTCTACCCCATGTTCAGCTACCTATCCATCATGATCTGGATGTTTATAACTGTTATAACTAACCCACAATCCGTATGTCTAAATACCAGCCCCTACTTCTAGTTTTTATTGTGTTTATTACCAGCTTAAAAGGTTCATGATCCAAGCCCCATGTTCATTCCAAGTCAAGAACCCAATAACTTACACAAACCATTGCACGTTGCCCATCGAATTTATCGTTGCCTATGCAAAGCTATCACTGTTTATCGCTGTTGAATTCTAGGCAATGTGCATTCATTGGCACATCCTTGTGCCAAGACCTCTAACAAATTATCCCCACCAGAAGAGTCTGACGTCCTCATCAAAATAAAAGTAGGGTTATTCATGCACTTTATCTTTGAACTGCCATAAATTGGTGTTATTTTCCCACAAAACCTCCAAGTTTTTCTCTCATTTTACTATAAACTCAGTTTGTCAATTCTTCCTATGCTAGCTAAGCCAACGATAATCCATGATTTTGACAATACCATTGTCAAATTGTTTGTGAATTGTTGGAGGAGCTCTTTGCAACTTACTTTCTTCTAAATCCTCTTGGTCTTTATGGAAAGGTCTCAAATAACTTATATGAAAAGTTGGATGAAGCTTTAGTCATTATGACAGCTTCAATCTATAGGAAACAACCCTAATTTTTTCCATGATTTTAAAAAGTCCATCATATCTCAGCACCAACCCTCGATGCTTTGACTTTCCTATAATGTTTTTCTAGATTTATAGAGTTAATTTGAGCAAAAATTTATCACCCTCATTGAATTTTAGTAGCCTTCGTTTCTGGTCAACATACTTCAACATCCTTTTTCTTTCCTTATGCAAGCTATCTTAGGCTTGCTTAAACAATTTTTGTTTTTCCATTGCAAACCTATATGCAACTAGACTTTCCCACTAGATTTTTGCATCACAATCTCGGTAGGATTTTAGGGTTGTGTCCCCAAAAGTAACTCAAATGGGTTTACTTTTGTTGTTAAGAACTTTTAAAGATTGTAGCAAAACTGCACACCATCCAACAATTTCAACCAATTTCGTAACATTGCCATCATGAAGTGTCTCAAATATTCCTCAAGTAAAGCATTTATCTTTTTTGTCTGACCATTGGTTTGTGAATGATTGATAATGAAAAACTCCAGTCTTGTCCTTATCATGTTAAACAATGTTGTCCATAATCTGCTCGTGAATCACACATCATGATCACTAACAAAATCAGAAGGCACTTCAAAATACTTTACCACATTTTAATATAACAACCCAACAACAATCTTAATTGTACATACTATCGAGGTAACCACAAACACTACATAGTTAGTGAATCTGTTTATGACAACCATGACGGTGTTTATACCATCCACCTTCAAAAACCTAACAATGAAGTTCATTGAAATTGATACCCAAGGTTTGTCTAAAATCAGCAACGACTGTAACAAGCTTGCCTCTCGATAAGTCTTGATGTAAAGTTTTATATCGCCATCCATCTTTTATCAATAATAAGTCTAGGATAAAAGGGCAAGCATCATCTCTCAACCTAGATGTCCAACCCACTGCAAGTCATGAGTCTTCATCATCAAATATTTTCGCAGCTTCCTTTTTGGCATAAAGATCCGACCCTCTTTTGCACAAAGTAGGTCGTGTTCCAACCAATATCTTTGTATTGTCTCTTCTCATACAAGATTAACCAACTTCTTATACGTTGCATCTTCCCCAACAACCTGGCAAAGTCGATCTAGTATGTCCGACTCCAATTAAATAATAGCAAAAATAGTAGTAATTACCTCGCGTCTACTGAGTGCATTTACAACTTGATTATACCTCTCTGGTTTGTTTTCCCATACAAAGTCATATTCAGTCAAGAATTATTGCCACTAAGCTTATCGTTATGACAACTTCTTTTATCTTAAAGAAGGTGTTAGCAACGTTATTGGTCTTAATAATGAACCTTAGTCTCAACAAGTATACTCTTTATACGCAAAAGTAGTGTACTACTATTGTTATTTCTTTATTAAGGGTCGAGTATTTCTGTTCAACATCATTCAACTTCTGACTCTAAAAAACAATTAGATGTCCCTCTTTTACCAGCACTCCCCCAATGGCCTTATCTGAAGCATCAACATGGACTTCGAATGACTTCTCAAAATCAAGTAACCTTAAGACTGGAGTCGATGCTACTGCTGTCTTTAGCTTTTCAAAAGCCAGTTGGTAAATCACTTGACCATTCTCATCTCTTATTCTTTTTTAGAAGATCTAAAAGAGGAGTTGTTTTCTTGTTGTAACCCTCAATAAATCACCTGTAATAGTCTACAAGCCCCCAAAAAGGATCTTAACTCTAGGATAGTTTTTGGTGCTAACCATTCAATGAAGGCTTGAATTTTGCATTGATCCATCTTTACCGGTCCTCCCCAATTAAGTGGCCTAGAAACATAATCTCAGACTTTACAAACTTATGTTTCTCTCTCTTTAGAAACAATTCATGTTCCCTCAATCTATTCAAGACTTTCAAAAGATGAATTACATGATCTCACATCCCCTTTCTATAAATTACAATATCATCTAAATAGACAACAACAAAATTGTCTAAGAAATCATACAAGACATCATTCATAAGATTACAAAATGTTGTTGGAACATTTATTAATCCAAACAGCATAACCAAGAATTTGTATACATCATACCTCATTATACATGTTATTTTGTGCTCATCCCCTTTAACAATTCTAACTTGCTAATACTCGGATCGCAAGTCTAGCTTTGTAAAGATGGAAGCCCTATATAATTTTTCCATCAAGTCTTGAGTCAAAGGAACTAGATATTTATTTTTAATTGTCACATTGTTTAGTGTACAGTGGTCCACACACATGCAAATTTGCACTCTCATCCACCTTTTTTTAAATAAAATTGGAGCACCATAAGGAGCCTTGGAAGGACGGACATATCCAGCGTCAATCAACTCTCTCAACTTCTTCTTTAATTTTACCAACTCCATAGATGACATTCGGTAAAGGGTTGGGATGGTGGCTTCACTCTTAACACCAACTCAATGCGATGATCTATAACCCTTCTTGGTGGGAGTTTCTTTGGCAGCTAAGATAACATCACATCCTCAAATTGTTGCAGCATATTAGCAATTTCTTTCAAAACCTCATCACAACAATCCGTTTTCTCATCTATTACTATTGCAAGAAACACTTCCCTACCTTTTTGTAATGTCTTCTCAGTAGCAATGGATGAGATCAAACTTTTTCCACTCTTAGTGACATTCGTTGTTGCGATATTTGTGTATTTTATGAAGATCTAACAACCAAGAAAATAGAGAGGAGATAAAGTAATGTGTCAAGAGAGAGAAAAAAAGGGAAGAAAAAAATGAAAGAAAAAAGGGTCATCGGGAACACACCGGGACTCTATTTTCAATACATGCAGTACCATTAGAAAAATCATGACGAGAAGATTTTAACTAGGAAAGAATTATGGAAAAACACCAAATACCCAGTTTTGAAGGAATTATGGATAAGTGGGCATGGACACGTGGCGAAAGTGGATACAAAAAAAACTGAGAGACTTTGATCGGAAAATAATGAATTAACCTTAATACCAGTGGCTAGTGGCTACTCTCCTAGCATAGTGGAATGCATGAGTAACTGCCATGTAAGCTGACGTGGCAGGCACCCAACGGACCATAAGCCACATAATCTTTAGTCTGTTTGGAAGTGTGGTTGCGGCTGCTTTTCAAAGTGTTTTTCACTCAGAAATGTATCAAAATAATATTTTTTTATCTTTTAAAAATTATTTTTGATATCAGCGCATTAAAATGATTTAAAAACACCAAAAAAATATTAATTTAAAATAAATAAAATAAAATTTTATAAAAATATTTTTTTTAAAAAAAAAACAGCCATCATAAAAGTACACAAAACATCCATCCCTCCATGGCTCCGAGGAGGAAGCAAACAAATAACAACGACAACATGAAAATTAGTAAATAAATCAAATATTATTTACAGCGGTAGTGAAACAGTAATTTTTTTTTTTTTATATAAAAAATAACTGAGTGTTATTACAGCGCGTTAATGTCCATAAAAAGAAACATTATCAAACGCTAATCTGACGAGGATTGTTGATGGTGACGCTGTTTTTAATGTTTATCACTCAATAATTAAAT
>Ga0325404_1004720_pt1 | contig 14453 bp, 7 predicted proteins | sample PopdelMetagenome_18_FD_205664 | JGI IMG/M metagenome (GOLD analysis project Ga0325404, IMG submission 205664) | Populus deltoides microbial communities from Bellville, Georgia, United States - Xylem-Control-R1 | ecosystem: Host-associated > Plants > Phyllosphere > Stem > Wood/Secondary xylem... | reverse complement strand
TAGACTGCAGACAGTTATGTTTTCTTGATTAATCAACTTATCTAGTTCTTAAGGCTGCCATTAAATTAAATTACTAGTGCGGACACTGTGGTTGTTTGATGGTTAGGGTTAGTTATACGGCGGATCCGTTAACTAACCAATGTTAAGAAGAGATAAATATTCAGAATATAAATTGATGTTTCGTTTCCATGATCAGTTCTGATTTCTGTAGGTGGATGTGTGCTTGTGACCAAGGTTTGTTCTCTTGATAATTTTCTGATTTTATTAAATTTCGTTTGATGTTTGATGTTTTCTTTTGCTTTAGCCTAGAAAACGTCCAAACCCCCCCAAATTGCATATCATCTAGCATAAAAATCTGACTTGAACTTCCTCGTGGGATCGACCCCTTGCTTGTTCTATACTATTTTGTGTGTTGTGTTTGAAGCTAGGGTATTTAATTTGTGCAACCGTGACATCGCAACAGACTCCACTCTCCTAGAAAGGTTGTTCATCTTATTGGACATGTTACTCATTTCAGCTCGCATAAGTTGTAATTGCCCTTGAATATTCCTAATAACATTACTAGAGTTCGAGTCAATGGTAGTTGTGACTTCTAGATTGTGTACTAAATGACCACTACGTAAATGCATGCAAAACTAATCCAAAGACTGTGACTGAGATAATGAACGACACTTGTACGTAAAACGCAATATAAAATTAAAGCTAATATTTACTTATTTTATTTATCTTGGAGACTAAGTAATAGCAGATTAAATTAAGAAAATCCACAAGCAATTAATGTAAGTCCTCTAAATATACACAGGTAATCCAAACATAATGTTTCAATTTTCCTACAAATTTAACCAAGCTTCACAATTAATTAAGAGGATCAAATATTCAATGTAAATAAATAAGCCCAAAGTGAAGGTAATTCAAATTGCAAAGCAAACTATGTAATTTTTTTCTTTTTTTTAATGAAGCTTCACAATTAATTAAGAGGATCAGATATTCAATGTAAATAAATAAGCCCAAAGTGAAGGTAATTCAAATTGCAAAGCAAACTATGTAATTTTTTTCTTTTTTTTAATGAAGCTTCACAATTATTCACAATTAATTAAGAGGATCAGATATTCAATGTAAATAAATAAAGCCAAAATGAAGGTATTTCAAATTGCGAAGCGAACTATGTAATTTTTTTTTTAATAAGTAGGCATAAAAAAACAATATTACTATTAAATCTTGATCAACAAGCGCAAAAAAAATATATATTAAAGGAATAATGATATTTAATGGTTAAAAAAAAGTTGGTAGTAGCTTAGTAACTAGATTGAAATGCGAACATGCTGGATTTTCTTACTAGTTGACCTGCAATTTCGAGCTGACATGGTGGATTTTGCTGATGTGTCAATATGGGTGACATGGTAATGCTCATTGATGTGACACTGACGTGTCTGTGATGTGGCAGGATTAATTATTTTGGCTTGCAACCTTACTAGGAATTCCTTATTTGATTTCCTGCGGATGTTGCTGGCGGTTGAATAAGGAAGCATTGTTGTCTTCAATAGTAGCTTTGTTAGTGCTCTAACCGACAGCTTAGGGACTGTAGGACTGGTTATGGCGTGAGGTGGTGGCTGCGGCTGCAATTAGTGTTCGTTGGTGTGGAGGGCTGCCGTTGCTGGTAGAAAAGATGAACAATATTTTTTTTCTCCAGATCAAACTAGAAATTCCATAATATCTAGGGTTTATGAATATCGATCAATTTGAATAAGTCTATAAATCATTTAACTGTAACAATAAATAAAAACCAAGCTTTTATATCAAATTTAATACGAAACAATAAATCAAAAAAATTAAAGCAAAAAGAAGTTTTTAGAAAAAAAAGCTAGGAATTAAAAGCAAAAAAAAAAAAAAAAGTGGGTTAGAAAATATGCACCACTATAATTTTTATTGAATTCATCAAAAACTATCTCATAAGCTAAAAGAAAAACATATAAATAGCATAATCCTAAACATCTAACTATTGAGCTTAACCTATTAATTAAAACTATCTAATATAAATAATATAAGTAAATAAAATAAAACAATGAAAGAGATCAAAATGAGTTTAGTCTTCCAACTAAAAGTGATAGGCTAGGCCACCCTATATCATCTTTGTTTATATATTCATGTAATATGCAGTGTGAATCTCCACCCCCACAGTCAAACCAATGAAAATGTTGGGATTTAATTCATCAACTGTTGAAATAGATGCATTGCTGATACGAACCAAAAAAGGCCAAGACACTAGTGTAACAGATCCAATAGTTAATTCCTTTCCAATGGTAGCAGTAATGTTTCCAGCTGCATACAGGGCATTAGTTTTCTCACGAATATGGTGACTCATGCCAGCCATTTGAGCAATTCCACCAGCGTTGTCATTAGTTGGACTATAAACATCAATGGCTAATCCAATAGCAACGGTGCTCATCGTTCCAAGTGCATCATCAATAGCAAACTTGGATTCTTTATTATTTAGCATCTGACTATTGTCATCATACCTTAATATAGAAGAAATTCCACTTTGAGTCTCTGCAACTGCCTTCTTATTGGAATTGCTGATAAGGCTTTGCCTGCCTTCTGATTATTTTTGTCCTTAATAATAGATGAATTCCTACGTGAAGAACCTCGATAACCTCGCTCCTCAACATGGTTGTCTGGGACAAAATCATTACTAATATTTGATCTTAAACCATTAACCCTCCTTAGTTTCAATAAAGAAATAGCGTAAATATGATCTTTCAATGTACACGGGGCTATCAGTTTTCAAGTAACCTCCTCGCCTTTCCAGATGTGTTGGTGCCACTAGCATTCTTTTTTTATGAAGCCCTTTGCTGCTCCCAAACATGTTGCCCTTGCATATGTTCATAGGAATCACACCCGATTGTACAAAGGAATGCAATATAGTCACTTGTGTCCATGTCAGACACCAGTTCAGGATTAAGAGTACTATTAGGATCAATAAGACCAGCTCCATGAATGAAGGGTGTTGATTCTTCACCATTAGCAAGATCCTTAATATTCTTGTCAAAATTGTCTAAATTATGAGTGGTGGTCACTAAAGCAGATTTTGTAGCAGCTGTGGACCAATACATGTATGCATTTCATAGCAAAGCAATAATTCCACTAACATGAGGACAAGACATCGAGGTACCTGATATAATGTTGAACTCAACCCTTCCAGGATCAATTTCCAAATCTGTTGGTCCAACGAATCCAGTCCAACCAGCCACAAAGTAAACATCAAGAGCAATGACATCTAGTTTCAGAATCTCTGGTGTCAAATAATTTGGACGCTGACTCGAAAAGGCTACAACCTTAGGAGCTGCAGGTGAAGTCCCAATTATTGTTCCACATAACAGAATTGTCGTAGTTGGATACTGACTCAATTTGACATATTCTTGAATCTTATTGGCAATAATTTCACCAACCTTAGTAGTAGGCAGAAGATGAGAATCAACAATTAGCTCCTTGCCACTATTTGTCGTCTTTGCCAATATCATTCCAAGCCCACCAACAAGCTTCGTTACCGCTCTTTTCTTCACTCTTGCATAAGCAACAACCAACTCCATCCAAGAAGTCACATCAAATGCAGGCAAACTCAGCCCCGAAGTAGTATTGTTAGTACTAGAAGAAGTAAGTGCAGTAGCCTTTTGTGCCTCAGCTTCCTTCATCTTTTTCATAAAGGACTGCATCTGCTGCTTGTTTTTTTTTTGTACAGCTCCCAGTTTTGCACCTTGGACCCTAGTCTTATACTCCACAGTGGCTTTACAACAACTCAGCTTTAACTTTTTTAGTTCGAGTCAAGGCATTCCGCCAACCGAGATGCCTGTGACCAATGCGCTTTCTTAGTTGTTGGTTCAGCATCGACCTCTGCCACTTTAGCAGCCTGTTGGTTCTCAAATATTTGCACCTCTGCCTTCACCCTAATTTCCTCCTTTTGGCCTGCACATTTCCTTCGTGTTGACACAATCTTTGTTTGTGCATCAATCGCAGCTACATTTTACAGAGATTCACCTTCTCTTTCCTTAACTCCAATCTCCATCTGAGTTTCCTAGCCCAAGTAAGGGAAGTACTCACAGTCAGGAACTTCAAGAAGCTGCTTAAAATTATCATCATAAATCAACAACCCAAACTGATTCAAATCAGGCTGAACTTTCTCAAAAACCTCCTGCTTATACTCCTTAGCCCCCTTACAAAACCCCTCCATAATCATAGAAGCAGCCAAAACACGAGTCTCTCCCTCAATAACACATTGAACAAGCTCAGTAACATGGTGAGATAGCTTTTCATGAGGAGATATGTTACGTGTAGCTACAGAAGAAGTAGCATTCAAAACAGAGCTCGTAACTGCAGGGAATGAACCACCAAAAAAACCTATTTCCTTTGCTTGTAGTTGCGGGGGTCTCGCCAAAATGTTATTGCCTACGCTTGTAATTCCAGGACATGTACCACCAAAAACACTAGATGAATTTTGCATAATTCCTTTTCTTTCCATGTTGTTACATATAAACCAAAAAAAACATAAAAGATAATAAAAACCAGCTCACATGGCTATATTTAAATTCTTTTAGAATTAAACTAAATGAAACGTTGTGTTTTTAATTCAAATGTGTAACCTTTCTGTTCAATTTATACATGCCTTATTGCTTCTTCTCCAACCATCCTTTCCTGAGAAACAATGACCCGTAACAAAGACAAAATATTAAAATGATAAAAAGAAGAGAAAAACAATAGGATTTCACATTATCTTTCAGCTTAATGCATAGCCTTCTTTGTATTCAGTGGGTGGATCACTCAAATTCGAGTCCATTTATTGCATAAATGAACTTAATTTTGATTATTGGGTGTCTGGAATCATAAGAGAAAGAGAAGGATAATGGTTTAGTTCTAGGAATGAAGTGAGGAGAATATTTTTGGAGTTGTTGTATGAAGAAGAACAAGAAGAGAATTACAAATGGAAAGAGAGAGATAGAAGAGGCAGGTGCTTGAAGGTTTCTTCTCTGTTTCAGTCCACAAGAAAGGAAGAAGAACGTTAGGGTTGACGAGGGCTTTTACAAGAACCTGACTCAGGCTAGTTTTTATATAGAAATGGTTTACGAGTTGACTCAGTTAAATATAGGCGACCCATTAGGTCAACTGACAACCCACCTGTTTAAAATGTGAATGAGACCTTCTTTGACTTTGAACAAAATCTTAAAACTATATAGTTTTATATTTATCTACTCAAGGAACCAAGTTTTAAATTTTGGAATTTGTTTTAATAAAACATAATTAATAGTCATATTTGATACAAAAAGTGGAGGAATACTCACTTTTATGGTGTTAGAAAGTGTTCTTTAGAAAAAAAAAATAACATGAAACATTAACATAATTAAAACAAATTATAGATAAATAAATATTGATTTAAAAAACCCTAAATTTAACATATTTTTATAAAACTCAAAACCCTTTATCCCATAGATAAAAGAAATGAGATTTTCTTATAGTTTATATAATGAAAAACTAAAATGTTAATGTCATAAATAAACCTAAGCAAAGTAGTATGAGTTTAACCCCCACATATAAACACGTTTGACTTGGCATAGGCTTGGGCTTTGAGTACTGGGCCTTTGGTTCCGAGTCTTGGGCTTGAGTTTGAGTTTGTCTTTTGCTAATCTTTTAGATTTGAGCTTGAGTTTATTATAAAATAATTATGTGATCCATAAAAAATTATTTCTTCCTAGCTTATATGTGAATATTCAACCTATGAGTAAAATGTTTGAACAATAAGTTTTATTCATCTTCCTGAATAGTTTTTTCAAATGAAGTTTAATGTCTCATTTTAAAGCTAAAAACTGGAGGTTTTATATATTTTTTATGATAGGTTGGGTAGTAAAAGTAAAACAGTGAGAATTAATTCTAGTAATGTTATCACTTTTGGCTTCAAAACTTAGTATAAATAATAAGGGTGAAATGGTAAAATGCTCTGAACACTTTTGTTTTACAACATATCTCTAGTTGTCCTCTATACTATTTTCCAGCTTAATTTTTCCTTCTTCCACCTCTATTATGGAGCTCAGATTCCTATCCTTGTAAAGAGTTTTTTTGTTCAATTTTCCTCTATTCATTGTCTCCTAAAGTAAGTGCACACTTTAAAAATATAGTTGTTGGAATCCTGGGAGGTGTTCATCAATTTTGGTGTAGTTGTTTAAAACAAAAGGGATTAATTATGGTAATTTCATTAGTTTTGGTTTCAAAAATCAATATAATTAAAGGTAGAAGGGGAAATGTTCTAAACACTTTATTTTTTTGGCAGCGTCTTTAGTTTTCTTCTTTAATGTTTTCCACCTTATTTTACCTTTTTCTACCTTGATTCTAGAGCTTAGATTCCTAATCCTTAGTTTTAGTTTATATGTATATGACAATATGCATGCTAGGTTTCTAATTTACAAATAATTTTGTTTTATATGAGTACAATGCATGCTAAGTTTATGTCCAACGTTTTATTTTGTCCAGAATATGTAATTAGACAAAAAACAATCAACAAGATCGCAAATTTAGGTTTATAGGGGCTGATTCATTTGGGTAACAAGGTAAATTGAAATTTTTAGATTTGATCTCATTAAAATCAGTTTGGTATCTATAGTTTTATATTTGAAATTTTTGGTGAAAATCCCTATTCCATAGTGTTTTTATATCATATCTAGCTTGTATTCCATCTCATTTCTTTACTTGTGTCATGTATTAACCAAAAAAGAGAGAACATAGAGGGATTCTCACTCAAGAACACAAAGACCTATCTTGTATGATTAGGGTTTTGAGGCAAGAATTTGATAAGTTACAAGAACTATTCTATGAAAGGCAAGCTTCAGAGATAAAGGAGCAATAATACTAAAATGATGAAATATGAAAGAGAATGGGTACTACTTTCATACAAAGTTGTTGGAAGTAAGTGATGGCAAGAAAAACTCTGAAAGTTTAAATAAGAGGTCTATGAAACATTCATTGTACTTATTGGTGATTCGACTATGAATCATTTTGAAAAGAGAGATAATGATACAATTCAAGAAATGGTTAAACAAAGAAATCTAGATTCTAGCATAATTGTATTTACTGTCTAGTTTTACTCTTCAGGCATAACTCTCAATCCGATTGTTGAATTAAACTTAGTTTTTACTAGGAGTTTTCATACATATTGTTATAATTTGGGTTAAAATATTAGGTCAATTTAAGTTCAAGAAGGTCTTGCAATATAGGTCAAAAAATACAATATAAATTTTATTATTTGTTATCTTTTGACATGTAGACCTCCTATTTAGAGAGGAATTTTTTTCTAATAATGCAGGGATATTTAGAAGCTTGTTTTTACGAGTTTTATAATTTCTATAAGGATATTTAATAGGAAATAACAAAGTTCTTGAGTGTGGCAAGAATCTTTTGATGTTTCAAAATTATTTTCTTACATGGATTTCTTATTTATCCTAGCTACGTAAGGAAATAAGAGTTGAAGTATTTAATGGCGGATTACTTGGTTTCTTTAGGGCTATTTAAGCTTGTTTTATAAATAAATATATTTATTATTTGAGTTTTGTATTATTTTCATTATCTTAGACTTGTTTTAGTTTCAGTTTGGACTTTTACTTTAATTTGGGTTCATAACAGCCCATTAGTCATTGTTTAGAGTTTATTAAGTGTTTTGGGCTTAGTTTTTTATGGCTTTTTTAGGCTTTAGATCTATTACCTATTAATATTATTACGGTTGTTTGTTGAGTCTATTTAAGTTGGTTATTATTGTCAAGCTTTAAAGCCATAATGTTTTAAATAAACTTGTGTTTTGAGTGATGCAACACTTTCCTCTTCACTGGAACAAAAAACAAATTTGACTTATCAAGGTATAACTGAACTTATGGTGTCTTTCTTATACTTCTTATTAGCGATTTACTAATCATTGGGTGGAGGTTCATCCCCATAGTATTGATATCTTGATTCAGATAATCATTTCATCACACTTCTTATCAAACTTGATTTTTGGTTTTCCAGAATTGTTTCAATCTTGCTTGTGAGTTTCTAGATCTTTATATCCATGGGGCTCATTCATAGGTGTTGTAGATGTCATACTAGGAATAAATATTTATAGGAATTTTGATTGATTGGTATTATCTCAATCTTATTATGTTGAGAAAATTCTTGAATTTTATTTTAAAGGTGACAATAGTTTTATTAAAACACCAATGAATATAAGTGTATATTTATCCAAAAATAGAGGTAATAGAATAAACCAATTAGAATATTCTCAAATATTTAGGAGTTTGATATATGTTATAAACCACACAAGACTTGATATTACATACTCGGTTAACAAATTGAATAGCTTTACTAGTACTTCTAGTATGAATCATAGCAAAGCAATAAATAGGTACTCAAATATTTTAGGAGCACCTTGGTTTATGGGTTACACTAAACTAGTTACCTTACAATAATCAAAAGCTATAGAGATGCTAATTGGATATCGGACACCAAGGATTCAAAATCCGCTAGTGGATATATCTTCATTTCATTAAAAAACCAAAAACAAAACGATTTTGTTTTGAAATTTACCTAGATTGACCCAGTAAACTTGCAACATAAACCTTAAACCAAGCCAAACCACATACCATATCAAATAACTATAGAGTAGAGAGTTAGTTAAGAGAGTCGTGCTATGGAATATAATTTTTAAACTTAAATTATTTACACAACAAATAATTTCTTTGTAAATACAAAATCTAACTAGCATTGTACCAAAATTAAAATTGGTTTAATAAATATATTAAAAGAATATAATTGGCCTTGAAAAAACATTGTACCTCCAAACTCAAAGATATTGTTCACTAGAATAGTGTAATGATATTTTGCCCCTTAAACCAAAAAATTTAACACTAACTTCCAAGGGTATTAAAGTCTTTTCACATGACTCATTAGTCATCACCAAATTAACTAGGACAAATAAGTCATTTCTCATATCAATTGCACAAAGAAATGATTAAATATCCATTAAAAGGAGAAAAAATGAAACTAGAGTCAAGGGACTTTTTCATCTTTTTTAACAATAGTTTTTTTCATTATTATTAAGCTAGCCCAGGAGATATTTGGTATTTGGCTATGTGTGTGTAGAAGAACAAATGTGTGTACAACACCATGAAAGCACTTGCGCACTTTGAGCGACACGTGCAGCGCCTCTCAGTGTCTAAAAATACTTTTCCACCATATCGTTGGAAGCGTCGCCACGTTCTCTTCCTTGTAGAGAGGCTCATGTTAGCATTGGTGGTATGTTTTGTTGCTAACAGGCCTTTTCTTTTCTTTTCTTTTCTCTCTCCCCCTTAAAAATTCTAAAAACAATATCAAATAGTTTTTTATGGCTTAAATATATTTTTTTACATTTAAAGTTTTTTTATTAGAACTGAAGTTTAGCATGGAAATGTAAACCAAGAAGTAGTCTAAAAAACAGCTAGTTCTAGTAATAAACAGTGAAGAAGCCAAGTTTTTTTTCTTTTTCTTTTTTAATTTCTTTCTTTTTTTTCCTTCTTTTCTCAATTTCATCATTCAATATTTGGTAGATTTTGTCTTCATAAATTGTTTCGATTTGTTTTATATAAGGTTATTGTAATCTCAAACAAACATCTTAACGTTTGGTTTATGCTCAATCTTACGAGCATGTTTTTGTTACCATATAATTAATTAAAAATAGTTTTGAAAAAAATAACATTCTTAAACTTAATGGAGTCCATCACCTGAAATGTAGATTTGGCAGGTTTAACAGTCAAACTCCATGTAGATCTAATACGTTGTCATCTCAATATTAAAAAAAATCATCTTGAATTCATTTTTTTAAGCCAAATCATATTTCTTACCGATTTTCTAGGTAGTCTTTGGACCTATCAAGTAAAATAAATCATGTCAAAACAATTCTCACGCGATTTAATTTTAAATTTACGCTAGACAAGGAGTTAGGTCAAGAAATTTTAAGATTGACTCATTGGGTCAGGTTTAATAATAATATCAAATAGTTTTCTATGACTTCAATTTTTTTTACATTGATTTTTTATTAGAACTAAAGTGTAACATGGCAATGTAAACTAAATAGTTAAAAAAAAATAGTAAGTTATGGTAAATTAAGGTTAATGCAAATGCTCTATTTTCTTTATCATACACTTGAGCCCGTTTGGTATTATGGTAGTGGTTGCTTTTCAAAGTGATTTTTACTTGAAAATATATCAAAATAATATATTTTTTTATTTTTTAAAAATTTATTTTTGACATCAGTACGTCAAAATAATATGAACACTAAAATAATTAATTTAAAGTAAATAATATAATAAAAAATATTTATTCTTTTTCAAAAATATTTTTGGAACACAAAATCAAACAGGTTGCATGGAATAAGTTGCGAGCAACTTGTTAAATGATTTTGGTCTTCCATTTGCATACCATTCATGTGAGGCTTTGATTTAGTCTTCATAGAAATCACAGTTTCACTAATAATTACAAAAAAAAACCTAAAAGACATCAGTCTCTTACTATAGCCTTAGACTCATAGCACTATGGATTGGAACAATGTTATGACATTTAAGCCCTTCTTCATAAAACTGAAAGATGTTACTTTTGAAGGTGTTTTTGTATTTTGCATGGGGATTAAATTGGCATTGTTGAATTCATTACGAGCAGATTGGTCTTCATATAAATTTTTGGCGTAGTGTAATGGCTTTTTTACCCTTATAAAAAATAACATATACCTATCGTTTTGAGGTATTTTTTACATTTTAGATTTAATTGTACATTGAATTCATCAACTTACCCTTGAAAGACAAAATAAGAAACGGGTATGCATGAGCATTTATGTGTTTTCCTTTTGGTTTTTTAGGTAATTATCTAATTGAGAGAGGGGTTGTTGTGTCTTTTACCAGTTATATAATATTATTTAAATTATTAAATTGGAGACGCGTGGGGCTCCAAAAAATTTATGGCAGCGCATGCAGCCAAGATACGTGGTCATATGGTGACTTCAAAGGGAGCGATGAAATCCTCTCGGTGGTGCCTACCTGACCAATCAACACGTGTTTCTTTTTCGTCTCTGGTTCGCCGTCAATGACCATCTCTTTTTTTCTCCTTTTCTCTTTTTTCCTAGGAAATCGTGTTGTCCATAAAGAAATTCAATGTAGCCTTTTAATTAGTTTTGTCTTCAGATTTAGTCCCTAGTCTTTTGATTAATATTTATTTTATTTAAAATAATTCATAAAAAAAGAAAATGTTTTCAATTTCATCTCCAATGGATCTTTTTATCTTCGAAATTTGGTCCTTACAAAATTCAATGCAACCTTTTAATTAGTTTTTTTTTCCAGATTTCTTCCCTGGTCTTTTGATTAATATTTTTATTATTTAAAATAATTTATAAAATTAGATTTTTTTTTTCAATTTCATCCCCCATGGATTTTTTTATTTTTTTAATTTGGTCTCCATTCTTTTGATTTCTATTTATTGTATTTGAAATGATTTATAGAATTAGTTTGTTTTTCGATTTTATTCTTCTTGGGGTTTTTTCCTTGTTGATTTTTTAAACTTCTTAGTTTTATTTTACTTTACATTTCATCCTTCAACATTAAATTTGTTAGGTGTTGACCCTTTTAATTGAGCACGGGTCTATAGCTTAACAGGTTGCGAGTTTGAAATATTAATATGGGGTTAGGAGGTTCGTTCGGGTTTACTTAATTTTTTTAATATCTTTTTTTTTGTTTCATCATCCAATATTTTTTACCACTTTTGATGAGACTTTTCTGATATTTTTAGAGTAACACTGGTTGCCTTAAGTTTTTTTTTTTTTGTCTTTGCTAGATCTTACTCTTTTAAAAAAAAATTTAATTAAATTGATTTATCTCACCCTTCAATATTAAATATTTTTATATTGAGTTTCTTAGTTGAACTTAGATATAAAATTTAACAGTTTGTGGCTTTGAGGGATTTACCTGAATTTAGAAGGTTCACCCAAATTTACTTGGTTTTTCTCTTTTTTAGCTCATTTTCTTTTAGTTTCACCCTCAAATGTTTTCTTAGTTTTTTTTTCCACTTCCTATGAGATTTTCCATTCATTTTGGAAAAGAAATACGTGTCTCCATAACGTTTTTTTTCTTTTTCAAGCTTCGCCTAATTTATTTTTTATGAAAATTTTTACTTTTGAATTAAATATAAGCATTAAATGTTTTTCGTGCTTTGTTCAAATTTCTTTTGAAAATTAGCTTGGCCTCAGCCTCAAGTCCCTTAAGTCATGAGTCAACCCTTCAAGTCGAGCATAGCTTTAAAACATTGTATTTTAATTTTGATTTTTGTTTAATTTTTTTTTTCAAATTGAGTTCTCACTCTCTTGATTTTTATTTTTGTTTTGGATTTTTTTTTGTGAAATAGTGACCTTAGGAATTTTCATTTTTTCCCATCAATTCAATATTTGATGATATTTAAGGTTTTGTCCCTCAACGTTTTGATTTTTTATTTTTATTCGTTATTTTTTTATCAAATTTTAATTTGTTTTCAATTTTATCGTTGAATCCATAATTTTAATTTTTCTTAATTTCATAACCCGGGTGTGTTGATATTTGTTTTTATTTTTTTTTTGTTAATTTTATCTTTTATTATTTTGATTCTTAAGGAATGACAGTTGTTATTTTTTTTCAGTTATTTTTTTAAGATGTCGAGTTGTTTGTTAAAAAAATACACTTATAACACTTAAAGATGATTTTTTTTATGCTTTAAAAAAATTAGTGCGGGCAACCTATTTAGTGAATACTATTTAATAGAGGAACCTATGAGGACGTGGCATTTTTTTATGCTGTCTAAAGCAGGAACATGCATATGGTCATCACGTTCTGTCGCCTATCAAGAACATAAATAAACAGTGCTAATATATATATATATATATATATATATATATATATATATATATATATATATATAAAAACCCTAGCCAGATCCTGGTTTATAGAGCCATAGTTGGTCAAATTGTCAGTTGATGATTGTACGTATAAAAAATGACATTTGAGTCGCCTTAGTTAGTCTTAATCACAGTGCCCAATTACCAATATACCCTTGAGGCCAAGGTTCAGTGCAAGATTTGTTGAGTTTCTGATGGGAAGAAGAAAACACACTTCGAAGCTCGACTCTAATATGTAGTTAGAGGGGAGTAAAAAATCAAGAAAATCAAGAAAATTAAAAAAAAAATTAATTATGAAAAAAATTAATTAAATTAGTTAAAATTTTAAAAAAATTAGCCGGTTTGGTTCGGTTTCAGTTTTATAAGTCTAAATCCGAAAAAACCGAACAGAACAAAACTGAACCCAATCGAAAAAAAGAGCCAAACCGGTAAAAAATCAAGCCAAACTGAAAAAACCAAGCCAAACATATTTGAACCGGTTTTTTTCTAAAAAAACAGAACCAAACCAAACAGAAACCGGTCGATTTGAACCGGTTTTGATTTTTTAAAAAAAAGATCAGATTGATTATTTTTTTATAAAAACTGAACTGAACCAAAAATAATCTACATCATAATAATAAGAACTTGATGTAATTTTGTTTTTTCATTTTTATGAGATTTTTATTTGATTAATTAGTGATTCTTTAAAGTAAAGCAAAAGCTGAAAACATGATTAGAAGGTTATTTGTAATTATATTTTCAAGATATTAACGTAATCCTAAAGCATTTAATGACGTGGGGGCACCCGCACACCATCATAATAATTCGAGGTCCCTTCTAGTTCGAATATTTTATAATTATTATTATTTTTTGGAGGGTCTCGAGGTGTAAAGAATACCCCTGTGAACTTCTCGCTGTTTAAAAGGATATTTTTTAAAATTAGCTTGCTTTTTTCAAAAGAATTTGACAGAATAATGAGAAAGTTTTGGTGAAATAACTTTATTGTTTTGTGTTTACTAGTTTGATATTTATTAAATATTATTATTTTTTATTTAGTTATAATATATTTATACTTTACTATTTATAATCACCTGTTATCTCCGACTTGATTATATAAATGATATTGAAAAACAAATGACAATTACTATTTAAATAATTATTTTTTAAGATTTTTATTAGAGTCTATTTTTTAATATACAAATTGAATAAAGATATATATATCTTGATTCATGAAACATATATAGAAAAGGAATTAATTAAATTATTATTTTTCAATAATTTTAGTAAATATAACGTTTAGAAATAATTATGTTTAATAAATATTGCATTTACATTTTTGTTCCTATATTGATTCACAGATTATTTTAATTTTATACGTTAAATTCCCGATTGATCCGGTTTAAAACCGGTGAGACCTCAAGATGAAGCAATCTTGATGGCAAATGAAAATGGAGTTTCCCACTGCCTGGTGTTGCTTTCTTCAAACAAGTTCCCCTCATCCCTTTCTTTCTGTCAGACA
>Ga0325404_1004717_pt1 | contig 14463 bp, 10 predicted proteins | sample PopdelMetagenome_18_FD_205664 | JGI IMG/M metagenome (GOLD analysis project Ga0325404, IMG submission 205664) | Populus deltoides microbial communities from Bellville, Georgia, United States - Xylem-Control-R1 | ecosystem: Host-associated > Plants > Phyllosphere > Stem > Wood/Secondary xylem... | reverse complement strand
ATGGATTGTATTTTGATGATGTGAGGATTCAAGTTCTTTGATTACCGGCACCATGTGTATTAAATATACATATATAAAAAAAAAATTTACTATTGTTTTGGGCTTAGAAAGCCGGGTCGTTACAATGATCCAACGGTCGGATCAAAAATTATGGCCCTTTTCAGCTGTTATTCCGGTCTCGCGCGACAAGACCATCTCTCCACTGAGTAGGGATTCCGTAGGTACTTAAAGGAAAACAGCCTCCGGAAAATAATGCAAGTATTTGAGCGCGATCCAACAGTTTGATCAAAAGTAATGGCTTTTTTCAGCTGTTATTCCGGTCTGGCGTGACAAAACCTCCTTTTCAATGAGTTCAAATTCCATAGGTACTTCAAGGAAAACAGGCTCCGAAAACTACTGTAAAACTTTGAGCGCGATCCAACAATCGTATCAAAACTTATGGCCTTTTTCAGCTGTTATTCCAGTCTGACGCGACAAGACCTCCTCTTCAACGAGTAGGGATTCCATAGGTACTTCAAGGAAAACAGGCTTCGGAAACTACTATAAATATGTGAGCGCGATCCAACGGTCGGATCAAAAGTTATGGCCCTTTTCATCTGTTATAAGGGTCTGGCGCGACAAGACCTCTTCTTCGGCGAGTAGGGATTCCAAAGGTACTTCAAGGAAATCGAGCTCCGGAAACTAGTGTAAAACTTGGAGCGCGATCCAACGGTCGAATCAAAAGTTATGGCCCTTTTCAGCTGTTATTCCGGTGTGGCAGGACAAGACCTCCTCTTCACCGAGTAGGGATTCCATAGGTACTTCATGGAAAACAGGCTCTGAAAACTAATGCAAGTATGTGAGCGCGATCCAACGGTCGGATAAAAAGTTAAGGCCCTTTTTAGTTGTTATTCCGGTGTGGCGCGACAAGACCTCCTGTTCACCGAGTAGGGATTCCATAGATACTTTAAGGAAAACAGGCTCCGAAAACTACTGTAAATATTTGAGCGTGATGCAACGCACGGATCAAAAGTTATGGCCCTTTTCAGCTGTTATTCTAGTGTGGCAGAACAAGACCTCCTTTTCCTCGAGTAGGGATTCCATAGGTAGAACAAGGAAAACTAGCTTCAAAAACTACTATAAATATTTGAGCACGATCCAACGGTCGGATCAAAAGTTATGGCCCTTTTCAGCTGTTATTCTGATCTGGCACGACAAGACCTCTACTGCATTGTAGGGATTCCATAGGTACTTCAAGGAAAACGGGCTCTAGAAACTAGTGTAAAACTTTGAGCGCGATCCAACGGTCTGATCAAAATTTATGACCCTTTTTAGTTGTTATTAGGGTCTGGCACAACAAGACCTCCTCTTAGACTAGTAAGGATTCCATAGGTACTTCAAGGAAAACGGGCTCCAAAAACTAATGCAAGAATTTGAGCGCGATCCAACAGTCGGATTAAAAGTTATGGCTTTTTTCAGGTGTTATTCCGGTCTTGCGCGACAAGACCTCCTTTTCAACGAGTTGTAATTCCATTGGTATTTCAAGGAAAACAGGCCCCAGAAACTACTGCCAAACATTGAGCACGATCCAACGGTCGAATCAAAAGTTATGGCCCTTTTCGGTTGTTGTTAGGGTCTGGTGCGACAAGACCTCCACTTCACTAATTAGGGATTCCATAGGTACTTCATGGAAAACAGGCTCCGGAAACTAATGCAAGTATTTGAGCGCGATCCAACAGTCGAATCAAAACTTATGGCTTTTATCAGCTGTTATTACGATCTGGCGAGACAAGACCTCGTTTTCAACGAGTAGGAATTCCATAGGTATTGCAAGGAAAACAGGCTCCGGAAACTACTGTCAAACATTGAGCACGATCCAACAATCGAATCGAAAGTTATGGCCCTTTTTGGTTGTTGTTAGGGTCTGGCGCGACAAGACCTCCACTTCACTAATTAGGGATTCCATAGGTACTTCATGGAAAACGGGCTCTAGAAAATACAGTAAAACTTTGTGGGCGATCCAATGGCCAGATCAAACATTATGGCCCTTTTTAGCAGTTATTCCGGTCTGGCATGACAAGACCTCCTCTTCATCAAGTAGTGATTCCATAGGTACTTCAAGGAAAAAAAGCTCCAGAAACTACTGTAAAATTTTGAAGGCGATCCAACGGTCACTTAAAAAGTTAAAGGCCTTTTCAGCTGTTATTCCGGTCAGGCGCGAATAGACCTCCTCTCCACCGTGTAGGGATTCTATAGGTACATCAAGAAAAACAGGCTCTGGAAACTTCTGCAACTATTTGTGCGGGATCCAACGGTCGGATCAAAAGTTGTGGCTTTTTTCAGCTGTTTTTACGGTGTGGCGCAACAAGACTTCCTTCTCAACGAGTAGGGATTCTATAGGTAGTTCAAGGAAAACAGGCTCTGGAAACTATTGTAAAACTTTGAGGGCGATCCAACGGTCGCATAAAAAGTTGAGGCCCTTTTTAGCTGTTATTCAGGTCAGGCGTGAAAAGACCTCCTCTCCACCGTGTAGGGATTCCGTAGGTACGTCAAGGAAAATGGGCTCAGGAAACTTCTGCAAATATTTGAGCGGGATCCAACTGTCGGATCAAAAGTTATGGATTTTTTCAGCTGTTATTTCGGTCAGGCGCGAAAAGACCTCCTTTTCAACGAGTAGGGATACCATCGGTTGTACAAAAAAAACGGGCTGTGGAAACTACTGTAAATATTTGAGCGCGATCCAATGATCAGATAAAAAGTCATTGCCCTTTTCAGCTGTTATTCCGGTTTGGAGCGACAAGACCTCCTTTTCAACGAGTAAGGATTCTATACGTACTTCAAGGAAAACAGGCTCCGGAAACTACTGTAAAACTTTGAGCGCTATCCAACGGTCGGATCAAACATTATGACACTTTTCAGCTGTTATTTCAGTCAGGCGTGAAAAGACCTCTTCTTCAACGAGTAGGGATACCGTCGGTTGTACAAGAAAAATGGGCTGCGAAAACTACTGTAAATATTTGAGCGCGATCCAACAGTCGGATCAAAAGTCATTGCCCTTTTCAGCTGTTATTCTGGTCTGGCGTGACAAGACCTCCTTTTCAACTAGTAGGGATTCCATAGGTACTTCAAGGAAAATGGGCTCCGAAAACTACTGTAAAACTTTGAGGCGGTCCAACGGTCGGATCAAACATTATGGTACTTTTCAGCTGTTATTCTAGTCTAGCGTGACAAGACCTCCTCTTCACCAAGTAGGGATTCCAACGGTAGTACAAGGAAAACGGGATGCTGAAACTATTATAAATATTTGAGCGCGATCCAAAAGTCAGATTAAAAGTTATGGCCCCTTTCAACTGTTATTCTGGTCTGGCACGACATGACCTCCTTTTCAATGAGTAGGGATTCCATAGGTACTTTAAGAAAAACGGGCTCTGGAAACTACTGTAAAACTTTGAGCGCGATCCAACGGTCGGATCAAAGATTTTGCCACTTTTCAGCTGTTATTCAGATCAGGCGCGAAAAGACCTCATCTCCACTATGTAGGGATTCCATAGGTATGTCAAGGAAAATGGGCTTCGTAAACTTCTGCAAATATTTGAGCACGATACAACTGTCGGATCAAAAGTTATGGATTGTTTCAGTTGTTATTCCGGTTTGGAGCGACAAGACCTCCTTTTCAACGAGTAAGGATTCCATAAGTACTTCAAGGAAAACAGGCTCTGGAAACTACTGTAAAACTTTGAGCGCTATCCAACAGTCGGATCAAACATTATGGCACTTTTCAGCTGTTATTCCAGTCTGGCGTGACAAGACCTCCTCTTCACTGAGTAGGGATTCCATTGGTAGTACATGGAAAACGGGCTGCGGAAACTACTGTAAATATTTGAGCGCGATCCAAAGGTCAGATCAAAAGTTATGGCCCCTTTCAACTGTTATTCCGGTCTGGCACGACAAGACCTCCTTTTCAATGAGTAGGGATTTCATAGGTACTTCAAGGAAAACGGGCTTCGGAAACTACTGTAAAACTTTGAGCGCGATCCAACGGTCAGATCATACATTATGACACTTTTCAGCTGTTATTTCAGTCTGGCATGACAAGACCTCCTCTTCACCGAGTAGGGATTCCATAAGTAGTATAAGGAAAACGGGCTCCGGAAACTACTGCAAATATTTGGGCGCGATCCAAAGCTCGGATCAAAAGTTATGGCTTTTTTCAGCTGTTATTCTAGTTAGGAGCTACAAGACCTCCTTTTCAACGAGTAGGGAATTCCGTAGGTATATCAAGGAAAACGGCGTCCGGAAACTAGTGTAAAATTTTGAGAGAAATCCAATGGTCGCATAAAAAGTGAAGGCCATTTTCAACTGTTATTCCGGTCCTTTTCAATGAGTAAGGATTCCATAGGTAGTACAAGGAAAAGGGCTTCCGGAAACTACTGTAAATATTACAGCGCGATCCAACGGTCGGATCAAAAGTTATGGCCTTTTTCATCTGTAATTTTGGTATTGCGCGAACAGACCTCCTCTTCAACGAGTAGGGATTCCATAGGTACTTCAAGGAAATCAGGCTCCAGAAACTACTGCAAATATTTAGGCGCAATCCAAAGGACGGATCAAAAGTTATGGCTTTTTTCAGCTGTTATTCCGGTCTGGCTCGACAAGACCTCGTCTTCACTGAGTAGGGATTCCATAGGTATGTCTAAGAAAGCGAGCTTCGAAAACTACTGTACAAATTTGAGCGCGATCCGCCGGTCGGATCAAAAGTTATGGCAATTTTAAGCTGTTATTTCGCTCTCGCGCGACAAGACCTCCTTTTCACCGAGTAGGGATTCCATAGGTAGTACACAGAATACAGGCTTCAGAAACAACTGTAAATATTTGAGCGCGATCCAACTGTCCGATCACAAGTTATGGCCCTTTTCAGCAATTATTCCGGTCTGGCGCGACAAGACCTCGTCTTCTCCGAGTAGGGATTCCATAGGTACGTCAAGGAAAGGGGGCTCCGGAAACTACTGTTAATATTTGAGCGCGATTCAACGGTTGGATCAAAAGTTATGGTCATTTTCAGTTGTTATTCCGGTCTGGAGCGACAAAACCTTCTCTTCACAAAGTAGGGATTCCATAGGTAGTACAAGGAAAACGGGCTTCAAAAACAACTGTAAATCTTTGAGCGCGATCCAACAGTCCGATCACAAGTTATGGTCCTTTTCAGTTGTTATTCCTGTCTGGCGTGACAAGACCTCGTCTTCACCGAGTAGGAATTCCATAGGCACGTCAACGAAAGCGAGCTCCAAAAACTACTGTAAAATTTTGAGCACGATCCAACGGTCGGATCAAAAGTTATGGCCATTTTCAGTTGTTATTCCGCTGCGGCGCGACAAGACCTCCTCTTTACCAAGTAGGGATTCCATAGGTAGTACACGGAATACGGGCTTCGAAAACAACAGTAAATATTTGACCACGATCCAATGGTCAGATCAAAAGTTACGGCCCTTTTCAGCTGTTATTCCAATCTGGCGCGACAAGACCTCCTCTTCACCGAGTAGGGATTCCATAAGTAGTACAAGGAAAACGGGCTTCGAAAACAACTGTAAATCTTTGAGCGCGATCCTACTGTCCGATCACAAGTTATGGCCCTTTTCAGCTATTATTCCGGTCTGACGCGACAAGACCTCGTCTTCATCGAGTAGGGATTCCATAGGTACATCAAAAAAAGCGGGCTCCGAAAACTACTGTAAAAATTTGAGCGCGATCCACCGGTCGGATCAAAAGTTATGGCCATTTTCAGCTGTTATTCGGCTATGGCGCGACAAGACCTCCTCGTCATCGAGTAAGGATTCCATAGGTAGTACACGGAATACAGGCTTCGAAAACAACTGTAAATATTTGAGCGCGATCCAACTGTCCGATCACAAGTTATGGCCCTTTTCAGCAGTTATTCCGGTCTGGCGCGACAAGACCTCGTCTTCACCGAGTAGGGATTCCATAGGTACGTCAAGGAAAGGTGGCTCTGGAAGCTAATGTAAATATTTGAGCACGATGCAACGGTCGGATCAAAAGTTATGGTCATTTTCAGTTGTTATTCCGGTCTTGCGCGACAAGACCTTCTCTTCACCGAATAAGGATTCCATATGTAGTACAAGAAAAACGGGCTTCGGAAACTACTGTAAATATTTAAGCGCGATCCAACGATCTGACCGAAAGTTTTGGCCCTTTTCACCTGTTATTCCGGTCTGGCTCGACAAGACCTCCTCTTTAACAGGTAGAAACTCCATAGGTACGTCAAGGAAAACGGGCTCCGGAAACTACTGTAAATATTTGAGCGCGATCCAACGGTCGGATCAAAAGTTATGGCCTTTTTCTGCTGTTATTCCGCTCTTGCGCGACAAGACCTTCTCTTCATCGAGTAGGGATTCCATGGGTAGTACACGAAAAACGGGCTTCGAAAACAACTGTATATATTTAAATGCGATCCAACTGTCCAATCACAAGTTATGGCCCTTTTCAGTTGTTATTCCGGTCTGGCACGACAAGACCTCGTCTTCACTGAGTAGGGATTCCATAAGTACGTCAAGGAAAGGGGGCTCCGGAAACCACTTTAAATATTTGAGCGCGACGCAACGGTCAGATCAAAAGTTATGCCTCTTTTCACCTATTATTCCTGTCTGGCGCAACAAGACCTCCTCTTCACCGAGTAGGGATTCCATAAGTAGTATAAGGAAAACGGGCTTTGAAAACAACTGTAAATCTTTGAGTGCGATCCTACTGTCCGATCACAAGTTATGGCCTTTTTCAGCTATTATTCCGGTCTGACGCGACAAGACCTCGTCTTCACCGAGTAGGGATTCCATAGGTACATCAAAAAAAGCGGGCTCCGAAAACTACTATAAAAATTTGAGCGCGATCCACCGGTCGGATCAAAAGTTATGGCCATTTTCAGCTGTTATTCGGCTATGGCGCGACAAGACCTCCTCGTCATCGAGTAAGGATTCCATAGGTAGTACACGGAATACAGGCTTCGAAAACAACTGTAAATATTTGAGCGCGATCCAACTGTCCGATCACAAGTTATGGCCCTTTTCAGCAGTTATTCCGGTCTGGCGCGACAAGACCTCGTCTTCACCGAGTAGGGATTCCATAGGTACGTCAAGGAAAGGTGGCTCTGGAAGCTAATGTAAATATTTGAGCACGATGCAACGGTCGGATCAAAAGTTATGGTCATTTTCAGTTGTTATTCCGGTCTTGCGCGACAAGACCTTCTCTTCACCGAATAAGGATTCCATATGTAGTACAAGAAAAACGGGCTTCGGAAACTACTGTAAATATTTAAGCGCGATCCAACGATCTGACCGAAAGTTTTGGCCCTTTTCACCTGTTATTCCGGTCTGGCTCGACAAGACCTCCTCTTTAACAGGTAGAAACTCCATAGGTACGTCAAGGAAAACGGGCTCCGGAAACTACTGTAAATATTTGAGCGCAATCCAACGGTCGGATCAAAAGTTATGGTCTTTTTCAGCTGTTACTTCGCTCTTGCGCGACAAGACCTCCTCTTCATCGAGTAGGGATTCTATAGGTAGTACACAAAAAACGAGCTTCGAAAACAACTGTATATATTTAAATGCGATCCAACTGTCCGATCACAAGTTATGGCCCTTTTCAGCTGTTGTTCTGGTCTGGCACGACAAGACCTCGTCTTCACTGAGTAGGGATTCCATAAGTACGTCAAGGAAAGGGGGCTCCGGAAACCACTTTAAATATTTGAGCGCGACGCAACAGTCGGATCAAAAGTTATGGCTCTTTTCAACCGTTATTCCTGTCTGGCGCGACAAGACCTCCTCTTCACCGAGTAGGGATTCCATAAGTAAGTCAAGGAAAGTGGGCTCCGGAAACTACAGTAAATATGTGAGTGTGATCCAACTGTCCGATCACAAGTTATGGCCCTTTTCAGCTGTTATTCCAGTTTGGTAGGACAAGACCTCGTCTTCACCGAGTAGGGATTCCATAGGTAGTACACGAAAAACAGGCTTTGAAAACAACTGTAAATATTTGAGCGTGATCCAACTGTCCAATCACAAGTTATGGCCCTTTTCAGCTGTTATTCTGGTCTGGCGCAACAAGACCTCGTCTTCACTGAGTAGGGATTTCATAAGTACGTCAAGGAAAGGTGGCTCCGGAAGCTAATGTAAATATTTGAGCACGATGCAACAGTCGGATCAAAAATTATGGCCATTATCAACTGTTATTCCGGTCTGGCGCGACAAGACCTTCTCTTCACCAAGAAGGGATTCCATAGGTAGTACAAGGAAAACGGGCTTCGAAAACTACTGTAAATATTTTAGCGCGACCAATAGTCTATCTAAAAGTTATGTCCCTTTTCAACTTTTATTCCGGTCTGGATTCCATAGGTACTTCAAGGAAAATAGGCTTCGGAAACTACTGTAAAACTTTGAGCGCGATCCAACGGTTGGATCAAAAGTTAACGTCCTTTTCAGCGGTTATTCCGGTGTGGCGCGACAAGACCTCCTCTTCACTGAGTATGGATTTTATATGTATTTCAAGGGAAACGGGCTCTAGAAACTACTATAAAAATTTAAGCGCAATTCAACGGTCGAATCAAAAGTTATAGTCATTTTTAGCTTTTATTCTGGTCTAACAAGACAAAACCTCCTCTTCAACAAGTAGGGATCCATAGGTACTTCAAGGAAAACGGGCTCTGGAAACTTCTGTAAATATTTGAGCGCGATCCAACGTTGGATCAAAAGTTATGGTCATTTTCAACTGTTATTCCGGTCTAGCGCGACAAGACCTCCTCTTCACCGAATAGGGATTCCATAGGTAGTACAAGGAAAACGGGCTTCGGAAACTACTATAAATATTTGAGCGCAATCCAACGGTCTGATCGAAAGTTGTGGCTCTTTTCAGCTTTTATTCCGGTTTGACGTGAAAAGACCTCCTCTTCAACAAGTAGGGATTCCATAGGTACTTCAAGGAAAATGGGCTCTGGAAACTACTATAAATTTTTCAACGCAATTCAATGGTCGGATCAAAAGTTATGGCCCTTTTTCACCTTTTTTTCTGGTCTAACGAGACAAAACCTCCTCTTCAACGAGTAGGGATTGCATAGGTACGTCAAGGAAAACGGGCTTCGGAAACTACTATAAATATTTCAGCGCTATTCAATGGTCGGATCAAAAGTTATGACCCTTTTCAGTTTTTAATCTGGTCTGCCGAGACAAGACCTCCTCTTCATCGAGTAGGGATTCTATAGATATTTCAAGGAAAATGAGCTCCCGAAACTACTGTTAAACTTCGAGTGAGATCCAACGGTCAGATCAAAAGTTCAATCCCTTTTCAGCTGTTATTCTGGTCTGGCGCGACAAGACCTCGTCTTCACTGAGTAGGGATTCCATGGGTACGTCAAGGAAAACGGGCTCCGGAAACTACTATCAATATTTGAACGCGAACCAACGGTTGGATCAAAAGTTACGGTTATTTTCAGCTGTTATTTCGGTCTGGCGCAACAAGACCTCCACTTCACCGAGTATGAATTCCATAGGTACTTCGAGGAAAACAGGCTCCGGAAACTACTATAAAACTTTGAGCGCGATCCAACGGTCGGATCACAAGTTCTGGCCCTTTCAGCTTTTATTCCAGTCTGGCAAGACAAGACCTCCTCTTCAACGAGTAGTGATTCCATACGAACTTCAAGGAAAACGGGCTCCGGAAATTACTGTAAAACTTGGAGCGCGATCCAACGGTCGGATCAAAAGTTAAAGCCCTTTTCAGCTGTTATTCAGGTCTGGCTCGACAAGACCTCTTCTTCACCGAGTAAGGATTCCATAGGTACTTCAAGGAAAACGAGCTCCGGAAACTAATGGAAAACTTCGAGCGCCATCCAACTGTGAATTCAAAAGTTAAATCCCTTTTCAGCTGTTATTCCGGTCTGGCGCAACAAGACCTCCTCTTCACCGAGTAGGGATTCCATAGGTAGTACAAGGAAAACGGGCTTCGGAAACAACTGTAAATATTTGAGCGCGATCCAACGGTCGGATCAAAAGTTATGGCCCTTTTCAGCTGTTATTCCGATCTCGCGCGACAAGACCTCTTCTTCACTGAGTAGGGATTCCATAGGTATGTCAAGGAAAATGGTCTCCGGAAACTAATGTAAATATTTGAGCGCAATCCAACAGTCGGATCAAAAGTTATGGCCATTGTCAGCTATTATTCCGGTCTGACGTGACAAGACCTCCACTTCACCGAGTATGGATTCCATAGGTGCTTCCAGGAAAACGGGTTCCGGAAACTACTGTAAATTTTTTAGCGCGATCCAAGAGTCGGATCAAAAGTTAAGGCTCTTTTCAAGAGTTATTCTATTTAAGCGCAACAAGACCTCTTCTTCAACGAGTAGGGATTCCATAGGTAGTTCAAGTAAAACGGGCTCCGGAAACTATTGTAAAACTTGGAGCGCGATCCAACGATTGGATCAAAAATTAACGCCCTTTTCAGCGGTTATTCCGGTCTGGCGCGACAAGACCTCCTCTCACTGAGTATGGATTCCATATGTATTTCAAGGAAAACAGGCTCCGAAAACTACTGTAAAACTTCGTTCGCGATACAACGGTCGGATCAAAAGTTAAAGCCCTTTTCAGTTGTTATTCCGGTTTTCCGCAACAAGATCTCCTCTTCACCGAGTAGGGATTCCATATGTACTTCATGGAAAACGAGCTCCGGAAACTACTGAAAATATTTGAGCGCGATCCAATAGTGGGATCAAAAGTTTTAGCCCTTTTCAGCTGTTATTCCGGTCTGGTATGACAAGACCTCCTCTTCAACGAGTAGGGATTCCATAGGAACTCCAAGGAAAAGGGGCTCCGAGAACTACTATAAAATTTTGAGGCCAATCCAACGGTCAGATCAAAAGTTGTGGCCCTTTTCAGCTTTTATTCTAGTCTGGCACGACAATACCGCCTTTTCAATGAGTAGGGATTTTATAGCTACTTCAAGGTAAACGGGCTCCATAAACTACTGTAAAAATTTGAGCGCGATCCAATGGTTAGATCAAAAGTTAAAGCCTTTTTCAGTTGTTATTACGGTCTGGCACGACAACATCTCCTCTACACCGAGTAGGGATTCCATATGTACTTCAAGGAAAACGGGCTTCGGAAACTACTATAAATATTTCAGCGCTATTCAATGGTCGGATCAAAAGTTATGACCCTTTTCAGTTTTTATTCTCGTCTGCCGAGACAAGACCTCCTCTTCATCGAGTAGGGATTCTATAGATATTTCAAGGAAAATGAGCTCCCGAAACTACTGTTAAACTTCGAGTGAGATCCAACGATCAGATCAAAAGTTCAATCCCTTTTCAGCTGTTATTCTGGTCTGGCGCGACAAGACCTCGTCTTCACTGAGTAGGGATTCCATGGGTACGTCAAGGAAAACGGGCTCCGGAAACTACTATCAATATTTGAACGCGAACCAACGGTTGGATCAAAAGTTACGGTTATTTTCAGCTGTTATTTCGGTCTGGCGCAACAAGACCTCCACTTCACCGAGTATGAATTCCATAGGTACTTCGAGGAAAACAGGCTCCGGAAACTACTATAAAACTTTGAGCGCGATCCAACGGTCGGATCACAAGTTCTGGCCCTTTCAGCTTTTATTCCAGTCTGGCAAGACAAGACCTCCTCTTCAACGAGTAGTGATTCCATACGAACTTCAAGGAAAACGGGCTCCGGAAATTACTGTAAAACTTGGAGCGCGATCCAACGGTCGGATCAAAAGTTAAAGCCCTTTTCAGCTGTTATTCAGGTCTGGCTCGACAAGACCTCTTCTTCACCGAGTAAGGATTCCATAGGTACTTCAAGGAAAACGAGCTCCGGAAACTAATGGAAAACTTCGAGCGCCATCCAACTGTGAATTCAAAAGTTAAATCCCTTTTCAGCTGTTATTCCGGTCTGGCGCAACAAGACCTCCTCTTCACCGAGTAGGGATTCCATAGGTAGTACAAGGAAAACGGGCTTCGGAAACAACTGTAAATATTTGAGCGCGATCCAACGGTCGGATCAAAAATTAAGGCCCTTTTCAGCAGTTATTCCGGTTCGGAGCGACAAGACCTCCTCTTCAACGAGTAGGGATTCCATAGGTACTTGAAGGAAAACGGGCTCCGGAAACTACTATAAAACTTGGAGCGCAATCCAACAGTATGATCAAAAGTTATGGCCCTTTTAAGCTGTTATTCCGGTCTAGCGCGATAAGACCTCCTCTTAAACTAGTAGGGATTCCATAGGTACTTGAAGGAAAACGGGCTCTGGAAACTACTGTAAAACTTTGAGGGCAATCTAACGGTCGAATCAAAAGTTAAGGCCCTATTCAGCTCTTATTCCGGTCTGGCGTGACAAAACCTCCTCTTCAACGAGTAGGGATTCCATATGTATTTCAAGGAAAACGGCTCCGTAAACTACTGTAAAACTTTGCAGACGATGCAACGATCGGATCAAAAGTTATGGCCCTTTTCAGCTGTTATTCCGATCTGACGCGACAAGACCTCCTATGTACTTGAAGGAAAACGAGCTTTGAAAACTACTATAAAACTTTGAGCGTGATCCAACGGTCAGATCAAAAGTAATGGCCCTTTTCAGGTGTTGTTTCGGTCTTGTGCGATAAGACCTCCTTTTCACTGAGTAGGGATTTCATAGGTACTTCAAGGAAAACAGGCTCCAGAAACTATTTCAAAACTTTGAGAGGGATCCAATGGTCGAATCAAAAGTTATGGCCCTTTCAAGGTGTTATTCCGGCCTAGCGCGACAAGACCTCCTCTACAACGAGTAGGGATTCCATAGGTACTTTAAGGAAAACGAACTCCTGAAATTACTGTAAAACTTTGAGCGCGATCGAACGGTCGTATCAAAAGTTAAGGCCCTTTTCAGCTGTTATTCCGGTATGACCCTTTTCAGCTGTTATTCCGATCTAGCGCGACAAGACCTCCTCTTCATCGAGTAGGGAATTCCATAGGTACTTCAGGGAAAACGGGCTCCAGAAACTACTATAAATATTTGAGCCCGATCTAACGTTCGGATCCAAAGTTATGGCCTTTTTCAGCTGTTATTCCGGTGTGGCGCGACAAGACCTCCTTTTCAACGAGTAGGGATTCCGTAGCTACTTCAAGGGAAACGTGCTCCAGAAACTACTATAAAACTTTGAGCGGGATCCAATGGTCAGATCAAATGTTATAGCAATTTTTAGCTGTTATTTCGGTCTAGCATGACAAGACCTCCCCTTCACCGAGGAGGGATTTCATAGGTACTTGAAGGAAAATAGGCTCCGGAAACTACTGTAAAACTTTGAGGGCGATCCAATGGTCACTTAAAAATTTAAGGCCCTTTTCAGTTGTTATTCCGATCAGGCGCGAAAAGACCTTTTCAACGAGTAGGGATTCCATAGGTACTCCAAGGAAAACGGGCTCCAGAAGCTACGGTAAATATTTGAGCTCGATCCAACGGTCGGATCATAAGTTAAGGCCTTTTTCAGCTGTTATTCCTGTCTGGCGCAACAAGAGCTCCTTTTCAATGAGTAGGGATTCCATAGGTACTTCAAGGAAAACGGGCTCCGGAAACTACTGCAAATATTAGGCGCGATCCAACGGTCAGATCAAAAGTTATGATTTTTTTGAGCTGTTATTCCGGTCTGGCGTGACAAGACCTCCTCTTCACCGAGTAGGGAATTCCATTAGTACTTCAAGGAAACCGAGCTCTGGAAACTACTACAAATATTTGAGCGCGATCCAACGGTCGGATCAAAAGTTAAGGCCGTATTCAGCTGTTATTCTAGTTTGGCGCAACAAGACCTCCTTTTCAACGAGTAGGGATTCCATAGGTACTACAAGGAAAATAGGCTCCGGAAACAATTGTAAAGCTTTAAGGGCAATCTAAAAGTCGCATCAAAAGTTAAGGCCCTTTTCACATGTAAATATTTGAGCACGATCCAACAGTCGGATCAAAAGATATGGTCCTTTTCAGGTGTTATTCAGGTCTGGCGCGACAAGACCTCCTCTTCAACGAGTAGGGATTCCATAAGTACTTCAAGGAAAACGGGCTACGGAAACAAGTGTACTTACTAGAGCGCGATCTTACAGTCAAATCAAAAGTTATAGCCCTTTTCAGCTGTTACTCCGGTATGGCAAGACAAGACCTCCTCTTCAACGAATAGGGATTCCAAAGGTACTAGAAGGAAAACGGACTCCGAAAACAACTGGAAAACTTTGACTGCGATCCAACGGTCGGATCAAAAGTTATGGCCCTTTTCAGCTGTTATTCCGATGTGGGGCAACAAGACCTCCTCTTAAACTAGTAGGGATTCCATAGGTATGACACGACCAAAAGATTGATGTCTTCTCCCAAGTGCAGGAGTGTCGAAGTAATAAATAACCCGGCAAGACCGGGGTCGAACCACAGGGAGGTTTATTGTATAAATTATAGTTAACAACAACAC
>Ga0325404_1004715_pt1 | contig 14464 bp, 7 predicted proteins | sample PopdelMetagenome_18_FD_205664 | JGI IMG/M metagenome (GOLD analysis project Ga0325404, IMG submission 205664) | Populus deltoides microbial communities from Bellville, Georgia, United States - Xylem-Control-R1 | ecosystem: Host-associated > Plants > Phyllosphere > Stem > Wood/Secondary xylem... | reverse complement strand
AATTGATGCTAGATTGTGAGAGTCACCACCCTTTTTTCTCCAAGAATCTCGTGTATCCTTATTTCTCCATTGACTCTCACAATTGTTGGCAGTGCCAACAGTGTCAAGTTGCAATAGGTGGTTAACACCCTCCCGCAAACTTTGTCGGGGCTGGAGGCAAAGTTTGTTGCGGAAATATTGAAGAGCCGCTTTTGACATTGGTTTGGTGAAGAGGTCGGCAACTTGATTAACTGAGGAGATATGTTGAGTGACAAGCAGTCCACGGGCAACACGTTCGCGCACAAAATGATAATCCAACTCGATATGTTTGCTTCGGGCATGGAATACCGGATTTACTGTCATGTGAAGTGCGCTTAGATTGTCGCAGTAAAGTATGGGAGGGGATGATAATGTGATGCGAAGATCTTTGAGAATGAAAGCCAGCCATGTGAGTTCTGCCGTTGTGTTAGCCATTGCACGATATTCTGCTTCTGTGCTTGATCGGGAAATTGTGTGTTGTTTTTTTGCACACCATGAGATAAGATTTCCTCCAAGAAATGTACAATAGCCAGTAGTGGATCGTCTCGTTGTAGTGCACCCCGCCCAATCTGCATCTGAGAAAGCAAATAGATCAAGTGTAGTGTGTGAAGAAAAATGTAATCCCATTTCAATTGTTCCTTTGACATATCGTAAAATGCGTCGAACCATTTTTAAATGTATCATTGTGGGAGCATGCATGAATTGTGATACATAATTAACACTAAATGATAGATCAGGACGAGTGAGTGTAAGATATTGTAAAGCTCCAACAATTCCTCGATAGTAACTTGGGTCTTCCATGAGAATATCATTGGAAGATATTTTTGTTTTAGCTTCAAGAGGAGTACTCATGGGCTTACAGTCAACCATATTTGATCGTTCAAGTATTGTCAATGCATAATGTGACTGGGACAGATGAAGGCCACTTGTTGTTGGTGTGATTTCCATTCCAAGAAAGTGGTGTATAGGTCCTAAGTCTTTCATTGCGAATTCACTGCTTAGCACCATAATAAAATTGGATATCAGTGCTGGAGTTGATCCTGTGAGCAGCATGTCATCTACATAAAGGAGCAAAATCAATGAGCCATAATCTGAATGGAGAACAAACAATGAAGGGTCAGATAAACTACAGAAAAAACCATATTTAAGAAGAAATGCACTGAAACGATCAAACCAAGCACGTGGTGCTTGTTTTAGGCCATAAAGAGCTCTTTGTAGTTTGCAGACATGTGTTGGATGTTGAGAGTCTGCCATTCCTGGTGGTTGTTGCATGTAAAGATCTTCAGAAATTAAACCATGCAAGAAAGCATTTTTTACATCCAATTGCCGAATGGGCCACTTCTGAACAAGAGCTATAGTAATTATCATGCGTATTGTTCCTGGTTTGATAACCGGAGAAAAGGTTTCGGTGTAGTCTACTCCATCAATTTGATGATACCCTTTTGCAACTAAACGTGCTTTGAGTCGATCTAGAGAACCATCTGGTTTGAGCTTTGATTTAAACACCCATTTGGAACCAATGACATTCATTTTTGGTGTTCGTGGAACCAATTTCCAGGTCTCATTTTGGTATAGTGCTGCCAGCTCTTCCTCCATTGCTGCTCTCCAACCAGGATGTGCCAGTGCAGTTTTAATATTCTGGGGCTCACGGGGTATATTAGCTGAGGTGCTGGTGGTTAAGGCATATTTAGGATTTGGCTTTACTATACCCTGTTTAGACCGAGTGACCATGGAATGGGCCAGCGGTGCTGAAGAACCAAGATTTTGTGGGGAGGATTCTGGTGTTTCACTGATAATCAGAGGAGGAATTTCTTGTGCTGACCCGTGAGACTCTTGACACCCTTGTGATAGAGATGTGTCTGGTGAAATTGTGTTGTGAGCAAACCCATTATCGGCATTAATCTCTGGACTAGTTTGTGACTCAACAACAGGATATTGCTGTTGTGACTCTGTGGGATTTGCAGATGGGGAGAAGTTTTGTGGAGTACTAATGTTATTTGGCAGTAACAGACTTTGACATGGAGGTGAGGTAGAGTCCGTAATTGCTCCTGCAGAGGAAGAGATATTAGTATGTGGTAACCAAGAATCAAAAATACTAATTACTTGTGGTTGATTGGCTGTCTTGCAAGATTTTTTAATAGGCTTATATGGAAAAATTAATTCATCAAAGACAACATGACGAGAGATGAAAATTTTTTTACTTGTTGGATGAAAACACTTATAAGCTTTATGTTTTTCACTGTAACCTACAAAAATGCATGGAAGTGTTTTTGGATCAAATTTGTGTTTTCGTATATCCCAAGTGTAGGGAAAGCATTTAGATCCAAATGCTCTGAGTGAGGAGTAATTTGGGTGTGTCCCATGAAGTGCAAAATATGGTGTTTCAAAGTTGAGAGCAGAAGAAGGTAAGCAATTCATAAGATATACTGCCGTGGTGAAGGCCTCTATCCATAAGAATAAAGGTGCTCCACTGTGAAACAACATAGTCATTCCTAATTCTCTTATGGTCCTATGGCGCCTCTCAACTATACCAGTTTGCTCAGGAGTATATGGTGATGATATCTGATGAACAATGCCTGTAGAAAGAAAATGAGTCAGTAGTTTTGAATTGATGAACTCACCACCTCCATCTGAATGAAATATTTTAATTTGCTTGTTAAAGTGTCTTGTAACATATTTTTCAAAAGCTAAGTATGCATTAAAAAAATCAGATTTGTTACGCAAGGGAATAATCCAAGTATACTTAGAAAAATCATCTACTAAATAAGTATAATATTTAAATTTTGCAATTGATAAAACAGGTGTTGATCCCCATAAATCACAATGAATTTTTTCAAAGATACCAGTACTTGTATGTTTCGATTTAGAAAAAGGTAAACGACTAAGTTTTCTTAGTTGACAATTATCACAAAGATGTTGTAATTTTATTGTCCCTACGACATCAATAAGTCCTTTATTTTTTAGCATTTGTAATGCTAAAGACTGTGGGTGGCCTAGACGTTGATGCCAAACTTTTACTGTGCCTGATTTGAATCGATGAGAGAAATACAATTTTGGTGAAGCAGGTAGTACGTAGAGATCACCCTTGTGTTTCCCTATTATCACTGCTTGTCCTGTTTCCCGTTCCTTAACACAAAAATCGACATTAGAAAACTCACAATTAACAGGAAATTGATTAGTTAGTTGGCTTACGGAAAGTAAATTTTTTGTTAAGTTTGGAACTAGTAGAACATCATTGAGAGGTAAGGCAGATGTTTTTTGTTTTATATAAGTATAACCAATTGCAAGAATTGGTATGGAAGACCGATCTCCGATTAGCACAGAGTCAGCACCAGAGAGAAATACAATTCTGGTGAAGTAGGTAGTACGTAGAGATCACCCTTGCGTTTTCCTATTATCACTGCTTGTCCTGTTTCCCATTCCTTAACACAAAAATCAAAATTAGAAAACTCACAATCAACAGGAAATTGATTAGTTAGTTGGCTTATGAAAAGTAAATTTTTTGTTAAGTTTGGAACCAGTAGAACATCATTGAGAGGAAGGCAGGTGTTTTTTGTTTTATACAAGTATCACCAATTGCAAGAATTGGCATGGAATACCCATCTCCAATTAGCACAGAGTCAGCACCAGAGTATTTACGAATGTTTGTTAACATACCTGGCTTACCTGTCATATGGTTGGAAGCTCCAGTGTCTGTTGTCCATTCAGTGTCAGCAATGGTGGTGTCCAAAGTGAGTGCTGCAAGTGCTTGTGGAATCTCATCTTGTTGAGCGGGTTTATTTGGTACGCACCAGCATATTTTAGCAACATGGCCTGTCATCCCACAATACTGACATTGTTGATCACTATATTTATCCCTCTCTGCTGGTGTCATGCGACGCTCATCAGGTGGTGGAGGTCTACGTTGTGAGTTTGATGAAAAGGAGTCCCTTCACTAATGAGCTTGGAATCCACGACCATTAGAAGTGAATTTTTATGAAGGCTTGGAATCCACGACCATTAGAAGTGAATTTTTGTGAGGGTCCACGATAGCCTGAAGAGTTTGATTGTGAACGTTGTTGTTGCTGTCCATAAAAAGCCAATTGATGAGTGAGAGAAGGAGCTGTGATGTCTGTGTGATTGGAGAACCAATTACGCCTTTGATCAAAGTTTTGGAGTTGTGAGACCAACTCAGAGTATGATGGTCTGGGGGGTTTCAACATGGTTGTTATGAATGTTTCATAATGAGGACCAAGGCTGGTGAGAAGGCAGAAGACCTTTTCTTGGTCTGGTACGAGCTTTCCAATGGCTGATAAGTTGTCACAAAGACCTTTGAAGGTTCGAATGTGTTCTGTGATTGTTGTTTTGTCTTCCTTTCGAAGGTAGGCTACTTGTTTCACAGTGTGAACTCATGTTCTTGTGAGTCTTGCGCATATGCATTTTTGAGAGCCTCCCAAACAGCATGAGCTGTGTCGAACCAACAACGAGTCCGAGAGTTTCCTCTGAGAGTGTTCCAATGATCCACCCTTGAAGGAGACGATTCGACTTTCGCCATGCTATAAAAGCATCTGTTAATTATGGGGTTGAGTTTTCTATATTTATGTATTTTATTGGAGCAGGATCTTTATTTGTGAGATGCCTGACCATTTCTTGACTCTCAATAAGAGCCAGTGCTTGTTCATGCCACAAGGGGTAATTGTTTGGAGTGAGTCGGAGGGTGATGAAGTTCCCAACATTGAGTGAGAAGGTAGTCATTGTGGAATAAATGAGCGGAAGATAAGAAAGAAGATGAAGAGAGGATAAGCTGTAGTATCTGTGATAGGTTGTACCTAGTGTTCATAAAAGCTCTGATACCATAAAAAAAAAATAAACTGAGCTGACAAAGTGTTTTGTAAATGAATATTCATCTTGTTTTTCAATGTGAACAACTAGGCTGTACAAGTGAAGTATTTAAACTTATAAGATACAATGATTCAGCTGTAAAATAAAAGGAAAAAAATCTCATGAAATCTGGTTGATGACAGTGCTGATTTATTATGATGATATCTTCATGGCAGAGGATTTTGTAACGATGATAGCTTGATAATAGGGAATTTGACAGTAGAGAATCCCTGTAAGCTGAACTACCATGCAAAGTTACTGTAAGTTTGAACTTGCCGAAGTTATAGGCTTGATTGGATTGTCATCTTGGTTTAAAAATATTGCCGTTAGAGCTCCAAGATCACTCAACCTCTCTCCAATAATTGATGCTAGTTTGTGAGAGTCACCACCCTTTTTCTCCAAGAATCTCGTGTATCCTTATTTCTCCATTGACTCTCACAATTGTTGGCAGTGCCAGCAGTGCCAATTTGCAATAGGTGGTTAACACAAACATCTTCACAAGGCAATTTAAGAATCAAAGATATCTGTAGTGGTCTTCTCAGAAGGATATGCTTCTTTTAGATGGTGTCTTAATGAACTTGTAGAGATTCTTGAGAGCAAAAATAGAAAAACTGATTAGATTGTTCTTCCTATATTCTATGACATTGATCCTTCATAAGTGAGAAAACAGACAGGCAGTTTTGCAAAAGCATTTCATAGACATGAAGAGGTTTTTACAGAGAAGGTGAAGGAGTGGAGAAAAGCTCTTGAGGAGGCTGGAAACCTAGCTATCTGGATGGAATCTCAATGATATGGAAAATGGGTATGCCCTTTCTCTCCAAGATTCACCTGCACACATTTACGGAGTAATCATACATTAGATTTTACCATATGAAACAATAAAATATTTTCTTAGGAGGTTTTATTGCCTCTCTATTAATGACTTGCTTTTGTCTATGGACAGGCACGAATCAAAATTTATCCAAGAGATTGTCAAGGATGTGTTGAATAAATTGGATCCCAAGTACATAAATGTTGCCACTCACCTAGTATGTATTGATCCCCTTGTCCTTGATATTAGTGGCTTCCTAAGTACTGCAACAGATGAGGTTTGCATTGTGGGCATACATGGGATGCCAGGAATAGGAAAGACTAGTATAGCAAAAGTTGTATTTAACCAATTCTGCTATAGATTCGAAGGAAGTTGTTTCCTTTCGAATATCAATGAAACATCAGAACAATCTAATGATCTGGTTATTTTACAAGAACAACTTCTTCATGATATTTTAAAACAAAATACTGTTAACATCAGTAGTGTTGTTAGAGGAATGGTTCTGATCAAAGAACGAATCTGTCACAAAAGAGTTCTTGTTGTTGTTGATGATGTGGCTCATCAGAACCAACTAAATGATTTGATGGGAGAGCGAAGTTGGTTTGGTCCCGGAAGTAGAGTAATAATCACGACTAAAGATGAACACTTGCTTCTTAAAGTGGATCGAACATATCGGGTTGAGGAATTGAAACGAGATGAGTCCCTTCAGCTTTTCAGTTGGCATGCCTTCCAAGCCAGCAAAGATTATGTTGAGCTTTCGAATGATGTGGTTGATTACTGTGGAGGACTTCCTTTAGCCCTTGAGGTTTTAGGTTCTTGTTTGTCCGGGAAAAACAGAGCTAGATGGAAATGTCTAATTGACAAATTGAGAAAAATTCCAAACCGTGAAATTCAGAAAAAAATTAGAATAAGTTTTGATTCACTGGATGACCATGAACTGCAAAATACATTTCTTGATATTGCATGCTTTTTTATTGGTAGAAATAAAGAATATGTAGCAAAAGTACTAGAAGCCCGTTGTGGTTACAATCCAGAAGATGATTTGGGAACTCTGAGTGAAAGGTCTCTGATTAAAGTTGATGCTTTTGGAAAGATAAGCATGCATGATCTATTACGAGACATGGGAAGGGACATCATTCATAAAGAGTCACCTGGCCACCCTGGAAAACGCAGCCGAATTTGGCAACGTGAGGATGCATGGAATGTACTCAACAAGCATATGGTAATAACTAAATGCTTACACAAAAGCAAAATCATGCAAGTTTATCTTTATTTTCAAACTTCTTGCATACATTCACTTGGAAGTTCAATTGAATTTTGTTGGTGTTTTAGGGAACGGAAGTGGTAGAGGGTCTAGCGCTGGATGCCAGAGCATCAGAAGATAAATCACTTAGCACAGGATCATTTACAAAGATGAGATTCTTGAAGTTACTCCAAATCAATGGAGTGTAACATCTCACTGGACCTTTCAAACTGCTTTCTGAAGAGTTGATATGGATTTGTTGGCTCGAATGCCCTTTGAAATCTTTTCCATCCGAGTTGATGTTGGACAACCTAATTATTCTTGATATGCAGTATAGTAACATCAAAGAATTATGGAAGGAGAAAAAGGTGCTAAACATGCTACAATCCTCCAAAATTTGTCCTTGATACAATTTATATTTTCAAGTTGCCATTTTTATGATTAGTCTTCTTATTATTTTTCTCACTGACCTGGCAGATTCTCAACAAGTTGAAAATTCTTAATCTCAAACATTCAAAGCATCTTATTAAAACACCAAACTTACACAGCTCAAGCCTAGAAAAACTAATGCTTGAAGGTTGCTCGAGTTTAGTTAAGATGCATCAATCTGTTGGACATTTGAAGAGCCTTGTTTTATTGAATCTGAAAGGATGTTGGAGGATAAAGATTCTTCCCAAAAGCATTTGTGATGTAAAGTCTCTTGAAAGTTTGAATATTTCAAGGTGTTCACAACTTGAAAAGTTACTGGAGCGCATGGGTGATATTGAATCCTTAACTTAGCTTCTAGCTGATGAAATTCAGAATGAGCAATTTCTCTCTTCAATTGGACATTTAAAGCATGTGAGGAAGTTGTCATTGCGTGTATCCAATTTCAATCAGGACTCGCTATCATCTACATCTTTTCCTTCACCAATTTCAACATGGATTTCAGCAAGTGTTTTAAGAGTGCAACCTTTCTTGCCAACTTCTTTCATTGATTGGAGATCAGTGAAGCGTCTTAAACTTGCTAATTATGGTTTGTCTGAAAGCGCAACTAATTGTGTCTATTTTGGAGGCTTGTCCTCTCTCCAAGAATTGAATCTATCGGGAAACAAATTCCTCAGTCTGCCTTCTGGCATCAGCGTCCTTACTAAGCTGCAGCATTTGAGAGTTCAGAATTGCAGCAATCTTGTATCAATTTCAGAGCTTCTTTCAAGTTTAGAGAAATTGTATGCAGATTCTTGTACGTCAATGAAAAGAGTATGTCTGCCAATCCAGTCAAAAACAAATCCAATTCTGTCTCTAGAAGGGTGCGGAAACTTAATAGAGATTCAGGGCATGGAAGGTCTAAGTAACCATGGCTGGTTTATCTTCTCTAGTGGCTGCTGCGACTTGTCAAATAACAGTAAGAAGAGTTTTGTTGAGGTACTTACTGTCTTCGTCTATCTTGCACACACATAAACACTGACACATACATACGTGCGCGCGCGCAGTGTCTAAAATTTCAGCATTCTTTAAAATCAATTTATCTACAGGCATTGCGCAATGGTGGTTACGGGTATCAGATTCACTTCGATGGTGGTACGATGCCAAGTTGGTTGAGCTTCCATGGAGAAGGATCTTCATTATCATTTCATGTCCCTCCAGTTTTCCAGGGCTTGGTTCTTTGGTTTTCTTTAGAAAATGTCAGTATCATGGATGGTGAGCTTACTATAAAAAATAAAAGCAACGGTATTCAATTGTTTAAATCCTTAGAGCTGGCAAGCTTTGTGCGTCGTGGAGGTTGGATAAGATACGTAAGTATAAGTGAGATGGAAATGGAAGAACATGGCGGAGATGAGGAATTGGAACTCTCTGTGAAATTGACCAACACGTATAATGCAGTGAAAGAATGTGGGGTTCATGTGATCGCAGAGATGCCCTCATTTGAAGAGTTAGAGGTTGGAAGAGATAGGGTGATATCTGCACCATATCATTCCTTTTACGGTTCAATATCATCTTCAACAATCGAGCAGTGGAAAAATAATCTACTTATGGAGTTCCCCCTATCGAGAATGGTCTTGGTGCGAAAATTCTCACCTGACTTCAATTAGTTTTGAAAAATCCATGCCTTGTGCTCTCTTAGGTTTGGTATGATTGGTTTCTTGTATAAAATAAATACAGCATTTTTTTTTTATTTCGAGTTATATAATCTTCCTTGTTAAATGCCAATTGATCCCTACTATCATAACTCCGTGGTTCAATTCTGTAGTACCGGTGTTCTTCTCGTCTAAAATTAGCCTCGATTGTTGAATCGAAGGATGACTTTGGGCATGAATTCAAGTGTTGACTAGTCACAAAATTCCATGAGTCCCGTCTTCCAATATTTATGGACATTCTTGATTCCAGAACAGATAGTGAAAGCAATGGCCATAACTAAGACTTGCTGTTCTGAATATAGCACAAGGGTTAACACCATTGAATCTTAAGGAGACTAGTGGTTGAATGAGTTTTAGGGTTATTTGTATTGCTTTATTTCAGATATTTATACAATAGAAGGAGCAGTATGCATAGAAAGCTTCTGTCTAGCAGCAAAGATTGTGCAGGAGAGCAGAGCCGGCTTGAGCAAAATTATAAATGAAACATTTAAAAACATATAAAAAATATTTTTTATGTATGTCTGACAAGTGAGTCCTTAAGCAAACTTCATTTTGTATTTGAGGCTTTTTGTTAAATAGAGGCAATTTTCATTTCATAAAGCATATTTGACAAATATGCTTTACTTATTCTTGGGGTCGGCGGGAGCTTTGTGCCATTGCCCAGGTTTCCCATATGCTCTGGCCGGCTCTGCAGGAGTGTGATTCTTGATCAGCTGGAGATTGTGTACCGTGCAGGCATGATTACAGGAGAGTGAGTGATTCTTTAGGAGATGGAGTTTGTCTGGAGATTATGTACTGTGCTGGCATGATTGCAGGAGAGTGATTCTTGCCTAAATCTAGCATAAATGATTCATATCTGCTGCATTCCTAGTTAGCGCATTATAGTCAGTCCAGCTAGAAAATAGCACTTCTTCAAAGTTCTGCTTTCCAGTCGCACACGGGTCTATGGGTTCTTGCAAATATGAAAAATCTGCTTCGAGATAACTTTAGTATAAGAACAAGAAAAAAAAAAAAGACGATGACAATCTTTATTTGCATGTTTAGTATAGACTGGATAAATTCCTGGCAGCTGTATTATATAATCAAGTTCCACCTGATCAATCTAGACTCTTATATGGGGAAATTGGATACAAGTCTAAAGCTTATATAAACTCTTCAGTTCATGTCTCTTTCAAGAACCGGATCACAGCGATTCTTGGCATTCCTTTCGCCTTTGAAATATGAGCAAGTATTTGGGTGTTCTGCTCATAAAAGATCAGAGCCAACTTGTGTCAATTTACTATGCTATTATCGAGAAAATCTACCGTAGATTGGCAACGTGGAAGTCCAATATCACAAGTTTTGGGGCAGGAACATTGATTGGGTGTGAATTTCATGTTGGTTGCGTAACAAGCTCTTTTGCCCTCTTCGTGTTATGAATGGCTTTAGTTGATTGTGGAAGAGAAATGGTGCGTGGAAGAAAAAAGTCCCTTTGTGGTCAAATGGAAATCCACAACGAACAAAGAATTGCTACAAATTGATAGATCCAGTGCCATTGTTATAATCAAATGAGGCCAGAATCCAGAAATTACAAATATCTATTCATCTGAAATTCCTTCATTGCTTTCACGTAGAATATCTGGAGGGACTCACTTGGTTGTGTGCAAATACTGAGCTATGAACCTGACATTTCACAACCATCTTCACTAGGTGGAGGCAATGTTGATTTTTACCGATACGATTCTGCAGATCTGACAGCCATAGACCAACTGAAATACTAACTTGCAAGTTGCAAATCTAATGGTTTAGATGAAGTGCAGATAAACTATGAACGCTACTCTCTCTTCCAGTCGTCCTAGCATATGCAGATTGGCTTGGTTGTTCACTGCTTCCAACCCTGAAATTTATGCTTATGAGGACTTTACATACAGCTGATGTTGCAGATGCTTTTGCATATAATTTCTCCCATTCGGTTATCTTCTTGGGTCATAGGTTTGGAGGAGGAAACACATGATCTGGATAGAACTCTACCATGTTTAGCCCAGCTGCGTCATCAAGTGAGCTGACTTTTCTCGTGTTATTTCTGAATTATAGTACTGGTACCATCTCTGGCAAATAAAACATAGTTTAAGTTCATATTTTGATATGAAGAGCTCTAATAAGCTGGCAGTTGTTAATCATTTGTCTCAAGAAATGCACCATGAATATCTGAAGATTAGGGAATTTTTTTCCAATCCACATGCATAATCGGTACGCATACCCACTCAAAAACCTAATAAAATAGCAATCAAGTTCAAGAAGCAGATGACTTGATACAGTGTGAATCAAGATATAGATAGCTCAGGCAAGGAACCCGATTAGAGAAACATGAATTGATGTGAAACCAGCAGCTGGTTCTTTAAGTTTTGTTTCTGTCAGAAAAATTAAAAATTGGAACTTACTGCTCCTCTGATCATTGTGAATTTGACAATAGATAACACAAGTGTAAAAGATTATCAATCGATCGCTCAGCAACTGTTTCTGCAGATTGATTAGTAATTCCAAATTCATATCTTCCTTATTTCGTACTCTTCGATATACTGACTAGCACACAATCCTATTAATGCTTGTATCCAAAATTTTATTTTAATTAAAAGTTAAAATTTTTAAATTTTAATATATGGATTCTAACTTATACCATTTTTCTTCCTTCAAAAAATTATTTTAAATCATTTATACCACGCATATCTCTAACTTTAACTAATTTTTGTCATAAAATATTTATAAAAAATAACTCTTATACTATTACTCAAAGCCAAAAATTATTTTTCACATGTCAATTTCGCTCTAAGTCAAGTATTTAAACTCTTTTTAAAAAATTGATATTAATTATAAAATTAATGCGTTGGATACAATCCAATATACTTAAGAGGAATAATAAAAAAGAAAATATAGTAAAGATGTTTTCATAGTTTAATATTTCTCATTATAGTTTCCGTATATTAAGTATTGATTACTCACATTTATTCTCAAAAGATACTTCTTATATTTATTTTTAATGAATTTTTTTTCTGAAAAAAATTAATTAACCCATAATTTCTTTTATTTATCTAACCTTTCTCTAGAACCTTAATAAAAATAAAAAATAAAAACCTGTTAAATTTCGCTCCGCCACTGGATCAACTATACCAAATTTTGTTTTTGCGATTTTCAGAATATTACATAGAAACTAAAAAATTCTGAAATCAAAATCCATGGTATAATCTGTGGGTTTAAGATTTTGGGCCCGGCTTATTTTGGATTTCATTTCAAATAGTATTTTTTAAAATTTTAAAATTGTTTAGAAGAATTTATATTAAAAATAATTTTTAAAAAATAAAAAAATATATTATTTTAATTTATTTTTTAATAAATTTTTTTTTAAAAAATAACTACAAACATCACACTAATGAATATTTCCATTGATCTTTTGTCAACTTTTGAAATATTAAATGAGCAAGATACTCGAGGCTGAAAATGCCAAGCCCTCTAAAAATTAAAACCTTTACCACCACATTTTTCAGTCAAATAAAAATCAAACCTTATCCATTCCAAAAAAAAATCTTGGCTACCTTATCCGCTGTCCATGGTCATCATCCAACTAACACATTAGAAATACAGATCCCTCTCCTCTCAGTGGCTTCAAGCTCCGATCCCACACTATTCATAGAAAATGCAGGCAGCCGTATTTCTTACACCATCAATTCTCCCTCTTGTAACACCTAACAAAAGTTTAGCTTCGGCAAGGAGGGTCGTCCCAAGGTTACAGACCTCCAAATGTTCCCCGATCAAAGCAAGTGCTCCAGTGACAAACGACACTTCAACAGTTGATTACAGCTCCTTTACCTCGTAAATTCTGCTCTCCATCACCCTCAGTTTCCTATCTTCAACATTAAAAGTTACGGTTAACAATATAGTTTCATTACATGTTTTGTCCAGTGTTTTTCCAGCTGAGGCTTGTGAGACAATAGGAGGAGAAGCTTGTAATGTTGAGATGTATCCGGAAGTGAAGCTCGAACCAGATGCCAGAAGTACCACTCCCAGCACTTCAGAGCAGATTGATAGAGAATATTTAGAGTACAACAGTGCCAAGACGTAAGATCTCAGGACCCCATCTTTAGTTTTACAAGTTTAAAGATTTGCAATGACAAGAATTGAACAAAATATCTGAGGTTTTAACAAGGATTCTTTCGTTTCATTACAGGGTATTCCTAGACGAGGCTTGTGATGATCTCGGAGGAGAGTTCTGTGACCCTGGATATCAGGGATGAGTTTAGCAGTAACATCTTACCAAGAAAAACAAGGAAAAAGAATGGAATGTGTCACCTTTACGTTCTTGACTTCCTTTTCTTTCACTCGGGTAGCATGGTTCTCTCGGTAGTGTACATTAAGTTCTTGAATAAAAAACTTATGTGAAGTAAGCTTTCTATACTATCAAATATAATAGTGCACTGTAAATGCGCAGGGCTGGAAATGATTAGGAAGGGATACTTTCTATTAGAACAAATTCCGGCTTAGCTAGCTTGCTGTTAATATTGAGAAAAAGGATCATTTCAAGTTCAGGTTATTTGCAAATGCAACTGATATTGAAACTATGTGAAGCATTTAACAAGCCAGGCCACAACAAAAGAGTGAGATTCCGGCTTGCACTAACGAAGTTCATATTCAACCTTTAAGATGTAGTAATGAAACTAGATGCACAACTGATCGAGGCTAACAACAACGCAGGAAGATGAAACAACCAAAATGGAAATACTGAAAATCTCCCTGGAAACTTTAGTTGCGGGAATAACCATGACTAATTGCAAAAGAAAAGGCAAGCTTCTGTTCAAGTATTCAGAACCATCAAATGCTGAAATCAACATTTCAATTTGCAAAAACAAGGTACAAGATAAACGGATATAAACACATATGAACACATCTGTTACGGGAATTGGGACTATAAGTCACAGAATCGAAAAGACGGGTTGAAAGCGTACCTGTAATGTTGTGGAAATCATATAACATCATTTAGCGGAGAATAATTTCTCCACATTAGCATTAACAGCAACATCATTTTCCATCTCCTCATCCTCAATGATCCCCTTAGACAATAATGAACTAACGACTACTTTGCGATCATCCTCAGCTTCCAATAGCACCCCGGGAAAACAAAGAAACAGTAATATTTCTTTTTCCCGCTGCAGAAATTGGGGTATGATGAGAGATTACCAGGAAGGAGAGCCGGAGAGAAGCACAAATGGGTGGGACTTGGAGTGGTGAATTTGGCTCGTAAAGAAGAATGCCAGCTCCACCAATAACTGCCTGCTAAATTTTCAAAGCTACTAGAATTTAGCTAGGTGAAGATATGGGAAGCCTTTTAAAGCCCGATAATAAAAAATCTTCGAAGCCCATGATGATAAATAAATTTAATCAATC
>Ga0325404_1004706_pt1 | contig 14477 bp, 12 predicted proteins | sample PopdelMetagenome_18_FD_205664 | JGI IMG/M metagenome (GOLD analysis project Ga0325404, IMG submission 205664) | Populus deltoides microbial communities from Bellville, Georgia, United States - Xylem-Control-R1 | ecosystem: Host-associated > Plants > Phyllosphere > Stem > Wood/Secondary xylem... | reverse complement strand
TATTTTTTCTCTTTTTTTTGTGCGGCAGCAATCAAGATTTCAAGATCAAGCATCCCTTTTATATATATATATATATATATATATATATATATATATATAGGTGGCTGAATCTATCAAGAATAAAACAAGGAACAATAAAGACTCAAATTGAAGGATATAACTTATGATTAGATCAACTCTGATACCAACTGATACGAACCCTAACGAAATTTAATGGAATTCGTGACCCCAAGATCAATCTAATCCAAGTTTGTTGAGATTTGAATGAGCTTATTACAATGGAAGACTTGCTCCAAGACAACAAGACTATAAACCAACTCAATCACAACGCCTACACCTGGAGACGAGCAACAAAAGTATAAATTAACAACAAAGAATGGTCAATTCTTTGAAGAGTTGAAAGTTTAATCAAGAACCAAGATTGAGCAACCAAAAAGTCAGCTACAATGCTGAAAATATCATCAAAAAAAGTCTTTCCTAAAATTATTCCTAAAGAGTATTTAAACTTCAATTTAAAACCCTAGTTTCCCTAATGGGTCTCACATAAGCCCAATTTAAATAATAATCAACCTAAGCTAAAACTAGCCCAAAATAATTAAAATAAACAAATCTAAGACCCAAATAAAATGTCTCCTCTCAAAATAAATAAATTTTGATAGCCTAACTAATCAAATAAGACAAGTTTGTTATTTCTGCATTCTGTCTGGCAATAGCAAAAGCCCAACTTAAAATGGATGGTTGTCTCTCATCTTAATGAATTTAGAAAGCATGCAATATATCGTTGGAAAGGTATGAAAGTCTAGTTTCCATCCCAACTAGAATCACATCAAAAGTCTATTTGTAGCTCCAGTTATGACCAAAAGAGTAACGAAAGGTCAAACTGTCTGAATCTAGTCTTCTTCTCTCAATTCTTGTGTAATGGTCTTGGTTCCACCAACAAAGCCCTCTTGAACATGAATCAGATTAATTAAGGCTTGGTCTTTATTATTACAAATCCTCTTGAAGTCCACCTTAGCCCATGTCTCTTGAAGAAGTCCATTGAAAGCTTCTTTGAACTTCTTAGCCCTAAGCCTAGTAACTGGACCAACTAAAACCTCCAATGGATCCTTTGATGGTTGGATCGCATCACTAGGTATATAAGTTATTTGAACTTGATAATCTATATATATGATTTGAATTTGGTAGTCCATGTCTATATGATCGGTACAAATGGAAGTGATGACATTGATTACATATTCCAGAAATTAGGATAGCTAACGGTATCAATATGATTCCTTTGGTACTAGCATTTCAGATGACATTGATTAGTTTTCCAAGTTTGGATAGCTAATGGTATCAATAGGGTTCCATTGGTGCCAACATTCTTTAAATTAATCAGTCGATCCCAAGTAATTAGGTGACTAATGATGTTAGTAAAGATTACTAACATTAACATGGTTACAGGGTTAAGGGAAAAATATAAATTGATTAACTATTTTGGGTCAGAAATAGTTAATGATATCAATGGGTCGCATTGGTATCGACAACAATTTTTGGTGTGATTAGATACTCTAGGTAAGGAGGCTAATGATATCAAGGGTTCTTGACATCAACAACTTAGATGGTAAACTAGATGCGAATAAGAATTGATTAACTATTCTGAGTTAGGAATAGTTAATGATATCAATTGATTGTATTGATATCGACACTTGAATAAAATTGATTAGTCTAACCTGGTAATAGAAGACTAATGAGATTCATTAGTATTGGCAATTACCTTTCGAAGAATGGGAGGAAAAGTGTTAATTAGTTATTTTGAAAGAATGGGATAAGCAAATGATATCGAGAGAAGAATATCTTGGTATCAAGTGAGAATTGAACCATAAAAAGATGGTGTTCGAAATCATTTTAGTCGTGTTGTGATTTCCATGATGAAATTATTCTAGGCATATGATTAGGATATTAGATGGAAATCACATATTGTAAAGAAGTCTATGTCTAAATTTTATATGTCAAAAGAAATGTCATGAAAAGTATTACTTGTCGCTGTTATTATTGTTGTTATTACCTTTTTATATTTATATTTACATGTTATTTGTTATTTTCAGGTCCATCGGGATCACGTTAGGAGTGATATTAATGTAGCTATCTTTTGCTATGTAATTATGTTGTAATTCAAGACACTTATCTCCTAAACTTAAAATTTAGTATTAATCTGTAAATTCAGAAGTAAGACTTTAATCTAATGATGTAATTCTAAGTACCTATTTTAACCATGCATGTTTATAGTTGAACTTGGGATCCTTCACATGAACTTCATTATATGATATTATTACGCATGATATAATTTATGAAATAATAATATGTAGCAATTGAATTATGCATTGGTTTTTTTTGTGAACTTGAATTTTGTATTATTATTGAATAAGATGTATTGTGCTGATGATGAGTTTGGTTGAAATCCAGAATGATTGGACCGAGTTGTGAAATGATATAGAAAATGTAAACATGGCATTGTTGATAACATAGATCCTCTTGGTATATGGGAGACTCTGCTGAAATTTTAGTGGATTTTTTTTTAAAAAAACATTTCTTGAAAGTTCAAATTACCTATTATGTGTTGTCCTAGAAATTAAGACTGTTACAACTTTGATATGTTATATGGACACCGTACAACAATGAATTGATAGAAAGAACTTCTCCTTTATGTATGGAGGGTAGTGGATTATGGCTAGAAATGGTTCTAATGCATTGTCTTGCCACTATTGAGGTGCATTGCTATGATCGGGTAATGTGACAGTTTGGATTGCATCAACATGTCCTTGATGATGTTGACACAATAGATGATTTGCATGCTATTAATTAATGAGATAAAAATAGATTCTCCCATTTCATAGTCACAAATAGCCTCAGGAATACAATATAAATAAACATATATACATGCAATAGGAATCTCAAATACTTAAATAATACAACATTCTAGTAATAGATATCCTAAAATACATCTACATAACCCATCTACGTCTATGACATTTATTGGATGATCTGGGCTTATCAATAGCATGGCTGCATCCTGTTCCTGCTCCTGCTCCTGCCTGATTGACCTCGTCTTCTCCCACGACATCATCAAGAGTTAACTTCTCTCCAGAGGTATCAAGTCCATTCCGGTTGAACCATCGAGACACATAAGTTTATCCTTTTTTTCTTCATCAATATTACAAAGCACAAATGCAGTCTCTCAACCCTCCCGTATCAACAAGCTAACATAATATTAATAAAACATTATTTGACAACTTATACAAATTTTAACGCAACACATGATTAATTGAAATAATTAGTTCGTAATTAATTTAACTTATTTTCATGTTCAACTATATCAAATCAACTCTAATTGATGGTATTCATAACTAATTTATCATTAATTCAACAAACCTTAAATTAAATTTAACCTTAAATAATAATTTCATTTCAACTAAACCAAACACAAATTCATAGAAATGTAATATGTTTACCTTATTTGTAGGACTAGAAAAAGGGTTGAGGTGGCGGGGGCAAAGGTGGCAGTGAAAATTTTTAAAGATGAAACCGTTCTACGATATTTAAAGATTAATATGAGTTTAATTTTTTGGTGTTTTAAAGGTAAAACACAAGTGATTGCTGGGGTTTTTTTTAAGAGAGATAAGGGTTGGGAATGTTGATTTTGAGAGAGAAAGAGAGAGAGTTGTTGTATCTGTTGTGCTCTTCGATTTGGAAATGGTTTAAATCTCACTACATGTCGTGCTTCTGAAAAGCAACAACTATCTTATCGTGCTTGGTTTAGTGAATGTCGCATTTCAGAAGCATGACAAGGTGAAAATGTAATATTTTGCTAAAAAAATTTTAAATCGTATTATTCTACCAAAATTTTTAGATAATTTTGCTAATTTTAAAAAAATCAACATCTTTTTCTAATGTGCTAATTTGCTAAAAAAAACACAGCTAAACGAGGCAACCAACTAATAACAATTAATTAAGATATGTGATGTGTTTTAGAGTGTGATAAATGTTGCTTTTTAAAGTGATTTTCGTTTAAAAATATATTAAAATAATATAAATATTTTATTTTTTAAAATTTATTTTTTATAAACATAGAAAACAATCCAAAAATATTTAAAAAATTAATTTAAAATAACAAAATTAAATTTTAACAAAAAATAAAATAAAATAAAATAAAATAAAACCTCTTTATCAATGTGAAACGGAATGTCAAACGGAACTAATATCTTTTGCCTGTTTTTTTTTTCTGCTATCCTTTTTAAACAAGTAATTTCTCCTGTCTACAAAGACAAAGGCTCTTTCCATCCGTCAGACCCGGTCTATCCATTAATTACCCTCCTTTTTTTTTGTTTTTCCTTTCTTAACCTCCTTCTCTCTCCCAGTTTCTATGTGTCTTTAGGTTTTATATTTTCTATAAATCTCTCAAAGAAACTGTTTGATGAATTCTGTGAAGAACAATAACATGTTGCCTCCAGGTCTGGTTTCCAATCTACAACAAGTACTTTTAAGCAGAAAAGGTGGTGGAGGAGAAGAAGAAGAGAAAAAAGAAATTGACCCATCAAATGATGGTAATGATAAATCAGCCGAGCCATCTACTTCCACTTGTGTTGAAAACACTGAAGAAGACAGCAATAATTCAAAGCCTATTGTTTTGGTTACTAATGGAAATGGGATTGACTCCCCTGGTCTTGTTTCTCTTGTGGAAGCTCTGGTTCGTGAAGGCCTCTATAATGTCCATGTTTGCGCTCCTCAATCGTGGGTTTTTTTCTCATTCCCCCCCTTATTTTCATGCTTCTGCTTAATTTCTGCTTTATTTTCTTATAAGGGATGTCTTCAATTTTTAAGTTTGGAGATGGAGGATGTGGTGATGGGTTTTGAATTGGTTTTGCGTATCTGGAAGATGGGTTCTCTTCTTCATTATTTTCTTTTTTGTTATGTTTTTTTAGCATAGATTTTCACATCTGGGCATGTGGGTTCTGTTTATTATGTTCATTTGTTTTTTTCAAAATTTGTTTTAAATATTTATGTTCTATTTGGTTTAATTTACTTACCTCGGGTGTGTTGGTTTTCTCTAGTTTTCAGTTACTTTATGAATTTCTCTTCAGTTTTCAAATTCTGTTTCATGTGGTAATTCGTTAACTTTTTTTTATTGGTATTGAATTTGGAGTTTTTTTTTCTCCTGATTTCTTTAGTTTGTGAATTGGCTGGTCAGGGACAAATCAGTATCCAGTCATTCTGTGACTTTACAAGAAGCAATTGCTGTAACTTCTGTTGAAATTAATGGTGCCATAGCTTATGAAGTTTCAGGTAGAAGCGCATCTTATTTTTCCTTAGTTCTGCACCCTAGATTTGGAAATATTAATTGTTAAATGCATCGTATGCTTGTAGTAACCGAGCCACCTCCAGTTTAAGAATTCAAGATTTATTAACTTGTATTAGTTTTGAAAGAATGTCCAGGAATGATGTGTCTTTTTTTTAAAAAAAAAAAAAACTTCCTTTCTAGGGCTATCGTCATGACAGTACGGAAGAACTCATCAATTTGCTTTTTCATCAATTTGATCCATATTAATGGCTACACATGTCTGCTAGAATGGTGAACTGATGTGTGTTTTGCACTTCTTGTTGCAATTGTTTTAGTAATGGGCATTGTTCATGGTACTTGTTACTCAGGGACTCCAGTGGATTGTGTCTCATTAGCATTATCTGGAGCACTGTTTTCTTGGTCAAAGCCTTTGCTGGTTAGAATTTACTTATTGTTCTATTTGAGATAACATAATACCTGTATCCATGATGAATTCTTGAGAATTTATACTTTATTTTATTTTCAGGTAATTAGTGGAATTAATCGGGGATCAAACTGTGGCCATCACATGTAACGTCTCTTCCTGTGCTTGGGCATATTCCTATATTATCTTGTCTGAATTTCCAGTAGCATGTTTAAGCTGGACAAACTTTTCAAATTATATGTCAGTGATGTCGCTGATTAAATTTAGATCTTTGTAGTTAGTGGCAATAAGTGAATGTGTACAGGCAGTCATATGTTGTTTCTTGCTGGTTTTGTTTTAAGCAAATTGTTACAACCTTGGGGATAAAATTCATTAATTACTTGCAAAACTCATCAGGATTTATTCGGGTGTTGTTGCTGGAGCTAGAGAAGCATTATTTTGTGGTGTCCCATCCCTGTCAATATCACTGAATTGGTAACTTGAAGTTTTTTTTTTGTGGGGATTTTGTTACTCTTATTCTTGTCTACAAGCAATTTTTTGGAGTTGTAATCTATTATAGGAAGAAGGAAGAAAGCCAAGAAAGTGATTTTAAGGATGCAGTTGCTGTCTGTTTGCCAGTGATAAATGCTGCTATCAGAGATATTGAAAAGGGGTTTTTTCCAAAGAGCTGCTCTCTGAATATTGAAATCCCCACATCTCCATCTGCAAACAAGGTAAGCACTATTATGTATTTTTCTCAGATTGCTGCACAGATGCTGCTTGTTATTTATTGACAATATGCACATGACTATAGACAGCTGTCAAATTAATAGACCATTAGGTAGTATATTTAATCTATTAATGGATGCTGTATGATTGGAGCCATATTCACGTGGAGAAGATTTTTTGGGGAGTTTTAATGTCATTGTAGGAATTTGCCTTCAGTGGGTTTTAAGAAGAGGAGATAGGTTTGGGTGGATGCTGAAGTTTTCCCACAGTAGATACCATCTAAGGTACTTAAAAGTTAACACATTGTCAACAACTACTAGAAATGATACCTGTTGAATGTCAACATGAGACGTTGTTGGTCGAAGTCATAAATAGTGGGTGGTTTTAGAAATTCACCCACATTGTGTCCTAGCCTGACTACTGTTTCCGAGCAGCATAAATGGGTTTACTTGATCAACATTTTGGTTTTCCTAGATTGTCACAGAAACTCCACTTCTTAAATTTCTGTTGTTTATATTTCATTAGTTGAGTTTCTATTATTAAGAACTTGGTAATTATTGCAAAATTCCTACTTATGAAGGTTTCAAAGAGTATATAGGATGGTTTAAAGATCTTATTATTATTTTTCCTGCTGTCAATTGGAGGTTGGTTCTGGAGGAATTATTTGTCATCCCAACAGTAAGGCCAAGAGCACACAATATTGCTTGAATCATGATTAGGATCTGCGGTCATTATATATTGGTTATTGGAACATTGATTATGATTTTCAGGTAAGCGTTTTAATAGTGGCCCCCAAAGAAAAACGATTCTCCCATCACTGGGCAGGATGTTTTATGATGTATAGCTTCTACAACTACCCTAGGATGAACCAATGGTAGAAGTTCACCTGCTCTGTTGGAGCACCAGAACTATATTCTTTTCTGTTCTTGTATGTAAGTTCTGTTAGATATCTCTCTAAGCAGATCCTCTTTGTTTTCTCTTTCCTTTTCTTTGTACTTGGCAGGGCTTCAAACTAACTAAGAGAAGTATGTGGAGATCCTCACCTAGCTGGCAAGCTGTTTCAGCTAATCGGCATCCTTCGGCTGGACATTTCATGTCTAATCAACAAAGTCTTGGCCTCCAGCTTGCACAGCTTAGTAGAGATGCCTCTGCTGCTGTGAGTATCTATTGTAAAAGAACTTATTGCTTCATTTTTCTTTCTCTGTAACTTCTTTCGTAAAGAACACTCCCATGCATTTTTTTTTTCATGGCATTGTATCTTCTCAGGGTGCAGCTCGCCGTTTGACCACGCAAAGGAAGAACATGTTAGAGATTGAATCAGTTGGGGCCGCTGGAAAATCTGATAGCAATCGGGTGAAGAAGTATTTTCGAATGGAGGTCAAGAAAATCCAAACTACCAACATGCTTTCAACAACAATTTTGATGACTTTTAATTGTGACAAGAATAATTTTTAATGGCTTATTTTGCAGCTAGAATTTAGGAAGTTTAAAGAAATAAATTTAGCTTTGGAATTCAGTATAGTCAATGTTAAACTAAACTTACTTTTTATGGCTAGATTTCAATAAATGAATGCGGTTATGATTTCAGCACTGGTTTAATGTATTTTTCAGTTTTTGGACAAGGAGCTGGAGGATACAGATGAGGATCTGGATTTCAGAGCAGTTGAAAATGGATTTGTAAGTTAAAATGTTGTATTTTCCACATTGAGGACAGTGCATGTTTTTTGCTCAACTAGAAGTTATACAAGTATCAATTGGAATCTCACAAGGCATTGGGTTGATGAGCCCTAGACATATATAATTGTTCCTTGTGTTTTTGAAAGGAAGCTATAGGTCTGACTGTGATCTTGAGGCTATGGGAGCCATCATCACAATGAAAGTTGTGATTGGTATGGCTAAAATCTTTTTTTCTTTTTTTTGTTTACAAATAATGGCTGACCCTTGGCATTATAACCTAGCACCAAACATGGCGAACTGCCAATGTGTGTGTACTTAAGTTGAGGGCTTGTGCAGAACAAGGACTAAAAGAAATCTCTGTGCCTTAAATTGTTCAAAATGCTATGGGAAGGCTAATAAACTCCATAACTTGTAATATAAGTACTAAAACTTGCAGAACTTTGACTACATTTCATTTTAGTGCGGCTGCTTATTGCCTTTATTTTCTCTTGGAACACTAGGTTGCGATAACTCCACTATCACTTTCTCCACGTATTGAAGAGGACACTCACATAGCAGCCTCAGATTGGATCTCGTCCGCTCTTCATGGTGACCCATAAAAGCCGCCTCAATTATATAATCAATTATTTTGTATACTCTTGCAGGCACGATTGTGTTAATTAGTAATCAGTTGCATTTGTGTATTTTCTTTTTCTGCATTTACCCCTTTTGATTTTCTTCTTATATTTGGTGGGGTTGGGTGGGTTTGCATTTTGTAGTTTTTAATACAAATGTAATTTAAAATGGTCAGGTCGTAATTACATGACCATGTCTTTTCAATCAATTGTGACTTGCGGATTTGTCTTCAATTCATTTCTCAAAGCTGTTTTTCGATTATTAACTGTGATACAAGAGGGAGATGCTGCAAATGACTGGCGGCTTCTGATGATTCTGCTTCTGCTTCTGCTTCTGCAAACACACCAGCTGTGGCAAGTTCCTTGTGAATATGGTTTGGGCTTTGAGACTTGCGAAAAACTGACTCATCCTTATTCATTTTTTGTCTTTGTTTTTTTGTTTTTAGTAGTGGTTTAGTCCGGGAACAAACACTCGTTGCCTACTGGAACATCATTCAACATATTTTGGGATTGTGTAAATGCTAATCCATGAAAAATGATTCGAGTTCGCCAGTGATTTAACAAATTAATGTGCTGATGTATATATATATTTTCTTGATTCTCGATTACAAGATGCAGTTTTCATCTGTATCTACAAGCTTCCCGTAGAGGAATAGAAGAAACATTTGTTGTTGAGGTTGTGCGTGTGGGTTGGGGATATTAATAATCTGTTATCTTTAACGTCCGCCAGAATTGGGATTGAATATTCTAAACTTGCATGGTTCTACTTGGCAAAAATGTCTTTATTCTTCTTCTTCTTCCTCGTACCAAGAAAAAATGATTTAAAGTGCTCGCAGAGTTTTAAATAGAAAAAAGAAAAAAAGAAAAAGAGAGACTGCTGTCTTGTCGTTTGGCAATAAATAGCATTCTATTTGATTTTTTTGTTCCTTTCATTGGCCCAAACTTGTATGATCCCAAAGTCTCTGTTTTCTTGATATTTATAATCAGACACTTTTGTAATTCTGATGATGCAAGTTAATAGTAATAGCTAACGGAACTCAACCCAAAAATTTTATATATATATATATATATATATATATATATATATATATATCTCGCCAGCACAACCCTCCAAATCTTTGTTACTTTTACCTAGCCGTGAGACCTGGCCTGGTGGTCATTGTGGTCCACGCGGCCTAAAGCATGGGTCACGAGTTTTATCTGAATGATCTGGGTCAATTTTATATTTTTAAATAAATTAAAATAACATTATTTGATAAAAAAATAAAAAAAATTAACGGGTTACAATTAAATTTTACCGGGTCAACCGAGTCACTTCAAGTTATAACTTTTTTTATTTTTTTAAAAATTCAATCCGGTTTCAGATCAGGTTAATTAGACCGAGCTTCAAAGCTTTGTCCTAGCTTGGACTGAAAATAAAATAAAAAAAAATACATTTGATAGCAGATTCAAAGAAAGGAAGTACAGTAACGATTGAATCGATAGTAAAAATTTATATCAAACCCTAAACGAGGTCCATTGGGCTTGCCTAAATTAATGACCACTACACAAGAATACGCAAATATAGTCATCATTTAGGTTGGGGTTAGTGTAGTAGAGAGAAAGTGAGACGAGTGGTGATGCTTATTATAGCAAACTTTCTCTGGCAAAGAAAAAATGGCAGCCAAAAAACTTAAGAATTGGAGCCGGAGCATCATCACTGATGAACACATTGTTGATATCATCAAAGAATATAATTATCCATCAAAACCCAATCTCCACTCATCAAAGTATAACTCTTCACCTATCATCAAAGAATACAATTATCCCTTCTCTCTCCAACTTCAATTACTAATGTTGCTAATGACATCCTTGCGGTCTCCCCTTTCTGGAATTCTTCTTGCCCGATGGTACTCTTTAGCTTTTTGCCGAAATAACTTTACTTTTGGGTTTCTTCTTTTCTTCGTGGAATGGTCTTGGGATGTCTGCCAACTGTTTGATATATGCAAACATTTTTAGGCTAGGCTAGGAGAGTCTTATTGCATTAATTTTTGCAATGCTAAGGGCAAAATGAGTAGCCTGTCTACCCTTTGTGTTTGATATAGATTATGTTGTATCTATTTCAGCTAAGAGGAATTTGTAATTTAAAATTGAAGTTTTAAGTTAACTATTTTGAATTTGGTAGCTCTAAGTTAATTGATTCTAATTTTGAATTTAGTTTTGGATTTATTCTTGTAGGAAAGTTTATTTATTCTTGTAATTCCAAATTTTTATTATAGAGTTATATGAGTATCAATATCACTATCAGAAATTCGCTAAATAGCAACGGATTTACCGACGGAATATTTCTGTCGGTAATTTGAGGTCGAAATTATCGACGAAAACTTTTCCGTTCGTAATTCAGTCGGTAACTACCGACGGAAAGTTTATTTATTCTTGTAATTCCAAATTTTTATTATAGAGTTATATGAGTATCAATATCACTACCAGAAATTCGTTAAATAGCAACGGATTTACCGACGGAATATTTATGTCGGTAATTTGAGGTCGAAATTACCGATGGAAACTTTTTCGTCCGTAATTCAGTCGGTAACTATCGACGGAAAAGTTACCGACTGAATTATGGACGGAAAAGTTTCTGAATTAAAAAAAAAACGGGTCGTTGACGTGGAGGTTTTAGCGGGGCTCTTTTTACCGATAGAATTACCGATGGATTCAAAACGACAGCCCGTACAGTAACATGACTAGTTCACCATTTAAAATGCCGACAGAATCACTGAAGGATTCGAAATGACAGATCCGTACAGTGACGTGTCGATTTTTTAGTCAGAATCACCGACGGAAAGCCGTCGTTGAAACCGTCGAAAAAAGTTATTATATGTTCCTCTCTGCCGACCCTCTCCTCCCCTATTTCTCCTTCTTCTTTCTAATCCCAACTCTCCCCATCTGTAAACAACCAGCCCTCCCTCTCCCCCAAACAAAAATCTCCATCATCTCAGCACAACAAGTTATATTTCTTGAAGTTTTGTGGTCACAACATCTGTGTTCTGATTTACCAACAGATTTTATCAATTTTTGTAAGTAATTCTATCTTTTTAAATTTTTAAATTTAATTAAATGTCAATTTTATTGTTTTTTTAGTATATGTATTTTGTTAGTAGATATACATGTTTTATTGTTATTTTTTAAACAAACTTATTGTATATGATATGAATGTATAATTCTATACCTGTTATGGTTAATTTGTTTTAGATTTTGTAAGATTGTATTTGTTTGTAAATTGTTAAAACTTTATGGAACTTCCGAATTACATGTGCTGTTTTGAAATAATTAATAGCTTGCTTAATGGGTCCATTTAAAGTTTTATCAATGGTATTGCGGAGTGGTAATTTCTGTAAATTTATATATATTAATTTGTATGGACATTGATAAATGATAATGACTATTTAATATTTATGAGAAGTTGTGATTGGTTTGTTGGAGTGGTAAAGTAATATTTTTGCAAGTTTATTTACCTAACTTAGTTAATTAATACATGATGTCATCATAATTTTATAGAGGTTCGATATAAGTCATTGATGATTGTTCATAGATGTATCGAGATTCACTCCAAGGATTGCGGATGATTGATTATTGCAACGGGGTTCAGGGTTTTATTAATTTCATAACATCTATTCTCAAAAATTTTACTGGAGGCGGTATTAGGTGTCCATGCAGGAAGTGTCAAAATAAAAAATATCTGCATCTAGATGTTGTAATGATGCATCTTCTACACAAAGGGTTTATGGAGAATTACCAGTGTTGGTATGCACATGGAGAAGTATTTGTTAGTAAGAGGAGAATGGGAGAAATGGTAGTTGGGTCTACTTCTAGTGCTAGCAACGTGCATGAAGCGGCAAATGACAACACTAATCCTTATAGAAATATGATTATGGATGCAATGAGAATGAATTAAGGTAATGTCAGTCAATGTCCAATCATAGAAGAAGAACCTAATGCAGATGCAGCTAGGTTTTTTGATTTGTTGAAAGATTCTAACGAACCATTATGGGATGGCTGCACGAACCACAATAAATTATCAGCCGTAGCACAGGTGTTCACCATCAAGTCAGATCACGGGTTGATTGAGGTTGGGTATGACAAGATTATTGAATAGGCGAGAAGCATTTTACCTGAAGGGAACAGGCTGAAAGAGAACTTCTATGCTGCGAAGTCCATGATAAAACCCCTCGGTTTAGGATACCAGAAAATTGACATGTGCCCTAACTTCTGCATGTTATACTACCTTGAAAATGCTAAGATGACCGAGTGCATGACATGCGGTCATTCCCATTACAAACCTAGAACTGGCAGGGGAAAGACTCTAGTGGCATATAAAAAACTTAGATACTTCCCGATCACACCTAGACTGTAGAGGTTATTCATGTCACCAAGGACTGCTGAACCAAGCACATGACGTGGTTGATGGAGTGATGGTGCATCCTTCTGACGGCGAAGCGTGGAAACTCTTTAACAGTGAGCATCCTCACTTTTCAGCTGAATCAAAGAATGTGCATCTTAGGTTGTGTACAGACGGATTCAACTCATTTGGTTCATTTGCTGCCCCTTATTCTTGTTGGTCGGCCATACTTACAGTTTATAACTTGCCATCAGGAATGTGTGAGGCTGAAGTTCATGTTTTTATCTACTGTCATACCCAGTCCAAGCAGCTCGGGGCGGAATATAGATATTTGTCTTCGATCGTTGATTGATGAGTTGACGTAGTTGTGGTCCTCTAGAGCTCTGACTTATGATATATTAAGGAAAAAAAATTTCCTTATGAGGGCGGTTTTGATGTGGACTATCAATGATTTTCCAGCTTATAGAATGCTTTCTGGTTGGAGCACGCATGGGAAACGCGCGTGTCCATACTACATGGAAAACAACAAGGCATTCAGTTAGCGAATGGAGGTAAATCTTCATTTTTTTACTGTCACCGTCACTTCTTGCCACTTAATCACAGGTACAGAAAGAATAAAAAAGATTTCTTTGTTGGCAGAGTTGAAAAAAATGCATCCCCGGGTCTTTCTGGTGAAGAATTGCATGATGTTGTATCAGAGTAGGGTGACATTGTGTTTGACATTCAATCAGGTAAGCAAAAGTTTCCTGGTTTTGGTTTGACCCATAATTGGGTAAAGCAAAGTATCTTTTGAGAGCTTCCTTATTGGAAGACTAAGTTGCTCCGCCATAACCTTGACGTCATGCACATCGAAAAGAACATGTTTGAGAACATTTTCAACACCGTTATGGAAGTGAAGGGGAAGACAAAAGACAACATCAAGGCTAGATTGGATATAGCTTTATACTGTGACCGTAAAAATATGGAGTTGGTTTATAATGAGTCACAAGTCGCATAACCAAGAGCAAGCTTCGTGTTAGAGAAAAACACACAACTGCTAGTCTACAAATGGCTTAAGAGTCTGCGTTTTCTAGATGGACATGCATCAAACATATCAAGGCTAGTTAATATAAAGGACTGCAGATTGTATGGAATGAAGAGTCATGACTGCCACATGTTTATGCAAACACTCATCCCATTAGCTTTCGTGATTTGTTGCCAAAGGGAATATGGGATGCACTCATGGAGATCAATCATTTCTTCAGAGATATATGCTCCAGCAAGTTGAATGTTGATCACATTGAGAGGCTTCAAACGAATATTGTCGAGACACTATGCAAACTTGAGATGATATTCCCTCCATCATTTTTTGACTCAATG
>Ga0325404_1004705_pt1 | contig 14478 bp, 9 predicted proteins | sample PopdelMetagenome_18_FD_205664 | JGI IMG/M metagenome (GOLD analysis project Ga0325404, IMG submission 205664) | Populus deltoides microbial communities from Bellville, Georgia, United States - Xylem-Control-R1 | ecosystem: Host-associated > Plants > Phyllosphere > Stem > Wood/Secondary xylem... | reverse complement strand
AAATGTATGCTGGCCAATACATGGTGATCCCCTTACCCGGGATCCTAACATACACTAAATGTATGCTGGCCAATACGTGGAGATCCCCTTACCCGGAATCCTAACATACACTAAATGTATGCTGGCCAATACATGGTGATCCCTTTACCTGGGATCCTAACATACACTAAATGTATGCTGGCCCATTCATGACGATCCCTTTACCCGGGATCCTATCATACACTAAATGTATGCTAGCCGATACAGGGTGATCCCCTTACCCGGGATCCTAACATACACTCAATGTATGCTAGACAATACATGGTGATCCCCTTACCCGGGATCCTAACATACACTCAATGTATGCTAGTTTATGCCTCAAATCACACTTCTCATATTTCCTTTGTCAGTGAGAATTTCATCACTTGGCAATTCACATAACAACTTTTCACCTTGAATATACATACATTCAGTAATTCACATTTCACATAAAAAATATATTAAATCATGGAATTTAACTAGAAAGCATAGGTGTGAATCACCTACCTGCAATAGAAGCTCTACTCGTGCTCCCCTGCTGCTGCTGTTGCACCACGTCTGTGGTCCCTCCTGCAAATCACAGGTTTATCTCATAAATTTTCCTCACTCAAGGATAAGTTTTATAATAACCATATCAACAACCAATAAGTCTTTCTTTCAATCATTTCTTAGTACTTTATGTTTTTCTCATTTCACTCATTATTACTGTCGTTCTTTGTCCAATCCTAGTTATCATTCCTTTCTTTATATTTGGACTATCACTGTCCAACTGTTACTGCCTCGTTTTTGAATTGTTACTGTCTGACCTCTCCTCAGATTTTTAACTATATCTGGAGTTATAGAACTCCGATTCAATTGAAATTTATGGGGTTGGAAAGGTAAGACATGAGGCTACAAGTTCTATGTTTGGAGAAGAACCCAGTTCTGCCTCTAAGATAGTCAAAATCGTTCATTAACAAACACTTGGACTGTTACTGTCTATTTTTAAACTGTTACTGTCTGACCTCTCCTCAGATTTTTAACTATATCTGGAGTTATAGAACTCCAATTCAAGCAAAATTTATGGCGTTGGAAAGGTAAGACATGAGGCTACAAGTTCTATGTTTTGATAAGAACCCAGTTCTGCCTCTAAGGTAGTCAAAATCTCTCATTAACAAACACTTGGACTGTTACTGTCCAACTGTTACTGTCCATTTTTGAACTGTTACTGTCTTGTTTTTAAACCGTTACTGTCTAGACATTGAAATTTTACTGTCTTGTTTTTGAACCGTTACTGTCTAGACATTGAATTGTTACTGTCCAACTGTTACTGTCCGTTTTTGAACTATTACTGTCTTGTTTTTGAACTGTTACCGTCTAGATATTGAACTGTTACTGTCTTGTTTTTGAACTGTTACTGTCTGACCTCTCCTCAGATTTTTAACTATATCTGGAGTTATAGAACTCTGATTCAGGCAAAATTTATGGTGTTGGAAAGGTAAGACATGAGGCTACAAGTTCTATGTTTTGAGAAGAACCCAGTTCTGACTCTAAGGTAGTCAAAATCGCTCATCAATGAACCAGACCTACTACCCTATAGGGTCTGTCATGACCCAGTCTCGGTTAGTGACCCATAACTGGAGTTCTATGACTCCAAATTGAGCAAGACCAATTTCATTAGTTAGTAAACATGTAAAACTACAATTTCTATAAGGAACTTGATCCTAATTCCTTCATTCTCCTACCCAAAATCTCTTTGAAGGTCAAGAGATGAAACTGTCCAGATTCATCAGCCTTTCCATTTACACAAAACATATGAAGTTCTTTACTTTAACAACTCTTACTTTTTCCTCAATTCAAGTCTAAGAACTCAATATATAAATTAACATCCAGGCATCAATTCATAATCGACTTGAAATGACTCACAAGACCAGGTTTAGAATATGTTACCTGGTGCGAATCAAGGCTTCGATCCCTCCTTTTCTTTCTAATGACAGCCGACCCTCCCCTCTTCTCTTCTTGTTCAATTTTTTCTTGTTAATCCTTTTCCCACCAGGGTTTATTTTACCTATAACCCTCAATCTGGGATGGGTTCTTGAAATTTTGGTGTTTCTCTCTTGATTTGTAAAAATAGATATAAAAACTCCCTCTTTTCTTTCTTTACGTAGCTGCAGATCTGTTTTTTGTGAGAATAGGAGTATTTATGCTCTATAATTATTCTTATTTGCATTTAGGCCCCATTTTCTTTAAGTGTATTCGTTCTTGCCCCCACTTCTTTTTAGTTTAGTTTATTTTCTTTAATTTAATCCAGCCTTGGTTTTTCTCGGGATTTACAGAAAACTTCTTTTAGAACCCGATACGAACACTATAAAGTTTTGGTGTTGCCGTTTAGGTTGATAAATGCCCCAGCACTCTTTATGAACCTGATGAATCAGGTTTTTCAATTATACCTTGACAAATTTGTCATAGTGTTTATAAATGACATATGGGTCTATTCAAGCTCCTTTGAAGATCATGAATGGCAGTTAAAGCAGGTGCTGGGGACCCTAAGGAGTCATTAGTTATACACTAAACTGAATAAATATGACTTATGGTTGAGTATTTTTTATATTGGGGTAGTATCTTATAGTGTATGTTTATAGCCTGATATTATAAAAAATCATTAGGAAAATATGCATGGATCCATAAATAATTCCAAAATGGTCCTAGAGTTTTCTTATAATTTTTTAAATTTTCTAAGAGTTTGTTTAACTATATACACAAATAAAAACAAATTAAAACTAAATGGAAATGGCATAGGGTGTATTTGTCTAACACGCCTTTAGCCTAAAGTCAAAGACATTACATATGCCTTAAGGGTGTGTTTGACAAACATGCCTTAAGGACCCAAACAAGGCTTTATTTCTTAAAAGAAAAAAGAGGTGTGCCAAATACACCTTAAATCTGGGTTAGGCTTGGGCTAGCCACATGGGTCAGACCTATTACACCAGAGACCCCAAACCCTTGTGTATGGGCTGGGCTCATGCCCAACCCAACCAAATTAGTTGTTCGAGAGATGGCCTAATGGGCCTTTTCTTTTTAAAAAAAAATTGGGCTGAACCCAACCTAACCATACGAGTTGGCTTTAAGTCCAGCCCATGCAACTTGTTCACTAGCCCAACCTAGTGACCACATTACTTTCCTTTGCATAACATGAATTATTTCATGTTCTGTAGGTTTGCTTAAACAATAACAAAAATGGAGAGAGGAGGAAAATTACTTGGGTTGTGGATGGGGCGTTACTAGATGGTCACTCAGTCATTGGTGGTGGTTTGGACATCATGGAGCTACTGTTGTCCACGGTGGTGGTGTTTAGGATGCTAGAGAAGAAGTTGTTGGTGGAGAAGAAAACATTGTGTAGGTTGTAGTGTGGGGGGAACTATTATTGTTAGCTGGCCTAGGGATGTCTTGGTCACTGGTTGGTGGTGGAGGGAGCAATGTTGTTGCTGGTGTTGGATGTGGTGGAAAGATATTGTAGTCCACGATGGTGTTGCCTGGGTTGGTGGTTGTGTTATCATGAAAAAGAAAAAAAGAAATGGTGGAAGTTGTTTGCTTGGTTAAAAACAAAAGGTTAAAAAGCTAGTGAAAGGTATTTTTCAAGGTGTCAGAGGTAATGTTTACTGGAAATGTAAGGGAATATTTGTTTTTTTGTTTTTAAGAAAAGCTGGTGCAATGGGTTTTATGCCTTTATTTTTCTCCTTTTCTTCTCCACAAAATTCATCTTATTTATAGGGTATGAAAGAAGGATACGAGGTGTTTCTTAGGCATGGTTTGTGGCTATTGATTTGCTTGAGAATCATCTTAATCGTTGGCCACAAACCAGCAACGTAGTACTGCAAAACTAGTACTATCAAAGCAAATTAGGTTAGAGTTTTTGGCCATTTATTGCAGTGGCTGCAGGGATGCAAACCGGCAAAGAAATGGACGAGGGTGTAGTACAATGTCAGAGGGTGAGGATGGTGTGTCTTTCGTCTTGTTTTGAGGATAAATGAAGCATTAACTGGCCTCCAAAAGTGGGTTTATGGGAAACTTTTCATCTTGGTTCTCGGTCTTGAATATTTTCAATTTCATCCTTAATTGACCTTCAAACTTCTATTTTCTTCAATTCACCTCCTTTTCAGTATGATCCTTGGTTTCAAATTTCTTCAATTTGACCTTTAATTGACCACCAAAGTTTGATTTTCTTGCAATTTTTATCTCTGATTTCTTTCAATTGAGTTTGAAAAAATTAAATATGTCCTTTAAAATTCAAATATTCTCAATAAGCTCAAATTAAGATTTCAAACTTAATTGTTTTTCATCAATTTAGTCCATAATAAAATTAATTTGACCTATTAAAAGTCTAATTAAATCATTGCACTTAATTAATTCTTTTAATTTGACCCAAATTAATTCTTAAATTTAATCAAACCTTTAATTGTGCTCATGATTAAATCAAATTAGCCTATTAAAAGTCTAATTAGTCCTTACACTTAATTGTTATGCAAATTTGTCCAATAATCTTTTAATTTGACCTTATATTTGTATTGTCTTTCAAACTAGGGTAGAATTGGGTTCCATATTTTTGTCCAAAATCTCAATTTTGTTCCTCCATGCATTTGAAAATCTTCTCAGAGGCTCTTGCCAAGTTGCTAATTTTATTTTTATTTTAATTTTGAAAGAAATCGATGATTTTGGGGGAAACACAAAAATCAAGTTATGACAACTGCCCCCTCTTACAATACTTATGATAGAAAGTCTTATAAAAGACTTTAGATAGTAAGCTTGTAAAGAAGAAAAGATGAGAGATTGTGATTTGACTAGATCAAGAAATGGTTAATCCCTCTAAAAGTATCAAGAGTGAAGGCTTGAAACGCACTCATGAGAAAAGAGATTAGGCTAGAAAACGCACTATCTGGTACACGGGGACTAGAAAACACACTAAAAAAAAAGGAAAAGGCTAGAAAGTGCAATATCCGGTATGCGAGGGTTAGAAATCATACTCGGAAGAAAAGATATAGGGCTAGAAAGCGCTCTATCTGATTAGTAAGGGCTAGAAAAGTACACCTAAAAGAAAAAGGGTAAGGCTAGAGAGCACATTATCCATTATGTGAGGGCTAAAAATCACACTTAAAAGGAAAGAGATATCAAAAGGAAAGAGAAAGTGCTAGAAAGTGCATTATCTGATAGAAGAGGGCTAGAAGCCACTCTCAAAAGAAAATGGATAAGGCTAGAAAAGGCATTATACGATATGCGAGGGCTAGAAAGCACACCCGAAAAGAAAAAGATAAGGCTAGAAAGCACACTCAAAAGAAAATGAATAAGACTAGAAAGCGTATTATCTAATATGCGAGGACTAAAAAGCACACTTGAAAGAAAAAAGATATGGCTAGAAAGCAAACTATTTGATGGGTGAGGGCTAGAAAGCGCACTCAAAAGAAAATGGATAAAGATGATATCTTTTACTTGAAAGGTTTGAGTCTATTAAGGATTCTTTCCTATGCGATATGTTATGATTAATATGCATATATTCTTACTTAAGAAATATAGGTCCCCTTTCTTCGTGGGCTCTTTCTTTCAAAACTTTAATCCTTGTAGCAAGCTTTCATGGCTCTTTCACTTCTGCTTACCCCAGCCACAACTCGTGGACTTGACCTCTAAGGAGAGATGCTCATTTGATGATCTCAGATGATACCGACATACCCCATTATCTGAAAACCCTTATCTCAATAATTGTGACCTATTCCATGATGTCTTTTCTCAAAAGTTTTTGGAGGATTTGAATAGCTTTGTTTCCCATTTTATGTTCTCCTAAAAGAAGAGTTATGGAGCCAACCTTTACTATTTTGTTTTAGTTGCCCCCAGCCTGATCATGCCACTAGGTATATTTATCTTGTTTTGTTTGCTTGAAATTTCTCAAGGCTTATATCTTATAAAAAAAGGGCTTGGCTATTTACAAGAGATTGCTTTCATAAGATTTTTATTTTTTTGGAATTTCAAAGCCAATTCCTAAACACAAGAACCATTTCGATGTTAGTTTAAAGCAAATTTGTTCCAAAAAGAATTCAAGCAATCCCTATAGATAAGGTTTCATAATAGTTGAAAATCTTTGTTGTTTTATTGTCAATTAATAAAAATGTGAAGTGACATTTTGTTGGTCAAACAATTTTAAGTTGAGAATTTTTTTTTTAAAAAAAAAAATATTTGAAGCATTCATTTACTTGTATGAATAATGAAGCATAATCGAGGCTTCTCGAAAACAACTCATTTTCATATGGAAAAGCATCACTTACCAATCCAGATTGCTCACCTTCAACTAGAAAGGGCTTTATTAGTACATAATATGGGTTTTGGCTATTGGATATTTAATAAAATGGTACTTGTAGGCTCAAAAGGTGTTTAAAGGATCTCAAGAATGAGGATCACCTAAGCTCATTCCAAAACCTTTTTTTTGGTAATGGGATTCCTAGATCTTAGGGTTGACTTTGTAAAATGGTTTGGCATGCCCTCAACATTTAGACTATTTGACTGTGAATATCATCATTATATTCATTGTTTTGAATTTATTCATACCTCCAACTTTGTTTGGGCACCTTTAATCATTAAGGATCATTTTGTATATTATTGCGGTCAAATTATTTTTCTAATCCATGTATTTTCCCCTAGTGAGGAGTGAGATCCTAGTTAGAGTTGATTTTCAAGAAAAACTTGCTAGGCTCAAAGGGGGAAAAGGATATTTTTGAGTGTTGTGAAAGGATTATTAGAGATGGTCTTTCCTAATTTTAAACGCATGCTTTTAGGAACGGTAAGGTTTACTTTCCTTCACTTTGGTCATGCAAAATTATTTTTCATTGTGATTATGAATCATTATTCATTCAATTAAAACTCAGCTTCAATGTTATTTTATGGTGTTTGGTATATTTTTTGGTTTGTAAGCATTTGATCCCAAAACTCACTTGTGAAAAACAAACACCAATTTAACCTCCACATTTGTACTAATAACTTTGATTTTCCAAAAACTTTTGTGAAAACACAAAAACAAGGTTTTTTAAGTTTACAAGATCATGTAGAGTTTTTTTTTTTTTAGAAAGAGGAAATACACCAAAGAATTCTTGGCCAAACTTTGATTTTTATTGATTTAATAGGCAAAATACTTTAGGAATAGTATTTCTTTACGGGTTTAGGTATATCATCTCCATCCATCTTAGTTAAAATTATAGCTTATTCGGAAAAAGCCTTCTTCACCATGTAAGGTCCTTTGTAGTTCAGTGTCCATTTACTCTAATCTTTTCCCAATGGCAGCAAGATCTTTTTCAATACTAGGTCTCCCTCTTTAAACACTCTTGGCCTAATCTTTTTGTTATATGCCTTAGCCATTCTACTTTGGTACAACTGGTGGTGACAAATGGCTACCAATCTCTTTTCACTTATCAGATTCAACTGCTCAAATTTTAGCTTTGACCATTCTAATTCTTCTAGTTTTGCATCCATTAAAACCCTTAATGATGGAGTCTCCACTTATAAAGGCAACGCTACTTCCATCCTGTATACTAGAGAGTAAAGGGTTGCACCCGTAGAAGTTCTGATTGCAGGGTGGTACACGTGAAGTGCGTATGAAAGCATATATACCAATCCTTATAGGTGACCACCATCAAGTTTCCCAACTTTTAGACTCATGATGCAAGCATTATACTCGGTCATATTATTGGTGCATTCAAATTGCAACCTTAGCAAAACAGGGTACTGCACATCCTCATCATGAAGGTTAAAATTCAGTGGCTTATAATCTTCCACAACATGATCTGCCTAGATGGTCACTAATCGCACTTCCTTTTACAACCTTTCTTGTCGTATAAACAATGATGTATTCTTTTAACAACACTTGTCATCTTGCTATCTAGCTTGACAAGTAAGGCTTTTCACATATATATTTGAGCGGATCCAGTTTTAAGATCAACTAGGTCATGTAGTACAACATATACTGCCTAGGCCTTTTTACGCCCCAAACCAAGGCACAATATAGCCTTTTGAAGGCAATATACTAGGATTCATAATCATTAAACTTCTTGCTCTAGTAATGGATAACTTGTTCTTTCCTCTCTGACTCATCATGTTGGCTCAACATGCATCCCATAACTTTTTTGTCACCATCAAATATAGGAATAGAGGTTTTCCTGGTATAGGAGGCATTATCAATGACGAGTTTTGGAAATATCTTTTGATCTTATCAAAAGCTTCTTGGCAATATTATTTTATACTCCGAGATTTTTCTTTCCAAATAATAGAAAATCGACTCACACGTTACCATGAGTAAAACTTCTTACTTCTTTCTCCATCTTAGGCACCAACATATCCTAGATTTCCTTTACTTTATTCGGATCAACTTCTTGACTGCTTAGTACAAAACCCAACAATTTTTCAGTCCTTAACCTGAATGAGCACTTTATGGGATTCAATCTTAATTGGAATTTTTGCCACCTTTCGAACAATTTCCTCAATACCTGCTCATCATCTTCTTCTTTCTTTGATTTGGCAAGTATATCATCCACATAGACTTCCACTTCTGGATGTATCATGTCATAGAACAAAGTGACCATTGCTCTTTAAGTGGCACCAACATTCCTCAATCCAAATGACATCACTTTATAGCAAAAGGTTTTCCAAAGCATGAAAAATATAGTTTTCTCATCTTCCTCTACCATTCTAATCTGATTATATCTTGAGAACCCATCCATGAATGAGTACGTGGCACTCTTCACAACATTGTCGACTAAGATACATAAGTGGGGCAGAGGAAAGTTATCCTTCTAGCTTGCCTTCTTAAAGTCTCTATAATCCACACATACCCTGATTCTGCCATCCTTCTTAGGAACTACAACTACATTAGCCACCTATAGAGGATAATGGACCACATTATGGAATTCTGCATCTCATAGTTTATGTATTTCTAACTTCACCTTAAGTAGCATATCCGGGTGCATTTGTCTGGTCTTTCATTTGACCGACTTCTTTCCACCAAGGGAATAATATGTACCATTATGTCAGTGTCTAAACCAGGCATATCTACATAAGTCCAGGAAAAGACATTCATATATTCATGTAACAAATAGATTAGGCCATCTTTTTTCCTAGTTGTAATAAGGGTACCAGTCTTCAATTATTTCTTTTCTTGTTCAATACCCAAATTTATAATTTCTACCTCTTTACTAATAGGTTTCCAGGTTTTCTCATAATTCTCCATCAACCTAGTAAAACTCTTTTATTTCCTTTTCTTCCTAGTCTTTGTCATATATTGCAATTATATTATGAAAGTTTGGCCAATCACTCTTAATGCAATGGGTTCATGAATTGATGGAACTTTTAATGTTCCTAAAAATGTAAAGTGTGCTGTGTAAGTGTGTTATTTGCATGGAAAATAAAGAAAACAAAGACACATTTTAGACCCAAGAAAATGCATGATATCATTCAATTAAAAAGGCTCTTTTGATAAAGAAGATCTTGTGACATTATGAGATAAATTGCATCAAGACAAAAACAATGTAGAAATAACAGAACATAAAAAGACATCTAGAGAGAGGTAAAACATCAAAACAAAACAAAACACTTTAGCAAACATGGTCAAACAATAAAAATTATTTTTTATACGCAACAGGAGCAGACTCCATCTTCAAATTCTAGTATGCCTCTCCCTCAGCCAGCTTCTTCACAAAGGCTTTTGCAGGGATATCATCGATGGTGTACACAGACAGCTGTAGCAGCATCTCATCTTCTGCGATGACCTTCACTTCCTCAATCTATTCCTTGTCTTAACATTCCAAAGCACTGTTGTGGAGGTCTTCCATTCCAGATTTGATCACCTCCACAAACCTTGGAAAGTTTGTTTGAAGTGGCATGTTGGTAGGGCCTTCCTCTTTTGGCTCTCATCCTTCAATCATTGCCATTTTAACTTCCCTTCTGTTACTACCAACCTGCCATCTTTCTTAGGCTTATACCTGAGATCAAATCTCTAGTTCGCACATTTAATTTCATCAAATTGACTCACTCAGGCATCCTAATATTAGGATCATACTGGAAAGGAATCCCATGCTTCAGGAAGCAATTGACGACCATCATTATTGCTTCCAAAATTTTCAGTCTTCTTAGTATCATGCCTTTAGGAACCCATTCGACATTTATGATTTTGAAAGCATGAATACTTTTATTTCTTCAATCTTCTTCCTCGATGAATGATACAACCATATTCTTGATCATAGAAATTTTCTCTTCAACCTTGATAGTTATCAGCATCCCATTCATAATATATTTTAGGCATTGGTGTAATGAGGAGGCTACTGCTCTAGCCACATGGATCCATGGTCTTCCTAACAATATACAATAAAAAGAATGAATATCCCTCACCTACAGTGTCACCAAGAACATCTATGGCCCCACAAATAACTCCACTTTGAAGGTCCCAATTATCTACCTTGGCAAGTCATCATATGGTCTTGTTATCATGGTACTAGGTTTTATGTGTGACCCATCGATGGGCATTTCTTTCAACATGTGCCTGGACAACACATTCAATGTTGAACCGTTATCAATCAGTACCTTCCCGATTAAGACATTTTTTGCATCATATTGTAATGTACAATGTTTTGTTATATCTAGTACTATCAGGATCCAAATCATATTTGGTAAAGTATAGATAATTTGAAGCCTGGATCCTTCCTCCTAAATGTTTTATAGTGTCCTGGTTGATATCTTGAGGTATTTATGCCTCATTCAACACCTTTTGCAGAGCCTTCCTATATGACTTAGAGCTCAAAATCAATAACAATAATGATATTCTAGCAGAAGTCATCTTAAACTGCTCAACAATAATGTATTCATTGTGTTTCATCAGCTTTAGGAATTTATTGATCTCTTTTTAGTGACAAATTTGTTCCATTTCTCAATCAGGTTAACTACTTTCCCCTTTGCTTTCTTTTATTTCTCAAGCTCTTCTAGGTTGAAACATTTTACGCTACAGGATAAGCCTCCAACTTTTGCTTAGAAATCAGGCACTAATTGCACGCTCTAGAAGGATTACTCATAGTTATATTGTAAGGAATTGTAGTTTCCCTTACTTGTCATTATAGGTTTTGAGAGAATTAGTTTGGGCAATCCTTCTACAGTGAATTATACCCAGCAGACTTCCTTGTTTTCTAGGTTCATCTATCATGGATAGTTCTCTACCTGTTTCCTGTTTCCCTCTCAATTCTAAAGGTTCCTCGAATCAACATTTGTATCATCTTATTGTAAAAACCTTCATATTGATTGATCGTATGGCTTTCTTCACAGTGATACTTACAAAAATACCTCCTTGTTAATCCATCTTTATAACTACCCTTCTTGTACCTGGCTTCTATTAGCATTTTGTGAACCTTATCGAGCAACAACTTTAAACTCTAAACTTTCACCTCTAATGCATTTACTGTTCTGCTACCCAAGGCATGATTGTATATAAGGTTTGTATTTACATTCGGGGTCTCCTCAAATATTATCCACCCAACTTTAATTAATTACAAGAGCTTTTTCTTAAAGGCATTGTAGGTATTGATGCTATGCCTTATGACGATGGCGTGATATTCACAGGTTAGTTCGGCTTATGCTAGTTGTGATAGGGTGGTTGTAGTGGCATGGGTAGTACTGAAGCTGTTTTGTCGATACTTAGTAGCTTTTGGTACATCTCACTCAAAGATAATGTTAGCGGGTGTAGTTGTTCCTAGGTTCTTTGGTAATTTGTCCTAGATTGATTTTCAGCTTGGTTGTTTTGGGTTTTAGGTTTTTTGATAGGAAAATAGGAGTTAAAGTTGATGTTGGCGATTTGGGATGAAGGAGATGGAGTGTTGTAGTTTTGGAATTTGTTTTTGTTACTTGTGTAGCCAACCTTGATATGATCAACATCCTGCTTCTTCCTTCCAAAACCCCTATTTTCAGTAGGCGCGAAGATCTTACCACTTTTTATGCCTTGCTCTGTACGCTCGGTCATGGCTACAATGTATATGAATTTTTTTGTTGAATTACCCATCACATATTCATAGTATGACACTTTGAGCATATTTGCAAATAAAGCAACCATCTCCTTGTTTAAAAGTGGAGGATGTACTTATGCAGCTAGATCCCTCTAATGTTGAGCGCACTCTCTCATTATTTCTTTGTCTGTCTTCTCTAGATGAGAAAGGCTTGTTCTATCGAGGGCAATATTCATATTGTATATATATTGTTTGATAAAAGTATCCACAAGGTCTTTCCATCTCCAAATCTTTATGTTATCTAACCTTATGTATCAACTTAACATTGTCTCGCTCAGATTGTCGTGAAAAAAATGAATCAACAATTTTTCATCATGCACTACTTATGTCATCTTGTTACAATAAGACTTAAGATGGGTGACAGGACACTAAGTTCTAATGTACTTTATGAACTTGGGTACACATAACTTCTTTGGTACTACAATATTCGGGACCAAACACATTTTACGGCTTGTATGGGATCATACATATCTACTCCTTTAATAGCCCTTACTCTATTTTCTAGTGTAGCTATCTTATCATGATCAATGTCCTCATAGGACTTTGTTTTGTGAGATTCATTGGTGAATGCATTTACAACTTCTAGGACTAGTGTAAATATTATTGACTACACAAATGCTCTATTAAATAGAGGTTTATGGCTTTGTCCACCTATCATTTCTTCAGGTTAAATGGTTGTCTGGTTCTAAGCAAAAGTCATAGGCCGATTGGACTGGCCTTCACTATAGATTTTTTTAGCATTTGCTTGAGCAAGCTAGCGATGTGGGCCATGTTATCCTTTAAAAAATCCAACTCTTTTTGGAAATGAGCATCATGATGAACGCGTTTTTCATCTTCCATGTTTCTTTGTCGAAGTCTGGTGGAGTAAACTTTATGGATTTGAGCTTTTCAAAGACCTATATTTCAATTTGGGCATGCATTTATGACATTTAAACTCTAAGATATGAATGTATGCATGCTTATGAATGTAAGTGTATGTACACGTATATCGGGTATGGATTAACCGGTTCAAAGATTTGATCTATGACTTCTTTATGGAGTACTCGTAGAATCTATAGTTTGATGGATTTGAAGAGATTTTTTTTAGTCCTCGAATCGGTTGAATCCCATACACATTAGAAAGTACCATTAAAGAGTGGGTCTAAGCCCTTTTTCATTTATGAAAAGCAAATAGTTCATACAAGGAGTTTATATTATGGAATAAAACTTCTATACATCTCTACTCATTCTGAAATATCTCCCCCCATATGGCTACATTTGTAATAGAAGCTAAAACCTCACTCAAATACTCTTTATACTTGCCAAAGTTGTTGTAGATCATGCAGGGTTTCATTCATAATTCATTTGCCTTTTGAACCACCTTATCAATCAACATGCTTGTTTATTTAGTCTTGTAATGTAACAAAGTGTTGTCTTTAAACAACGCATCATTGCTCATGGTCAATGACTCATTGTTCCTATCCAGTATCTTAGTAAAGCTGCCACAAGAGGAGTTTTTTTACGTATAACAAAAGTATCCGTGAATGGTTCACTTTATTGGCTTACTTGAAAGAGAAACATATTCGCATGTGATGTGAAAAGGAAGAGTTATTTCTTGTTCCTACTTCCTCTACTAGTCTTCGAGGACACTTATAGCAAAGATATTGGGCTTGTCAAGTACAAAGAACAACTTGTCATGACCTGCATTGATAGGTAAAGTGATTTCATGGAAGTATGGATCATGGGGAGTTACAACAGAAAACAATGGAATGAAAGGCATTCAATAAGCATAGGGGTTTTAACAAGGAAAGAATTACAATTGGGCATAAATGTTGGAATTTCCCAGTTTTTAAAAACAATTGCCCCAAGCCACCATCCTCTAAAATGTCCCCCAATGACTTTGGCAATTATAGAAATACCCATGTGAAAATACAAAAATACCCCAACATGCAAAGCTTCTTTTTTTTTTTTGTCTCATCTAAGGTTACTTTTGTATTTACATTGTACAATAACGGAAAAAAAAAACATAAAAGCTCTTGTCTAGTAAGCCACTAATTTTTTGATTTGGGGGGCAAAAAAGTATTTTCACTGTTAAGAAGTTTATGAAAAGTCAAGAAAGCCTTAGACCCAAGGTTGTTAAAATCACAAGTTGACTCGTAAAATTATATGATTTTACAGTCAACATGTATATACCATATAAAATCGGATTAAAAACTCGAAAATTAGCAACCTCGATCATACTCGGTCAAATCGATAAACTCGGACCGAGTTTATGAGTTTGACAAAAGTGAAAAATTAATTGACTCCCCTCCCCATCAGGCCATCACTCACTCCCCAATCTCCAGTCTCCCCTTTCCCCTTTGGCTTTTCTCAAAACTCAAGTTCTCAACTCTAGTTGGTTTCACAACTCTCTCTCTCTCTCTCTCTC
>Ga0325404_1004704_pt1 | contig 14478 bp, 1 predicted proteins | sample PopdelMetagenome_18_FD_205664 | JGI IMG/M metagenome (GOLD analysis project Ga0325404, IMG submission 205664) | Populus deltoides microbial communities from Bellville, Georgia, United States - Xylem-Control-R1 | ecosystem: Host-associated > Plants > Phyllosphere > Stem > Wood/Secondary xylem... | reverse complement strand
AGATTTCTTAGGTGATTTTAATATAAGAATTAAAAAATAAGAAAAATCATTTTTAATATATTTTCAATGCCAAATAGACGCCCTGCACCAATGCTCAAAACACCATCACGGCAGCAATTGTTTTTTTACTGATTTTAAACTCTACTTTTAAAAACCCCTTGAAATTAGTTTTAATTGAAATTAAAAAAAAAAAAAAACAAAACTTCACATATAAAACTCCATGTTGTTGTGATAACTCCTCGACCGGGCTTATCTTTGAAGATAAAATGAAATAAAATACTGATGAATTTATTATATTTTAAATTTAATTTTTTAAAATTATTAGTTTCGGTCTTATAAATTTTAGAATTATTAAAAATTTATATAGTTATTAACTTTAAAATTTATAAAATTAGTCAAGATATATATAAATTTATTCAAATATTCATATTAATAAAAAAATAATAATAATAATGGGTGAATTAAGATTATGATGGCGGGCAATTATTGCTCAATTTAAGTTGTCGTGTTGTTAGAATGAATAGTTATGGAGCTCCTTCAATAGGGATTCAGAATAAAAAAAAAAAAAGGAACAATTTATTTCTTGAAAATTTCAAATATCAGAACTATGAAAGAGGGCGGTGTGTCTGTCCATTTCAATTCCTCGCCTACAATTCAATTATACCAAATTGGCACTGCACTTCTCCTTTCTTTTTTTCTTTTCTGTCCGTAAGCTTTCTGATAAAAAAAAAAACAAGGGAGATTACGTGTATACTTAGACAATTATTACCTTTTAATGGAATAATGTAATTATTAATTTGTCCTTTCCAAAAAAAAATTAATAGTATTATTATCGGAAGTAATTCTATTTTTTCACAAGTTCTATTTGTTTTTATATATTAATAGGAGATTCTTAAAGTACAATGAAATAAATAAATTATCATTGAAAGTAAAATTTCTAAACATGGTATCCAGGGTTTTTTTTCGTTTCTTTTATTTTTTTAAATACAATATAATAGCTCAATTATTCTTAAAAGCAAACTTTTTAAAACTTGTATACGGGGTTTTTTTTATATTTTTATTAGTTTTTTTTTTTGTTATTATCAAGTTGAATGAGAGCAATTTGATTTAATAATAATTATAAATATTGTTTTATATAAAAACATGGTTGACAAACGTGTGGGAAGCGTCCGCGGTTTTTAAATGGTGTTTCTTAACGGTAAAAAATTCCCTTCTGTTGTGACATTCGGTTGTTAGGTGTCTTTTTTCTGGTGGGACGTCATGTGACAGCAATGATGGGGTGGTTTGTTGTCAGAGGTACTTTCTTTTTTTCTCATATTTTCTCTCTCATCCCCTTGAAATTCGTGTTGATTATTCAAAATTTCAAAGTTGTTCTTTTATTTATTGACATTTTAACTTAGATCCATATTCTTTTGATTTTAGTTTTTGTTCTTGAGCCGTTTGTAAAATTTTAATTTGTTTTCAATTTCATCATTTAATCCTAATTTATGATATATATATTTTTTTCAATTTGATCCTCATTCTTTTGATTCTTTTATTTTTTCCTTTTATTAAATTAATTTTTCTTTTCAATTTAACCCTTCAATAAAAAAATTATAGTTGTCCTCTAATTTATTTTTTATTTCAATTTTGATCTTCATTCTTCTAATTCCTATTTTTGGTTTTGGATCCTTTTGTATAATTGATTTTCTTTTTCTTTAATTTCATCATTCAATATTTGATTGGTTGAGAATTAAGGTATTTGGTTTTTCTAGATATGGTGCTTCCGGTCTAATGACCTATATCACGAGTTTGAAAAATTAGTGCGGGTTGCCATCGTGTTTTTTTGTTTTCCTTATTTTATTTTATCATTCGATATTGATTTTTTTATATAAAAACATAGGCTGCGTGGTTTTCTTTATTTTTTATCGGATTATCCCAATTTCATGACTTGGGTCACAAGTTTGATAGGTTAACCCGGACTGACTTGACCTTTATTACCCTGATTTTAAGTTTGTCATGTTAACTCAAGTTGACTTGAGTCATTTTTTTTTGTCTTTTTTTACCCACATCCTTCTGTATTTAATTGACTATTAATTGAGCTACATTATTTTTTCTCTTTTGAAAAAAGGTTTTTTTTCCCCAAGTTATTGTGTTCATTTTTTTTTATTTGATCCATTTATTGTGCTCACTTGTTTCCCCAACTTTTTCCTCAAGTTTTACTCTTCAACATTGTGTTGGTTTGAGAATTGAACTTTATAATTTTGTTTAATTTGTTTTATACGGTGTTATCCCAATCTCACAACTAAGTCACAAATTTAATAGGCTGACTCGAGTTGGTTTTTTATTTTTATTTTTATTTAATATTAATTTTTGTTTTTTCAATTTTATCTTTCGATATTTAATTTTTTAGAAATTAAGTTTTAGATTTTTATTTTATTTTATTTTTCTACGAGATTATCCCATTTTCATTGAATTTTTTTATTTTGTTATTAAATAACATCATGATTTTAAGAATTCAAGGCCACCAATTTAATTAAGCACTAAACAGTGATAATCTGGAAAGGAAAAAAAATAAGCAGCATTATTGTTCAGTCCATGCGCCCGTTGTGACTTCGAGATTCACATATGAAATATTTGACAAATGTTAAAACAAAATAAAAATTAAAGGGTATTATTCGAAAAGAAATAAAAATTAAATAAGAAAGCTGCAATTTCACTTCACATTATAGAATGTTTGAATATTCTGTAATGTCAAATGCAATTCATATGATGCTTCTTTAGGGTGCAAGAACTTTGTGCTAAGCTCGGTGAGATACCAAACACAACAATCCCAGCAGCAGCGTTGCCGACAAAGTCATGCTTTTAGGTGTGATGGATAATATAATAATGGTTATTTTTTAAAATATTTTTTATTTTTTAAAAATTATTTTTATATAATATATTAATTTAAAATGAAAAAATTAATTTTTTTAAAAAACAAACACAGGGTCGGAAAAAAGGCAAGACTTGACAAAACAACTCAAGGTTACTTGCCTTCGGGGAGACCTTTCAGCTCGGACTCATTTCGTTGTGCATCGCCATGAAAAGGAAGATTAGGCCAACAAATTTCTATTCCTGCCTTGTGAATTTGGCACTAAAACATTTTGCCTGGTGATGTATTGATTCTTCTTTGAATTAAAAACAATTGATTAAGAGAGTACTCGACTAGACTAGTATGCCTGTTTGAGAGTATGGTTGCGGTTGTTTTTTTAAGTATTTTTCATGCCGAAATGCATTAAAATGATGTTTTTTTTATTTTTTTAAATTATTTTTGAGATTAGTACATCAAAACAATCTAAAATATATAAAAAAATTAATTTTTAACAAGAAAATAACTTTTAAAAATAAAAAATAATTTTTAAAAAAATTACAGATAGAATCACGTTTTCAAACTCTCACTGGTCTAATATTATAGTCAAGCAGCAGCAAGTAAAGAGTTGAAAAGCAACCAATTCCAGATGCCGAGCACAGTCAAATTTGTTACTTGCAATCGCCTCCAATTGTTAGGCAGTGCGTAATTTTCAGATAGTGGGAATGGTTGTTGAAAACGGTTACCAACCAGTTTCTATGGAGTTCATAATGATCGAAATATATAACCAAATTAATGCCACAAAACATGCCCCCATGGCCTTCAGTTCTAAGTAACAAAACCACCTTTCAGAATTCGTTTCCATTTATTTTTTTTGTTTTAATCTAATTTAACTTCACTAAGAATTTACTTTTTTATTTTTAAATTAATTGTTTTACTAAAATCAAAGAAATATTTTATAATATGAATATCTTTATAAATCTTGTCATGTTAATTTTGAGAATCAAAGATGGGAGAAGAAAAAAAATCATTATCCTTCAAAGTAAAAACTTATCTTTTTACATATATATATATATATATATACACACAAAGAGAAAACTATTATTTCAATTATTAAAATAAAAAAGATATTTCATAATACGAGCATATTTATAAATCTTATAAGTTAATTTAAAGAATAAAAAAAAAAGAAATAATCATTATCTTTCAAAGTAAAAATTTATATATATATATATATATATATATATATATATATATATATATATGAGAGAGAGAGAGAGAGAGAGTTATTTTTTTTTAATAATTCTTTTAAATATTTGGACTAGGATCATTTTTAATGGCCAGGCCTACTCTAATAACTAATAAAAAGTAATTTTTATTTTCATTTTTTTATTTGGTTTGGTTGGTAATTTCTGAGATGTCAAAATCTGATCAAATTCTCATTATCATGACTTTAGACCTTCCAATCCGATATTCAAATCTCGCCTTGATTTAAGGTTGTCCGGCTTGTATGAAGGATGCTTTCATCCAGTTAATACTATCCTTCTAGATTTTATGTGTGAGCTTATAGTCAGAAGAGGTAATTTTAACCTTTTACATCCACCTGGATGTGTTGGCACAAACTACTGGTTGTTTAAATTAAACATCTGATAACTAAATATGATAGGTAGTACCTAGTTCTTTTTGTAAAACATAAATATTTTTGCAGAGACAATTACAAAAATATTTTTCTTACATATTGTTTTTTATTTTTGGGTATTATCATATTTAATTATCACATGTTTGATTTATACAACTAATAGAAAAAAAATAATGTTAAGATGATCCAAAATAGCTGGAATTCCAACCTAGACCTGGTACTGATATGATATATCTAATCTTATCCTAACACACTTTTTTATGTATTTTTTGGGTTCCTAGAAGCCACACATACAAACTTTCCATGCATACAATTTTTTTATGCACATACAAGTTTTTCCATGCAAAGCGGACACCATTTTTTGTGCTAGTAACATTGTCCATTACTAATATTTCCTAGAAGTCACACATACAAACTTTTTATGCATATAATTTTTTCCATGTAGAGTAGATATCATTTTTTATGTAAATGACGCTGCTTATCACTAATATTTTCATTAATAGTGTGCATAACACAACAACCAAGACATAACACAATAATCATTAACCATCATGGCTAGTCAAAGATAACACACTAATTTTTTCACCAATGATATATTATTCTCCTTCTTTATAAAGAAATTCCAAGACATGGGTATTAACACACCAATCTCAAAGTAAAAAAGCAAAGCAATTTCAAGCAATATAAGTCCAACATACAACCATACAAGTACAACCATACAAAGTTATAGCTTAGCCATAGCTAAAACTACTTCTTATAAGAGTCAGCCAAAGCTAACCATGCCATTCCATGCCATAAGTCAACCATGTAAAGGTGTTTGCCACACAAGTTCTATCTATGTGACCATGCTATATAATTTCCATCTATTACACTCATATACTCATTCCTTGTAATTCTATTTTATTTCTCTCTTCTTATATATTATTATTATTATTATTATTATATTCTTTTACATTTACCGACTTAAACATTAAAGTGTCTCATGTTCTTATAAGGATCTGGTTTTTCAAGTCTAAAATAGATTATCAGAAAACAAACTCAAACTCTAGATCGGGGATCCATGCTTGTGCCTAAGCTGAGCTAAGCCAAGTGCATGCAAGCGAATTAAACTCGTACTATTTTGCTTATGCTCATTTATGACCTTTCAACTTCCTATTATGTAAACTACATAAACAAAATCTCTTTTTTTTTTTTATGTGGGATGGAAGGTTTTGGGTTTCACAGAAACATGTCAACTTAGGTTTTTTTATATTAATTTCTCATTCATTCATAATTTATTTTAATCATGTCAGTGTTTCATGTTAAATAATTTTTGTTGGAGAATAATTTTCAATAAATTTTTAACCTTAAAAGTGAATGGGTTCCACTTCAATTTAATCTTAAATATGCCAATTAACCATTAACCATGCTTTATTAAAACAATTTCAAGAAAAGAAAACAATTATGGATGTTTTTTTCTTCTTCTTCCATTTCTATTACACAGAATACATATATAGTCTATTAAAAAACATTAAATGTTTTATATTTACGAAATAGTTAGTCTATATAATATTAGGAAAGAACATACATATCATTTTAGATATATGTTTAAAATGTAAATATAATAAATTGTTTTTATATATAAATTTGGATATACAACTATATCAAACAATAAATACCCTATCTTTTATACCTACCTCGCTTTCATGCGTATAAAAATAATTTTATTACATTTATAATTTTTTTCATACTTGAAGGAGAATCTCCATAAAAATAAATATAATTATCATCTCTAACTAATTCCTTAGTCTAGATTTCTTGACTTGACCCCAACCTAAAATCCCGGCTTGATCTCATCCTCGATCTAGGACATTCCACATGAAGCCAACTCTTAACTTTCACAACTTCAACATTTCTCCAACTCTCAAGTTCCTCACGTATAATGATTGTTTTGTTTTTGCGTTACAACTAACTTTTTAAATTGCATTTTTTTAAATATTAAATTGATTTATTTTAGGTATTTTTAGATGGTTTTAATGTGTTGATGTCAAAAATAAAAATAAAAATAAAAAAATACCATTTTAAGACATTTTTAATTAAAAAATACTTTTAAAAAATATGCATTGTAATATTAAACTCACACAAAAACTCTTTAGTAAACTAGATAATCTCAGATAGCTGCTATCGTATCACCTATCTGGTCACTTCTAACAATTCTCAGTGAACTTGAATCATAGTTTTTGAAATAAAAACAAGAATTGCTTAGTTGATTTCTTGACTATCTAAACCGAGTATGCAATTTTAATATCTCTTTTATTTGACTTTTGTCATAAAAAAGGTAACAATACAATGGTAGAGTTGTATAGGCAACATCTACAATCATATACGGTAGTGGGTACCTAACATTTCAAGTTTTTGTTATATATATATATATATATATATATATATATATATAATATTGAAATCTTGATATGTATGTATACAGTGTGTATATTGAATTGAAAAAAATATAAATATTTATATATTGTTGATATGTCAAATAATCAAAATATTAATCGATAGTTGATTCTTCAATCAATATGCTACTTGTTATTCATTTTTTATTTCTAATAAGACAAAACTACAATTAACAATTTAATTCCAAACGGAGATAAGTAGCAGCCTTGCAAATCAAACAAAGTAGAAAATTCTTAACTTAACTTTAACATATCAAGAGAAAGAAATATAAAGGCAATGCCAAAACTACAAACTAGGTTAAATGGAAAGGCAAATAAAGTTGTAAAAAAAGGATAGATTAAAAGAAAACGATAAAAGAAAACTTGTGAATAAATTGCATATATGGATAACCATCATTTCTAACTGTAAGATGACATATTTATAATATTACAAGGATAAAACTTCACATAAATATAAAATCATAATCATATACAAAATATATATAACATGTAAGAACTTTCCAATCTAAATCCTACTACAATTAGTACTTTTTAGTTGTATGCATCCTTCTTCGCAGTTGTATGTGTTCTTGTTTATACCTAACATCTGCAATTTTAACTCCTGCAAACTCTTATTCTATGTAAAACTTGATTGTTGATATTATTGTGAATCTTGATCCCTTGGTTGATAGGTAATTTCAGTTTATCTTACCGTCTTACTTGAAAACACAAAGTTGAACAATTTCTATTCCTTAATCTAATGACACGTGGATGAATTAGTTTATATATAAACACACACACACACATGTAAAACAAAATTGTAAAACAAGACCTAAGTAAACCTAGGATAATCTTTTAAACCCGTGACTTGGGTCCTTAGATCAGAATTCCCCTATAGAAGGTAAGTTCAAAAAAATCATGAAGTAAAATTCATGATCAGCAAAATCTCAATCAACAACAAAATATTGAGGAATGAAATTGAAAAAAAAATCAATAAAAAAATTCTAAAACAAAACAAATAGTAATTAAAAGAATGAGGATCAAAATTGACATAAAAATAAATGAAATCAAATATTGAGGGATGAAATTGAAAAAAAAATAATAAAAAGGATTTAAAACAATAAAAAAAAATAGCAATTAAAGAATAATGATATTAGTGTTTTGGCGTTGTTCCTAGTAAAATTAAAATTAAATTAAATTAAATTAAAAAAAAAACTAATTGGTACAGGTAATAAAATGTTCATTCACTGTTTCCTCATTTTAGTTTTCATCATTCAGTTTTTTTTTAAGTTATGTTAATTTTTTTTTAATTTGATCCTTTCACATAAAATTAATTTGATATTAGACTTGATAATTTGATTTAATTAGCTTAATATGGGTTTCTCGTAGTTTCAAGAAATATCCCGACATTAGCTTGATGTTTGATTTTGTTATAAAGAATTTGATTTTTCTGTTCGCGGGTAATTACAAATAGAGGGACCTTAATTGAAACAAATGAAAACATCATAACATTTGTTTTTATCAAGCACTATTCATTCTTTTTTTCACTCATGTAATTTGTTTTTTTCAAAAAAAAAAATGATCCTTCCACATTGAATATATTTGAGATTGGTCATGATAGTTTGTCTTGATAAACGTGAATTAAGGTTCTTAGAGTGTGAAAAAAATATTTTTGACATTGCCTTGATGCTCAATTTTACAAAAAAAGAGTTCGAGTTTTAAAATTTCACAAGAAATGAAAAGATATGGACTAAAATGAAGGAGACAATTGTGGATCTTTTTTTTTCTTGTTTGGTCAGCGCCATTTGTAGAAACTTTGCCTTCGATTTTTGGCCAAATTCATTTTTGGTCCATTTAGTTTGGCAATTATACTTTGTTATCCAAAACTTTAATTTACTCACGTTTTAGTCTTTGTCTCAACAAATAAGAGAAAGAGTCACTGAAAAATAGTTACGGAAAGAAAAAGTCATGGAATATCCATATTATTTGGCAACCAAAATACATATTCTTGATATCAATGAGTTTCACTCGACAAGAGAAGTTCCGTTAAGGTATTTGTTTACCTTTTATCTTGAAAAAAAAAGTAATTCGAGTTCGAGAAAGAAGATTTTGTTTCGGTTTGAGTTTGTATTTTTGGACTAAATTAATTGATTGGTTTTTTTGAGAGTCCAAGGATGGTATTTATGTGTTTTTCGACTATAATATGTTAGAAAATGATTTTTTAGGTTAAAAAACCCATTACTTGATTTTTCGATCACCTTTCTAATGGTCAGAATCTGGTAAAGACGAGAGACACACTATCTATTTTAATTCTTTCCATAAAAAAGAAAGGACGACATGTCATACAACCCAATGCCCTGGTAAAAAATTAAGAGGCAAAGGGAATGGGCCTCGCCAAGTAAGCCCACACATCTACCTTTTTTTTAAGGGCTATGTTTAATAGGCCACCTAAATCTAATAGATTAGGATGTTTCTCTTAAATTTTTATTTTTTTTCTTTTTTACTTCAATACAAATAAAAATGATTTTAAATAGATTACTTAAAAAATATTTTTGTTGCCTGTACAAGCGGTCTTCAATTTTAATTTCGACATATTATCTAAAACAATTCATGAAAAATATTTAATTGAATATTTTTTTTATGTGAAACATGTTTTCCAATAAGACCTTAGATTTTTTTTTTCAATAATAGCCATGGTTGTTTTTTGTTCAACCCTTTCATTGAAATATTTTTATTTTTATAGATTTCATTTGATTTTTTTCTATGAGCGCGAGTTTTAAAATATAAAATTATCAAATTCAATCAGGTCCAAGACCCTTGCATTAAGTTTGGCCTATTAAGTTGTATTGCTTAAAACTTTATCTCCTAGCTTTAAAACAAATTTAAACAGTAGTGTCTTAAAAAAAACTTGATTAGGGTTTCGATCGGATCAACTTGGTCATATTATGAATTTTTGCTCGATTTAAAATACAAAGTAAATAAATAAATCAAACCATAGCAACATTTGAATTTGTACTCATAATGGACCACAAACAGCTGAGCTAATTATAAAAGACTTTAAAAGTCATGGTGATTTTACTGTGGAGGAAATATTGTTCACACACTTATAAATTACTATGGATTTATTATGCGTTTTTTTTCTTTCCATTTTGGTCATCAAACTTTTATTTTGGATGATTTGATCCTAATTGAAGGCCAATTACTTATGATTTATTAGGCAAGGTAAAAACTAAAAGACAAAGGACTGAAGTGAACAAGGTGACCAAAATAGGTGGTGTGTCCAAAGTTAGCGTGAAAAGTACACTTTGGTCCTCCATCTTTACAAATAACACACTTTAGGTTCCTTTAAATGTCAAAAATAAGTTTTGGTTCAAAACTTCATTTTATTTTTATTTTTAATCTGGTTAAAGAGAGAGGAGAGAGGAAATCATTATATTCTGATAGTAGAAAGAGAGAGTCATCGTTGACATCAATTTCGGCCATGAAAAAGATCGATCTTGGATTCAACAGTTTCATTTAATGAAAAAAGTTTAACTTGAGTGTTATTTAACCCTAAAAGTATCTGAGAAAATAGATCTATCTCGATAAGTTTTTGGTTTTAAGGTTGATTTTTGGTTTTTAGACTGATTTTTGGGTATTTGAAGGTTAAACAAGTTTATTTAGGTCTCTACTTGGTTTTATATGTTTTTTTGGGTTAAAAAAGGGTTTAAATAACTTTTATTTTTGTTGAAAATACGTTGCCCTGATTTTTTGATGACCCTCTAGTCATTGAGTTTTGGGCATGTAAATGACACGTCGTTTGCATATATAGACGACAATTCACATAAGCAAACAACGTGTCACCAGCTTTTGATTTTTATAAAAAAATGAGGGTGGACGACACCCTCCGTTATTTGAAAAAAAAATTTCATGGTGCGTAGGCAAGACCTCTGTATGTGGGCATGACGCACAAGCAAAGGCATTTGTATGGGTAGGAGCGTGGGTTTGCCTACGCGCCTAGCCTATTTTTATCGTTGTATTTTTGGTGTTCTTCATTGTTATTAAAGACAAGAGCCCATGAATAGGGTAGGCAGGGTAACTACAAAAAAAAAATCTTTTTAGAAAAGATTAAAATGATATCTTTTTGTTTTTTTAAAAAAGTCAACGGATGTCGGCCCGGGTTTTGACCATGTTGATTGGACTTAGGGTTAACCTAGGCTTTTGAGGGGGTTATACCAGGTCAATTACACCTTTTATGTTTTTTAAACCGTAGCTGTCCTAGGCCATTGGTTAACCGAGCTACAAGTCAACCCGATGGGCCGATTCAAGTTATACCTATGGTATTTTGAATCCGTTGAATAAATAAAAATATTATTTCGTCTGTTTTTTAATATCTTGAAGTGTTTTTTTTTATTTGGTGTAAAAAACAGCTTCTTTATTAAGATTTAAAAAACTAGCCCTATTGTTTTTAGTACCATATGCTAGCTATGTTTTTTCTTCTTTGAAAATATTTTTTTATTGTTGTTTTGTATAAAAAAAAACTCTCACGCACTTGGTTGATGTATAATTGAATGAAAATTGATTTCATAAATAACAAATTATTAGACCTAATTAGGTGCATAACGTGGATAACAAATCTGATAGTGAATTCACTAACTAGAAAAATCCAGTTAAGAGATCCTTTTCAAAATAGGCTAAGCGTGTGGGTCTGCTTTCTTTTTGTTTTTTTTAAATTTTCTAATCAATAACTTTTTTATTATGTATTTTTTAAATGAATTTTTTAATTTATATTTAAATTAATACATCTCTCTTAATTCTTTGAATTGTTTATTTAGCATTTTTAAACAATGTTTTTATGTTTTTGAGTTTAGGGAATCGAGATACAATGAAATAAACTCATAAAATTATTCTATTTTTTTATTATGTTAAAAATTAACTTGATCCTAGATGTCGTGTTGTGTTAACAACTTTTTTTATATTTATAAACACATATTATTCTCGTTTTATTTTATTATATGTAAACATTTACATTTTAATTTATAGTTATATTTTTTCTTCGATGTTAAAAAACACTTTGACAATAGCTATACAATTATTCTTTTGCATTAGAAAAATTTTTTTTCAATGGTTACTAATAGTTCTTAACTTCTTTAACGAACACCTTTTTTTACTTTTTTTATTTATTAGCATTGATGATTTGATTTATTTAATTAAATGCATTCATAAGCTTTTAAATTTATAATTATAATTTTTTTATAAAAAAATACAGTAATAAAGCTTGCATATTAATATTTTTTTGGTTAAAAGAAATATATTTAATTTGCAGCGAGGTGCATGTAAAATAGTTGGTATTGCAGAAAACCACTGGGTCTATATCTATATCAATCAGGCATGGTAAAAACTATACATTCAGAGAGAGACAAAGATAGAGGCTCCCTGGTTAAAGTAAGAGCACTACATGAGCTGACGACCTCCTAGGGTGCCGGGTGGCCTCAACGGTCAAAAAATTCAAATGGATGGTTCGGCACCGAACCAGCCAGGTTTGTATTTCCCTTTGAGGGCCACGGGGCGCGGCTTCATCAGGACCCACTTCACGGGCGATCGGCACGTATAAAGTATTTTATTTTCAACAACCAAGCTATGATAGCGCAACAGCCAATTACAAAAATATTTAAGCCAGGCCAGTTAGAACTAGCCACGTCATCAGAAGCTCCACGACTGTCCGCTAGGTGGCACATTTCTATTGGGTGCTCTAAACATTTGTCCCGCCACCCGCAACCCAAGCCTGTGACGTTACTGTGAGGGGCAAACACGTATTATAAAATTCAGTACTAGCAATAATAATAATAATAACAAAAAAAAAAAAAAACTATAGACCTGTCTGCTCGTGTTCTTTGAATTAGGAAAAGAAAAAGGAGAAAGCATTGCCACTTTCAATTAAAAAATTATATATATATATATATAAAATTTGGGTAGAGAAAAATTGAAAATAAAAGCTAAAGGAAAATTACTCAGTAGACAATTTTCAACTTGTTCCAAAATATCATAACTCTATGGCCTACAAATTCAATGTAATGTTTATGTGGGATGATATAAGCTGCAAATTGGAGCCAGTACATACAATACATTATTGGCTGGAGTTTTTAATTTCTTTTCCAATAAATGGAGATTTTTTTCTCTATTTCAGTAAGTGTTTTTATTTGCGTCGATGGTTTTTATTTATTTTTTAATAGTTTTAATTACTGATATTAAAAATAATATATATATATATATATATATATATATATATATATATATATAAACATTTACATCATAATATTAAATACAATATTTTAAACCTGACTTGCAAGTACAATATTTTTGAAAAGTTCAAGATGAAGCAAATTGATATTTGGGTGACAAATTGTTAGCTTAGCTAGCATATGAATTTCAAAATTTAATGTTTTCTTTGGTACGGGAAAGAAGCTTCTCCCCGTGTGCTAAAATGGCTAGTATAGAAATAAGTAAATTACAAAAACCTGGGAAAAATAATGTATATATACCTTCATTTATTATTTATTGTAATAGTGAATTGATCATTCTATTCTTTAAATTGTTTTCAATAAATAAAATAGTCATTTTACCGAGGTTTTTTCAAAATAAATACCAGGTAATATGGGCAAAGTAGTATTTTCATAGATAAAACAAACAAACTGCTAACGCGTGTGTTGCATACCTTAGTCGCTTTCTTGTCTTTGAGCGGCACGTGTAACTGAATTTGATGGTAAAAAAAAATCATTATGTCATGTTATTTGATTTGTATCGGTTTTATATCCCTCCTTTAAATGGGTGTGTGGTGGCTTGATCTCTGGTGAGGCGTAAGCGACCTTTTCTTTCAATTTTTTTTATCTTTCCACCTAGAAACTCGTGCTTAACCCTTTAAATTTGCATATTAGTACTTCAAGTTTGTTTTCTTTTGATCTTGTCCCTCCTTTTTTAATTCATGTTTGTTTTATTTTAATTAATTTTTAAAAATGGATTTTTTTTATTTTAGAAAAAAAACCCATGTTATTGAACTTTAGAAAATCCATGCACCAATTTGCAGGTATGACAGGTTGACCCGATTTATGGGTTTAACAAGTTTAACTTTTTTTATAAAAAAAGTTTTTTTTTTTAACTTTCAATACTGGGTTGATTGAAAATTGAGTTTTATAATTTTTTTATTTTGCTTTTTATTAGATTATCATAATATAAAAAATTGCAGGCATAAGGTTGGTGTCTTTTGACCCATGGAATAAATTGGTTGATATTAATTTAACTTTTACTTGATTTAATTTAAAACTCGAGTTAAATAATGAATGTAATAACGTGGTTTCAATAAATCGAATAAGATGATTTTAAAATTAATATTTTTAGTACCGTCAAAAAAATCTCTTGCACTCTTGAAGGTTTTTTATGTTTTAAAAAAAGTTTTAATCCCACCCGTAGCAAAACGCGGACAATAAAGTAGTCTCTGGCTTGCTTTGGCAAGCATGGAATAGAAGCAGTCAAACCAAATTTATCCTTGTTGAAATTTGATTATTATTATTTTCATATTCATATTAGATTATGGTAAAAAATCAGTTTGAAGCCACTGC
>Ga0325404_1004703_pt1 | contig 14479 bp, 7 predicted proteins | sample PopdelMetagenome_18_FD_205664 | JGI IMG/M metagenome (GOLD analysis project Ga0325404, IMG submission 205664) | Populus deltoides microbial communities from Bellville, Georgia, United States - Xylem-Control-R1 | ecosystem: Host-associated > Plants > Phyllosphere > Stem > Wood/Secondary xylem... | reverse complement strand
TAAGACATAGAAAATCAACTCTTAATGCCATGCAAATCATTATACCGTTCATAAAAATATAAAAGAATAAATCAACCTAGAAGCGTATGCTTTAAAAACTCATAAATATAAAGGCATTAAGTAATACTCTAAAACGAGTGGGGAAAGCATTGTAGCTTTCCTCACATGTTACTGTGGATTTTTATAGTGCTTTTCTTTTCTATTTTTTTTTCTTTTCTAGTTTTTTTTTCATAATTTTGTTTTTGCTTTTTTTTCCTATTGTTTTCACAAAATTTTTTATGTCGATTTTATTTTTTTAATATTGAGCTAGTTAAGAATTTAGTTTTGTAATTTTTTTCTTTAAAACATTGCGAACTGCTATAATGTTTTTCCATATAAGTTTTTTTGTTATGATGTTTTTCAAAATTATTTGATGATTTTATTTTTTCATTTTTTGGTTTTGTTTTTATTTTTGGTTTTTTTCCCATATTTTGTTTTCATTTTTTTTGTTTTCTTTCACAAAATTGTCTTTGTCAATTTTATTTTTTTAATATTGATCTAGTTAAGAATTTAGCTTTGTAATTTTTTTCTTTGAAACACTGTAAATTGCTACAGTATTTCCCCGTATACTTTTTTTTGTTATGATTTTTTTCAAAATTATTTGTCGATTTTATTTTTTTTAATATTGAGTTAGTTGAGAATTACAACTATGGCTTTTCTCACAAAATACTGTTGATTGCTATAGTGTTTTCCCATATGGTTTTTTTTTGTTTTTTTATTCAGTTCAAAATTTTATTTGTCAATTTTATTTTTTTAATATGGAGTTGGTTGAGAATTTAGTTTTGAATTTTTTTTCTTTAAAACATTGTGGATTACTATAGTGTTCCCCATGTGGGTTTTTTTCGTTGTTTTTGTGTGATTTTTTTCCTAAAATTATCTTTGTTGATTTTATTTTTTAATATTAAGCTGGTTGAGAATTACAATTACATTATATGGAAAAAGCAATGTAGCTTTCCTCATAAATTACCTTGGATTGCTATAGTGTTTTCCCCGCGTGTTTTTTTCTTGTTTTATTATGTTTTTTTTCTAAAATTATCTTTGTCGATTTTATTTTTTTAATATTAAGCTAGTTGAGAACTATAATTACAAGTAAGACTAAATTATGTGAGGTAAGCACTGTAGCTTTCCTCATAAAACATTGTGGATTGCTATAGTGTATCCCTACATAATTTTTTTTCACGTTTTCTTTTTTGTTATGATTTTTTTAAACTATCTCTGTTAATTTTATTTTTTTTAATATTTATTTGTAATTACAACACCATCAAGTATATTTGTTTTATAAGCTCGAGGCAGCGCGTGGGCATTCCATAGGATCTAAATATAATTGTCCCATATGAACCATTATGAAATTACTTAATCACCCTAGTAGAATAATTTATTGGTTTTTCTATAGGGGCAAAATAGGTATTCCATGCTGATATTTGAAAATATCACCCATTCCCTTAAGTTTTTCACCTTGGTACTGTCATTTAATCTCACTTCTCTCTAATAAATTAGTCTAATACTGTTCTAGAATCTGGTCCACCAAAGGCTAGACCGGGGAAAAAAGAAAAAAAGCACTATAGATAGTTGGTTCACAATACCTTGCGTTAGGATTCACAGTGCACTGTCTAATAAATTATATCATGTGAGTGGATTCAGAGTACATTGTATAAATGAATTCTCTATACATTTTACATTTACTGATAATAATCATAAACGCCGCAAGAGGACACTGCTCCTGGGAATACCTAACCTCGCAGTCTCTTATTAAAGAATTACGGTGGTTAATTGTTTTTTTATTAAAAAATATATTAAAATAATATTTTTTTATTTTTGAAAATTTATTTTTGAAATTAATATATTAAAATGATCTAAAAACAAAAAAATAATTATTTAAAATAAAAAAAATATTTTTTAAAAATACTTTTAAAACACGAAAACAAATAATCACCAAACTTATTAGATGCAGCATGTATAAATCTAAATTCCAAGGACGAGTCGGCTAACCCTACAAACTGAGAAAAGATCTTTTTATACTTTTAGATGCTCAATTAAGATCCTACTTACTTGCCTTTTCCTTTTCTTTTCTAATCATCTCTAGAAAAGAGATAGCTTTCAAGGAGGCATTTATGCATGGATTAACCTCTATCAACTAGCAACTCAATTAGGCATTTATGGTGGTTGCAATTCTTTTATTTTTTTTTATAGTATTTCATGATGTGATAGAGATTATTTTTTAAATTATTTTTCACTTTAAAATATATAAAAATAATATTTTTTATATTTTAAAATTAATTTTTATATTGAAAGAAATTTTGAAACCGGCACAGTCAACAAACGGTGCCGTGCAGATTTCTCAACACAAGTTTTTCTTCTTTTTTTTTTTCGTGGCGCAGTTAAAATTTAATTCCGGGCATCGCAGTTAAAACTGCACCAATCAGTAATTTTTTTCCCGTGAAAGCAATCATTTTACAAGCGCGACACATAACTTCAAACTCATGCTGTTCATTGAAAGAGAAAAATGCTGTCGTTATCACGGAAAGGAAGGGAACAGTTCATGGTTGTGGTGGGGAAATTTCATCAGGATCACCACTCAAACATTATCCGTTGCCCGTATAATAAGTTGGAACCAAATGACGAGGAAAGAGTCAGGAATTTTGGAAGTTATGCATCCAACTCTGACTATCCATTGACTAATGAATCCAACTACCGCATCACCAGATTTATAATTTTCGGTAAAAATAAAAATAAAAAACCGAACATAAGAATTGTCAAAACCCTGTACCATTACTGCTAATTGTCGTTATCGTTATTACTAGGATATTCTCCTGTTTCACTGCGGTTTGTACTTTTGTTTTTAAATTACAAAATATTAGGAGTATGAATTTTTTTTAATAATATTATTAAATTCAATCAAGCTACTCGATTTTGAAATTTGTCAATCCAACTTTTTATATGGTTTAAGTTTTGAATTAAACCATATAAAAACTGATTCAAAATAAATTATTCAATTTAATAAGTTTAATATAACTTTAACAACCAATAAAAACATGAAAAAACTTTAAAATTATTTTTTTAAAATATTAGGATGGTGTCAGATTGAATCGAACTCTCTCACCGTCCGACATGGGTCATTAACTTCAATGAGATTAATAACTTTGTTGTTTTTATAAATTATTTTTATTTAATTTTATGATAAATTAAATGCTTTCAAAATCACGAGCCAGCATAAAAATATATATTTATTTAAGATCATGATAACCTTGTGAAAAGTTAAAAAAAAAACTATGAATTTCATTTCTCAATTAATCCAATATTAAAAAGAATTAAATAGAAAAAATAATTAGAAAAATCAAATGACCGAAAACTAAAAAAACAAACATATCAGGTTTTATGAGTAAATTCGCTAAACTTGTAAATCTGGTAACCTGAGTTAATACGTCAAATTTGCAAACCGGGTAATAGACTCCATTGTGATTAATAACTTTTTTAAAAAAACTTTTTTTATAACTATATAACAACAAAAATAAATGGTTGCAAAATTAAGTGTCAAACCGGCACCAAAATATTTTATAAGGCTACAATAACCTCGTAGAAAGTAAAATGAAACAAATTATGAAACTCAATTCTCAATCAACCCAGTATCAAATGATCAAGTAAAAAAATTAAATTAAAAAAAAAAATTTAAACTTGCTAAACTCGTCAACAGGTTATGAACTTTCTGAAATTTAATAACATATTTTTTTTAAATTGAGTTTAAATAATAAAAAGAAAAACCACCGCTAAACCTGTGAATTGGGGCAGTCAGAGTTATCCCATTAAACTCGCAAACTATGTCACGGACTCTATAAAATTTAATAGCCTGGTTTTTCAGAAATCATTTTTTATCTAACTATTTTTTTAAAAAATAAACCATACTACAATACAGATATTTTTTTATGTTGCAATAACTATATAAAAAATAAATTAAAATAAAATATCAATCCAAAAATTAAATTAAAAAAATCAATAACTAAAGGGAAAAAAAAGGGTAAAAATACAGAAAAGAAACAATAATAGTGAATTACTATTGTGATTTACAAAACTAATAGGCGCAAAGAAACAATTTTTTCACATACCTTCTAACTTTATACACTTAAAACTTAATAAAATGAAATGAAATTACAAAATTTACATTACAATTTTCACTATCGACAACCAAACAATATTGTTTCGACTGATTAATATATGCTCATTTTCATTTAAAATCTTTGAAATTTTGTTTTTGAAAGAAGAGAAAGTTACCATATTATAATGTTGTTTATCATTTTGGTCCAGCTACACTTTAAAAAACCTTAGAGTTTTTATTTTTATTTTTAAAGTATTAATTTTTATATCTTTGTATTGTTTTAATATATTGATATTATAAAAAATAAAAAATATATATTTTATATATTTTTAAATAAAAATTACATTGAAAATTACTTTTATTATAATCGTGATAAAAAAAAATATAAATCACGAAAAAAAAAAACGGAGACCGGTGGTGGGGTCACATGTCCGAATATTTGACGAGCAAAGAATTCACGCATCTGAATGTCTCTTAAAACAAAATTCCTTTCCCTCAGCCATTAAATTTCTTTTTTTTTTAAAAAAAAAAACAATATTAACAAAATTATAAATCCAATTGATTCCCACTCTTTAAAAAAAATCTATCACATTTCACAACAACAATAACAAAAAGCCCTAAAATCTCGATCAGATTGTCCGAAAACCACAGCAACAATCAAAGACCCCTAATCTTTCACACTAGCTCGACATCGAAAAACCCAGTCAAGTTATTTTTTGCTCAACAAACCCTCTTTTAACCCTCACCGTCGGTTTTTTTATCAGTGGCTTCGATCTAGCAATCAACCGATGCAAAATCGTCAACGAGGACAGCACCTCCATCCATGTACAAGATAAGGAGGTTAAAGATCGTGAAATTTGGTGGATGCTGCTCATTTTCATAAATGCATGTCGAGGGGGATCTAGGGTTTTCGAGCCTAGTGGTCCTTGTTTTCTGTGTAGTGGTTATTCCGGTGGGTTGGTTTGTAATTAGGTGTAAATGGCGGGGAGTGGTTGCGAGAAAGGAGGAGATCAAGAGGTTGATGGTTTTAGCGGCAGAGGAAGCCGCCAGGGCCGAGTTTGAGGCCACGGTTTCGTACGGCACCGTTCCGGTTTCAAAAAATAATTACCAGTGTGTTGTTTGTTTTTGCCCGAGAACGACACGGTGTGCCCGCTGTAAAGCTGTTAGATATTGGTATGTTAATTCTGCGTCAATGCTTGATTTTAATCTGGGGTTTTAGTCCTTAATGCGTTGAATTTGGGTTCGTTTCCGGTGAAATTTGATGTCTTTTGTTGCTGTTTTTTTGTGATGAAGTGAACTGGAGTTGATTGTTGATAATAATTGGGTAATGTTACGGAAGCGAAGCTGTTTTAACAGTATACTTTTAGAAGAATCTGATTCTTTGCTTCACATTGTTCCAGTTAAACAGGGAAGGGGGAAAAACTGTGGAATTAGGTGCTAATTGTTGAAGGGAATTCCGAAATAGAGGTTTAATCTGTGTGGAGGGATTTCTGACTCACTAAACTAAATCATAGATCTTCTTCGTTCGTTAGATGCTAGATGTGAGCTAGCTAGTTTCTTGTTTTGCGTGGGTTATATGAACCATTCATTCATATGATAGCGTTGTTAAGTGCATATGAAACTAAGGAGAAAACTTGTATTACTAACTGAAAACATTTTAGCTTGTTAAGAAGACAGTGTGGTGCGTGTCAATCCTTGAATGAATTTTTAGAGATCTGTATCTTATAGATCAGGATCTGTACAACTGGTTTTATACATATATAAGTCACTACTGGAAAACTGCAATCTAATGTTTATCATCATATGAAATTAAATTCAATATATAACTTTTGATTTTTAAATTGAATGTCAGCAGTTCGCGACATCCATGTGCTCTCAATTGTGTGACATCCATGTGCTCTCAATTGTGTGAAGGCATTAGTGGGAAATGTTAATGTAAATTACATTTACAATCTTCAAATATTGCAAATTGGTAGTATACATGGATTAGGATGAAATACTTGTTTGAAGTATATAGTGTTTAGTTCTGCTATTATTCTGTTATGTAATTTTACAAAGATTGTTTTACATAATCAGGAGTGTCATAAATCCACTATTATTCTGTTATGTAGTTGTAAAAAAGTTGCTCTGCATAATCGGGAGTATCCTGCAATTTAGTATGATTTAGTTCGCTAACTTTTGTCGAAACATGTTTTATGAGGACCTAACAAGGTTTAGCCAACTGGTGATGTGTTCTTCTCTACAATCTATAAGATTGCCTTTTTAATTGGTGATAACAGTTTTTGTTGTTTTCCTTTGACACCTTCCTTAAGTACGCTTCGGATCTTTCTAATTGTATATTTATGTCGCAAATTGGTTTGTTTCAGTTCTGGTAAGTGTCAAATTATCCACTGGCGACAAGGTCACAAGGAAGTATGTCGTCCTCCTCCCACCACATACCACATTAATGATGATGGAGGCAATCCTGGCCAGAGGGCGGCAAAGCAAGACCAACATGATATTTATGATGGCAGATATGAGAAAAGACCAATTGAAACATTCTCCGTGGAACCTGTGGTGTCTGATTCCAGTTACTCTCCTGGAGTTTCACTCTTAAAGGATGATGATATTATAGTTGATTCTGTTTTAGACACAGAGGGAGCAGATTCTATTTCTGAATCACCAGGCACCTCATTTTCTGGATTTTCCACTCCTACGGGCTCTTCATTTTCTGGATTCTCTGCTCATTCAAATGGGGAATCATCTGACAGTGTTTCTGTAAGTGAGAGCATTAGTTCAAATGAAACAGAGGGATCGGACAGGCAAACACCGGCTGATATTGCCCCTGATACGCTGGAGTCCAGTGTGAACGAGGTGGCTACGACCAAACCATCATCTCCAAAGTTTGCTTCTTTGGTTGATTCTATAGATAGTTTTAATAAATTGAGTAAATCAAATCAGAGTAAACCTCATGGCAATGACAGGGAGAGTCAATGCTCATCTAGTTCTTCAAGCCATAGCATCAGTGCCGGGAATGATGAAACAATCACAAAACCAGCAAAAGTTTCTTCTGGTTTCTGGTGGAGAACTCTGGATTCTGTTGGGCCCAGCAGTGATGCTGGGGATGGATCTGCTCTGTCAAATTTCAATGGCCCTGGTAACAGCAAGTCATCTAATGACAAACCATCCCTACTTTTCAAGTCCAGTCTATCTGGAAGTGATGCTCTCATCTCGCATGCAAAAAGCTCAAAGGTGAACATCATATCGGATGATGCACCCCCTTCTGTTCCTGGAGTCAGTAGGCCTGCTGATGGAGCAGTTTCACCAGAAAAGAATGGCTTTGATGCTCTAAAAGTCAAGAGATCCCCAACCATAAGTTTTGAAAGGTCCAATCTTGTTGATAATAACTCTGGTGGAGGTTCAAATGTTTCCATTGAGAGTAAATCTGTATCATCGTCCTCTCCTTATGCACATGGTTCTTTCAGTTCCGGAGGAGTTAAATTAGATCTAAGTGCTTCAAAAGCATGCAGATCTCAAGCTTTGAGATCTGAAAGGTCAAATGTTGTTGTTGATGACATTGTTGATACTTCACATCTATCTAAGTACAGATTATCATCTAGTGCTTCTCAAACCCATTTGAATTCTAGTGTCGGTGGGCATTCAGTTTCAAGTGTGAAACTTGGAGGAAAAGTTGAAAATGTTGAACCAGGTGCTGCTGCTACCTCTCAAATTTCTAGCTATTCTCCAAGTTCTATTAATGGATTGAAGTCATCAGTGTGGAAAGTTGTTGACCAATTCAGAGGACCTAAATGTGGGAGATATATTAATAAGGTTCGGGTTATAAATTGATTTTGTTTACATCTCTAACAATTTTTTTTTTCTCAAGATGCAATAAATTTCCATGAGTTCGTTTTTGGCTTTTCAGGGCCTTTTCCCATATGATTTATTTGTGAAGTTATACACTTCGAATAAGGTGGAAATGCGACCATGTGGCCTTATCAATTGTGGAAACAGGTACATGACATGTTTCTTTTGTAGGGAAAGCAGATTGAAGTAACAAAATGGTGTATTTTCACAATCACTTGTAATTAAAATGGCTTCTTTATCCTTTATTTTGCAATATTAATACCACATGCAGTTGTCTTAATGTTAATTATGCTAGTGACTATCTGGTTGCATCTTCTCTACTTTTTATGTCAGCATTACATAAACTACCCCAAGTTGTTGATAACATATCCCGTGTTCCATTTCTGCAGCTGCTATGCTAATGCTGTTCTACAATGCTTGGCATTTACTCCTCCTTTGACTTCTTATTTTGTGCAAGGGCTCCACTCTAAAGCCTGTATATTTCTCATCACGGTCAACTTATTAGATTCAGCATTCATTTTTGAATAACATGATTTGCAACTTTTTCAATATTAGCTAAGGCCATTCTTTTCCATATCAGGTGTAAATAAAGAACGGTGCTTCTCTTGTGAGTTTGAAAAAGTAATTTTAAAGGCAAAGGAAGGGAAATCTCCGCTTTCTCCCATTGGCATACTATCCCAATTACAAAATATTGGGAGTCAGCTTGGTAATGGAAGAGAAGAAGATGCACATGAATTCCTGAGGTGAGCTGGTTTCTTTGCTCTGTGACCAATGAAATAGCAACTTGCATGTTTTTATGATTTCAGCTTTTGGAGAATTTCTTGATAGAGAATACATGAACAACAAACAGGTATGCAATTGATGCAATGCAATCTGTTTGCCTTAAGGAAGCTGGGGTGAATGCAGTAGACTCCATTGAAGAAGAAGCCACTCTCATAGGCCTTACATTTGGAGGCTACCTTCGCTCAAAGGTAATATCTTTTGGAGTTAAATGACACTCAAAAGATTTAATGCAAATCGTTTCTTTTTTTTATTTCCTTTTCTTTTCCCCTAACTCTCATTAGCATCTAGGTGCTGTTTTGAGAAAGGTTCAATAATTTAGATTATGCATACAAATTTGCTACTGTTTGCAGATTAAATGCATGAAGTGCCATTACAAGTCAGAGTGGCAGGAAAGAATGATGGATCTTACTGTTGAAATAGAGGGGGATATAGGGAAGCTTGAAGATGCACTTAGACGATTCACGGGTACCGAGAATCTGGATGGGGACAACAAGTACCATTGTGGCAGGTTCGTCAATTTCCTTTTCTGATAAAGCTCTTGAGAGTATTGTTTCAAATGTGTTTATTCTTTTGGTGATTTATTTTTACCAATTTCTATACTGCAGTGAGACATTGCAAACTGATTTAAACCTTAAATAGTTTAATATTGATTTTATATTTGAGTTGTTTGACATTTGGACCAAACAGTTTGTAACTGAAAACATACTGCAGTTGTGTTGCTTTGTGTTATGCTGCCTGTACAGCATTTTGATGATTGCTCTGCCAGTTTTTACTTCCAAGGACATATCAAGATCTGACTTTTCTATTAATTCTAGTTTATATCAAATCTTCTCTTTTGTTGGAGTTGTTGGCTTTGAGCATTCAGAGTTTGTTTACCACCATCATTCTGTTCAGATGCAGATCTTATGAGAAGGCAAAGAAAAAGTTGACAATATTGGAGGCTCCTAATGTCCTTACAATTGCATTGAAGCGCTTTCAGGTAGATCTGGAGATCAAAGATGGTATTTTTTTATCCAGTGTTATAGGCAAATTCTTATTTCTTTTCTTAATGTGCTTGATTTTACAGTCAGGTAAATTTGGAAAGCTCAATAAATCTATTCGGTTCCCAGAGATCCTGGACTTAGCACCGTATATGAGTGGAGCTAGTGATAAATCACCCATATATAGGCTTTATGGAGTGATTGTTCACTTGGATGTTATGAATGCTGCATTTTCTGGTCACTACGTCTGCTATGTCAAAAACATCCAGAACAAGTGGTTCAAAATTGATGACAGCACAGTATGTTCTCTATCTTAATTTGCGAAGCAAGTTTATTTGGTCATTTGATGTGTTTTTCTCCTACTAGTTGTACTTGATTAACTTCTAGTTGTGGCAATCTCTTCACTTTGGTCCTGGGTATATTGACATCGCCCTGACATCTCCATCTCTTATATAAACTAAAAGAATTTATTTTTAATTATCAGCCATTGGTTACAAGAAAAGTTTGGGTTCTGTTGCTTTGTGCTTTAGTCAAGGAACCTTTGACATTTTCTGTTGCATTTGGGATTATCATCTGATTAAGTCTTTTATTTAGATGGCCAAGCCTGTGTGTTGTTTATATTGTTTATCTCTATGAAGAAGTCAAACCTTGATTATTGGAGACAAACCTATGTTTAGCCTATGTCTGTGAGGTAGCAAACTATAAAGAATCAAAATTTGTTTTCATTATAGCAGTATCTTTGAAGGCTATGGTTTGTTTTGGGTCTGAAAGTCTTTTCATTGTTAGACCTATTGGTATCTGTGTCCCAATTTCTTCTTAGGGTCTCCCGGTGCACTGTTTCAGTGTCAACGCCTTTCTGCAATACATCAATATTTTTTTTAATGGATAGAACATATGCTTGTGTGTTTGTGCACGAGCTGTGAGTTTTTGATCATGGTATTGACAATTATTGGCTAGGTTACAGCTGTGGAACTTGAAAGGGTTTTATCAAAAGGCGCTTACATGCTTCTTTATGCAAGGTGATGGATCTCTGGAGATTAGTTCTATGAAGGTTGAAATTTCTTCATGTTCTTTGTTGTAGTGTTTGACTCAATTAAATTTTTGCAGGTGCTCACCGAGGGCCCCAAGACTGATAAGGAGCAGAATAATATCTTCTGATCCAAAAAATAAATGCAGTCCCTCCAAAATCAAGGCAACAAACACTGCATTGAATTCAAGATCCATGTCTATGCAATCCAGTGTTGTCCAATCGCATCCGGATTCAATTCCTTCGGACAATTTGGCCAATGTTGAATCTTTCTATTTGAAGCTCCACCGGCTTCTGAGGATTTCAGAAGAGGACTCATCAAGTGACAATTTCTCTTTTACCAGTGGCAATTCTGATGAAGCTTCCTGCAGTACTGACAGCACCCATGATTCTACAAGTACTGATGACCTTTCTGATTACATTTTTGGAAGTTGGAACTCTTGGAGGAACACATCTGATTCAGACACTTCTTCATCTTCCTCCCCTTTGTACTCAAGGTATTCACCCCATGTTGATAAGAACCAGAATGATTCGCATGCATATTCAAGGATTGGGGGTCCTGATCTTTCGGACAGGATACCAAGCGGGGGGAGGAAGCTGGTGGATCTGGAAGGTAAGATGCATCCTGACACGACTAAACAATGTAGAAAGTTAGCAAGTAGTAATAGTTGTAGGTATAAGGTGTCGACAAAATTAGGATCACTTAACCCTTTAAATGATGTAAAATCCGGGGTATCCTTTAGAAGATCAGTAAGCGAAAGAACAGACTAAGCATTTCATGACGAGGTATGAAGTTAAAAGGGGTAAATAAGAGTTGGGAAGGAGGGGGGCTGTATGTACTTGTACTCTTGTAGTTGGCTTTGTTTTAAAATAGATCGGCCGTCACCATTTTTTCAAATTCCTTTCCGGGAAGTCCTCAAAGTGTATAGTGCAGAGGGGGTCTTTTCCAAACCTTGTCCCAAAAGGGTTTTTGAACCCCATACAGTTGTTTACTTGAGAACAAATATAAAAATGATCTGGTAGATATCGCATTATAAATGCTTCTTTGTCAATATCATCCTGTTTCCCACTATCAAGTTTCTCTCAGAATGTTTTTCACAAGCCAGCTGATGAAAAAGCAGTCTGGGCTTGAGTCCTCTCTAGCATGGAACTACAGGATTGTTTGTGAGCCCACTCCTCATGCTATGGTAATCTATCAAGATCTGCTTTTACCGCAGCCCTGCCATCTGAAAATCCGCAAGTCCAAAAAGAAATTTGTATAAATTTGTAAATGGACAGGTCTTGTGATAAATAGGATAGACATGTAAACGAATGTATGATAAATTTGTATACCCGCTGCATCTCATTTTTACACGTCTCGTTGTCTTTCTGCATTTCATTTTTACACATCTCCCCTTTCTTCTCGAATGATCTTGCTTACTATATTTGCAACTGTAGCATTATAATTTGTATGGTTACTCTTGCTCCTATCAGGATAAATTTGACCCTCTTTCTCATTCTCATCTATGTATATGGGATATTTTAGAAAGTAAATATCCTTCTTAGTAGGGGGGGTCAAGAGAGAGAATCGAATTTACTATATATTTTTCTAGCCTTGTCTTAAGTGGTATTTTAGTGATGGCTTCTATAGAAACTAGACAGTCCATTGCATATAATTGCATTTTATTGTCGTTTCACACCCTAAATATTTTTTTTCGATTTAATCAATCCTTGTTTGACGAAAAAGAGGATATCTTGATGGGGGTAAAGAATGGGGAAAATCCCCCACCCCCCCCCCCCCCCGCCCCCCCCAAACACACAATGACCCAATGTCCTTGGCAAGACACATTGAGTCAAGACGAAAGAAGTCAAGAACCTCTTAGAAAAACGATCCGATATCTAAAAACAAACTGATCGGTAAACGCTACTTTTTTGATCATAAAGTCTCCCTTCCAATCCCGTCGCCGTATAGGGATTGAGCTCATAGTGCCTTTTTCCTGAGTTACTGATATTCCGTGTATAAGCGGAAGCAATGACGTGTGCTGTATGCAATTTTCTTTGCAGTTCCAGGAAAAGCCATCCCTTTCTCTCTCCCTTTCCTCACCCTCTTTTCTCCAACCAAATAGTAAATGAAGTCTACGAAACCAACAATAGGCATATCATCATCATCATCATCCCATGCCCCATTCCCATCAGCACCAAACACGACGCATGGAGGAAGTCTAAAGACAGGAAAAGTATCAAACTTGCATGACAAGTGGCAGAAGGAAAGGACAACCACGTGGGGGTAAGAACACTGGTTCAACTACCGCTCACCAAACTCCTGCACCAGACGAACCCGTCCTTTGCGAGAACCCCGTAGAACTGGAGTAGAGGACCCCATACACCTCGTCGGTCTCCAGTTTTCTCCTCCATGTATTTTTATTTTTTATGGTCCATTATACCGATAATGACTGGTATAAAAACGAAAGAAATGTTGATCTGTTATTTGATTGACTTTGCCCACTTGCCAGGCCACTGCATGTCGTTTGCAAGTTCTTACAAAAATAGCACAGTTGATGAAAAAAAAAAATATCTCTAAATTAGCATAGCTTGAAAACTTATTTTTTCAAAATAGCACGAGACAAGCAAGTCTCACCTCCGCGATCCATCTAGACACGCAAGTGCAACCTGCATGACCCGTCCAATTCATTTTATTTTTCCGGAGATCCATGCATGATTCCCATGCAAAATGATTCCCACATCCCAAAATCAACCTCCTTGTTTTATGAAAGATCTAATGGCTACGAAAGAAACACAGAACAATCAAATGGCTGGACACAAAAGAAAAGGGAGGATAGGAAAGAGAGAACAAGAAAAGGAAAGAAAAGAAAGAAAAATTGGAAATCAAATACATACTAGAGCTCAGATTACGACATTTTTAAAATTATTAGAAATATCCGAATAAGATAAATTCATAAATACTAAATAAAATCAAATTTAGATTTGATAGTATGAGTCACATTTCAAATGATATACTCATTTACTGACATATATATATAACTCGTACCTAACACAACAAAATTTAAACTTGTTGGCATGAGTGTATAGCATGTCGCCAACAAAAATAAATAAATTAGGTAAATCATTTGAAATTTGCTAGTCTACACATGAGCTACCTATGCATACTCACGAAATTCTATTTTAAAAAATAAATTTTAAGCTGTGTTATATATCTTAGTCATCGTGCTATTTTTGAAACAAAAAAACACTTTGTAGTTTGCTACGTCACCGAAGTATCAACTTCAAGATCGAACTATCGAAGGGCTGTACATCATGGGCGGGCACGGAAACCTTCTCTCAAGTGGAGTCTGCGTTGTCAATTTGCATCCCAACCCTGCATGTAGACCCATGCTGTCTGAATTTGTAATTTTTCCCATTGCATAAAGAGAATGTGGAGTGACCTTTTTTGTTTTCTTCTTCGTCTGTTTTTTTCAACTTCAAAAGGATGCACCGCTAGTGGACAGAAGAAATTAATACTCAAGTCATGGGCTATAGAGGAGCTTTAAAAATTGAATTTCTTTTAACATAATCTCGACAACCACTTGTTGGACTATATTTTATTTTTTTGTCTCAAAGTCCTTGGATATAGACGGGAGCATTTGACGTTTCAAAATCATTTTATTAGTCCAGTTCATATGTAGGTCAACTGTTCACACCATTGACGTTTCAAAATTGTATGAGCTTCATTGTTCA
>Ga0325404_1004702_pt1 | contig 14479 bp, 8 predicted proteins | sample PopdelMetagenome_18_FD_205664 | JGI IMG/M metagenome (GOLD analysis project Ga0325404, IMG submission 205664) | Populus deltoides microbial communities from Bellville, Georgia, United States - Xylem-Control-R1 | ecosystem: Host-associated > Plants > Phyllosphere > Stem > Wood/Secondary xylem... | reverse complement strand
AACGTTATGTATTTAAACTTTCGCTTTCAAGGAATGAATCTACCATTGGATTTTCTTAAAGTGACAGGGATAATATTGGAAAAACTTTTAAATTAAGAATGCTAAGTGAAAACGTTTTTTTGTTTAATATGGAGATGCAAAACTATAGTTTACCCAGAATTATCTTGATTGGGCGGAACACACACAAGTTAGAGGTTCGAAATCGTAGCTATTGCCGCGCCTTGCGCTACAACTGCCGTTCAGCAACAATCAAGTACTGAGTGTCAGCTACCTCAGATTAATCGTTGGATTTTTTTTTAAACAATACACGTAAATTTAGATTATAAATAAAAATGCAAATTATAAAATATATTATAGTTACCTCACATTAAAAAAAAATTAAAAATTATAATTAATTAAAAATAATATGCACCAAATTTTTTTAATCTTTAATCATTCAATCCAACGAACTTTATTTTTGCTCGTCTCAAAAAAACTCAATTATCAAAAACAAAAAGCCCCCATTCCAATGCCCCTTATCCTGTCAAAACCCATTCCAAAGCTGTCAGAACCCAAATCGCCGTCGTTTTTCCTCCTCCTTTACTAACAAACAATATGGCACCGCCAAAACCATGTCTGCGTCCCCACCACCTTTACAACCACCACGCCCCCTCGCTGCTATTACAGCCACTGTTCCACCCAACCTCACCACCACCCAATATCACCAACACAATTATCTATTATCCACTTCTCCAATCCCTTGTTTATTTCCTCCAGCAACAGCAACAGCAACAGCTGCAACACCACCAGTCTCGTCTCTCCTCTCCTTGCCTTCCAAACCGAACAGGAAAAAAAAAGGTAAGGTCTCACCTGAGTCTCCTGGATTCCGGGTTGACACCGCCCGAGTCTTATCAGGCTAATTGTAAGTTCAGGTCATGATTATTTGAAACCCAATCCAAATCCTGGATCAACCACCTAAACGGGCCGGGTTTTACAACGACACTTACAATATCGGCTACACCTTATCCTAAAGAAACTCGATGAACTCGGCCTTTGTGGATCCATTTCCACTGCAGCGACAACAAGAATGTATAGCTTGGGACTCCAAGTTCAAGTTCAAAACTAGCGAGTCAAGCCCATGTCTACAGTCGTGATCATCTGCACCGAAACCATGACACTAGACACGCCCTGGAAAGTTAAAAAGGCTTTTCTTGGATTTTTAATAGTACTTCATGTGCCATTCCAAGGAGCCCAGGCTATAACTTCCAATCAACACAAACCCACCATTAAAGCACTCATTGTTTATTTTCAATCTGAGAGTCCTTGCAAGAACATTCAGAAGGGTCCCATGTGAAGGGATGACCATGGTAATCCGTGGGCTCAATTTTTATTATATTTATACTTATACATTATTTAGAGATAAATTTTTTTATATGTTTATATTTTATTTGTTAAATTTCATCTATTTATATAAATATTTATTATCTGGATATTATCTATTATTTAATATAAAATAAAATAACGATATACACACAAGACATATATAAATAAGTCGGATTAAACAATATTAATATCTAATTTATTACTTATTAACAAATATCAGGGGTGAAGAGGGGTTAACAAGGGCTCGAGCCCCCCAAAAAAAGAAAAAAACATGAATATTATCCCCATATAGACGAACAATTTTAAAATTTAAAATCAAAACTAGTAAAATTTAAGTTTTAATCATTTGAAATTTTCTTCCTCATGTTAGCTACCCTTAAAGAGATTTCCTTGCTCCGCCTCTAACTTATAACATGACTGTTAAAAAAACCTCATTCCATTCAGGTTTGTTCGAATAGTATCCATCAAAGCTCGTGTTAGATTACTATCTCTACACACAACCTAATCAAGCCTTTTGATGAACAGTTTACCACAACCCAACTGAAGCTTGTCTGTGCACGCACAAGCTACTACTTAAAGGAGGATCCATGAAGATCCTTTGCTGGTTGAAAAAGCAATTAAGACAGGATTTTCCAGCACTTTGACAGGTGTAGAAACAAGATAACAAGATGATAATGTAATAGAGCCGACAGAACAGTTACCAACAGGAAGAAGATGATAATTAATGGAATCCCCACCAAAAGAAATGCATGAATTAAAGTTCATATAAGATGAACGCACGCGTGAAAGGCCAATCTAATCACACACAGCTCTCTTGGAATTAGTGTTGGAAAAAAATAATTCTTATGCGGTGTTTATATGTCACCTAACATCGTGAATGTAAATTGTTAGTTTTTTTCTTGTGTCCTGTGGGATTTATTTATTTTTATAAATTCTAAGAGTTCATTTAATTTCATAAATGATCAATAATCAATTCTAATTAATTTTACATTGCAAGCTTTCCGTGTAAACAAGAACAATCAGTTTTAATTAATTTCAAATTAATTCTACATTGCAGGCTTTCTGTATAAACAAGAGTAGAGGGAGCTCCTTCTTAGAAATAGGAGTAGAAAAGATACAAATAAATGTAAAACAAAATTACTTAAAATTCTATAATTCTACAACTAAGCACTTTATATATTTATAAATACTTATATTTTATTTAATATTTTCTTCATGTTTTTATATTATTCTTTATTACACTTTGTTATTACTAAGCAATTTCCCTACAATTACATGCATACTGTGTTCTACCATCGTGAATGTGAATTTGATTGGTCAATTTTTTCTTGTACATATCTCGTGGGATTTATGTATTCTATGAATTTTAAGGATTAATTTTAATTAACCATTAATTAATCTGGTTTAATTAGATTTTCTTATATTATTGATCATGCAAGTTTAATTTGTTCAATATTTTCTTCATTTTTTTATATTATTCTTGCTATACTTTGTTAATGCTAAACAACTTACCTACAATTACAATGCATGCTATGTTAAGCATCTTCCTCGAGCAACTGTTTCCATCTGCATAAATTAAAAGGGTCTGCGTTACAGGTGTTTATGCACGCACACATCAAAACAAAATCAATATCTCCACAAAATTTTCGATCCATCGATCATTACTATTTTGTATACACCGAAACTTACAATATTAAAATATGGTTTTATTGTGTTTTTTTTATTTATGTCTTAGATTCCAGTAGGCGCCAGTTCTCTTTTGCCCTAGGACAGGCCACCACAAAGTGACAACAATAGTAAGCATGTAAAGACGTCCAAGGTTTAGGGAAAACTCTCGTGTTTCTCGAAACAAATTTCCAAATCTCTTGCAAAGAAACTCCATCAGCACAAATTATTGTTTCTCATGATCAACACAAGACCCACTATCAATGCGCCCGCACCCAAATCTCCTACGAGGCAGAAAACACATTGTATATATTCAACTTATCCATGGACATCAAATCATTGAAGGTTGAAGGTAAAACACTAAAGTCACCTTCTATGGTAGGAACCCATAGTTGGAGTGGCATAAAAGAATCAACACGCGTGCCTAGAAAAGAGAAATTTAGACTCTCTTTATTTTAATATATATCTCTGCAATGGAAAAGAAGAGGATGATAGAAGATAGTGTGTGAAGGATGTACATGCCCTGAAATGATTATGTCGAAATTCACTTGTAAAATGTAATAATCTCCCGCGTAATGATGCAAGTGTGTATTTTGCGTTGAGGTAGGTTTTGATAGATTCAAAAAATAGATTCGAGAAAAACTATATAAACTATGACTCATAGTTTTCTTTTTAAATATTTTTAAATATATATTTAAAATAAAATATAGACTGCATCATACCACACTATATCAATTAAGAGTATTTGATATTGTGATACAATATATTTTTTTAAGAGTATTTTTCTATTTAAATAAGTTTTTTTATATATTTTTATTAAAAATTCAACATAAACACATTAGAAAACATAAGAAAAAAAATCAATTTCTTTTTTTCAAAATAAAACACAATTTTAAAACATCTTAAAAAGACATAAGTTCTCGAACCGGCCCAAACAATCACGACGAGAGACGTTAGGGGCTCCCCTATTCCAGCGATGTATATGGAATCCAACAAAAACCTCTCTTTCGACAGGAGTTGCTCCCCTTTTCCAGTGACATGGAATCCATCAAAAACCTCTCTTCCGACCTAAAACTGGTTTTCAAAGTCTTTCCGTACATTCGGCAGTTGTAAAGTTGATTAGATGTTCGGTTTGGGAACACCGAGGCAATGGGCTAAAGCACTTCTCTTGAAATACGATGGTGCATGGAACTGCGCCCGACCTGGCTCGGAAAGGGGCATGGCTTGAGTTCAAGCCTCTGCCCATGCTCGTTAGAGATGATAATAGAGATTCATGAAAGCGGATGATGTATTTTTCATTGAACTCTATTATACTGTTTTCATTTGAACGGGAGGGAAGTTTCAATCCCCTTTGTCGATCTCTATCCTCGTAAAGTTACACGCCATTTTTATCATGACTAATTTTCATTGAAATATAAAATATTCTAAATATATGTCAAACAAAGTTAATCAAAGTAAAAAAAAAAAAAACTGCACACATTATTTAAATTATATAAAAAAACAAATGCGAAAGTATAGGATATAGAGGTACCCTCAACCAGATGCCAATGTACTACCAATTAAATCCAAGCTCTTGGATGAGGTGGAATAAATTTAAAAGAAATAAATTTTTTTAAAAAAGTCAAGGATAAAATTAAGAAATTAAAAAAGGTATGATTTTTTTTTATTGGAGGGTTGAATTTAAAATAAAAAAACTTAAAAAAAATAAAAAAATAAAGACTAAACTGAAAATAATAACACAATATAAATTTGGATTAAAGGGTAAAATTAAAAATCAATAAAAAAATTATGAAAAAGCCAAAGATAAAAAATAAGATATCAAAAAAGTAATCACTAAATTTAAAAATATAATATATGTGAATTTGAAATGAATATTTAAATTGAAAAGAAATAAAATTTTTACACAACAATTAAGGATAAAAATTAAAAATTTATTTTAAATCAATTTCTATACCGTTTAATTTAAAACTCAAATTAGATTTAAAGATTAAATTGAGTAATTGAATTAATGATCCTGAAAAAAAAAGTTTAATACCCAATATTTTTTTAAAATCTAAAAAAAAAAATTAAATACACAGCAAAGCGCCGGCGAAATTACTAGTTCTAACATAGACAAGGTCTGAGAATAGGAGTAGATTCTATATAACCAAGTAGTTAAAGAAGAATGGAAAAGGTATTAGATAAGATAAGCACAATGACTCATCCAACACATGACAGACTTCATGGAAACTGACTTCCACAATGTTGTACGATCCATGAATATATAACTCATTCTGCACCTACCCTCGCTCTATCTCCCTCCCCACCTCTCTCTCTCTCTCTCTCTCTCTCTCTCTCTCAACGTCATTGTTGGCCAATAGCCTCTGCAGGGATCTGGGGACCCAATTAGCTCCATAGGTTATCTGCAACTTTCTCACTCTGTCGGTCGGTCCTCGCAGATTATATCCCATGTAATGGAACTTGGAAGCCTGAACCTACTGTTCTAGCCTAGCCTGCCTCGATGACAAAAGATGGGCTCACGCTGTTTTGATTGTTACACTTATATCTTCATCTCGCGGGTCACTTCACTTCTATAGTCCCCTTCTATGTAATCAAGGATCTATATAGCCAACAATGAAGGCAAAAATAGGGGGAATGTGCATAGAGAGGTCAAATGTGAGCATTAAAAGCATCTGGAAATGACATTAATCAATGGCATACATGTTTTTGCAGATCCCTATCATTATTTGTTAAATAATTACATTATATTTGACTTTATGAGAAGATAAGATTGCAGAGCTACAAAAGATTATATGATCTGATAAAGCATTTCAGTGGGTTATGCCTTAGGATTTTCCTGGTCGCGTGGTGTGCTCGTGTATGCCAATAGTTACGATCAAATCTGTCGATAGAACTATTTCTTGCATCAATTACTTATAGTTGCATGCTCTTTGTATATTCTGTGCAGAAACCCTCATGCTAGGTAGCTATCATGAATAGTAGAAACGAAAAACGTGTTGGGACTAAGGCACATGTGTGGTTCTTGAGCTATGGCTAATCATGGTAAAAACGAAAGCTATGCAGTGAAGAAAACCTGCTATATGTTCATGATATCTGTGCTTCACACAGCCAAATCTCTGTCAAGGAAGGGGAAGTTTTCAAAAGAAGTGTGGGGTAGTGAATTCTGTGGCCGATGAGCTGGATGCGGAAACAAGAAAAAGATGGGCCACACAGTACATTTTTTGGATGAAGGCTACCCCATTGAATCAGATTCTTGTATATCATGCCCCTGCTGCCTTCAAATTCACAGGAGATCAGTAGGAGATCTCCTGTATGAAACGTTCACGCTCAGCTTACTATTAGGCACCCAGCACAATCTCATGATCAACAAAAAGACATCTAGAAGAGACCGACTGATCGATTCCTGCCTTCACCTTCTGTGCTGCATGGAGTACACTTAACTGATAAGCAATTATGCAGCATCCTGCTTTAGGATTGTGTTTGATATAATTTTGTCTGTCTTTTGTCGTCACCACCAACATCAGCAACACTATTATGGTCCTTCGCTCGTCTCGTCTTACAACTAGCATTATTGATAATCAATAGTACAGATGAGTATGATATTGATAGCTGGCGCAGGCTCTACTGCTATAGCAAAAATCCAAGTATTCTAGAATTAAAGTTTACGTGTTGAATACTCTATTGATAAATTATAGTAATTTTATTTATTTATTTTTAATCAAAATGATTGATTTCTTGAATTTGATATTTCGAAGATGACTTATAGATAATATATGTAAGAGTTATTTTCATGGACAAGAGGTGTTTTTTTTTTTTTTTGATGTTTGAATGCATATTTTTTTAAAAAAATATAATAATATTTTAAAAAGAAATTCTTTGAATATATATATATATATATATATATATATATGCAGTAGAAAATAAAGATTGTGAACTTTTATTTTAAAGATCTCAATATGTATTTATCAACGAGGCTTGTCATTTTATACAGAAGAGAGACTAAAGTGTAATTTTATCTTTATGATATTTATAATTGTATTGCGAGCTTTATTCCACTTATTATATCCAGCTAAAATATGGTGATTATGCTATCCTTGAAAGATTTTAATACATCTAATGATTTTGGTGAAATATAGATTTTTTTAATTAAGCTTATTTGTTGAGAAATAATTTATATTTGATTTTGTATAAAAATCTATAGAATTGATAATGTTAGACCTAATCATCTCTTAGGTTTGACTAGTGTCATACCCAACGTGCTTGAGCTAACACATTGTCAAGCCCATTCATGTTTGGGTTTGCTTAGCACAAAACCCATCGCATATGGGGCATGGCAATCGTGGTTGGGTCTGACATTAGTCACATCCAACATGACCGAGACTTGACACACTGCTATCCCAATTATAACTGGATCTAGCTAGCATTAGACCTGACACATCTTTACTATAGCAAGTTTGTGTTCTGAAAAATTTATACTCATAATTTTTTTTTAATTTGATATTTTTTAATAAAAAAAATATACTAATAAAATTGTCGGTCAATGCCAAGAAATAATACACAATTACAATTTTACAAGGGTATCTCAATTCCATAAATATTCCATGATTTTTAGAATATAAAACGTTGGTACTTGTATGCAAATTGATTAACTCTCACCCAATATATTTAAAAACTCGAAGCTAACATACCAATATGTAAACAATAAATATCAACAAAAAAAACCTAAAATAGAAGGGAAAGTTACTATGCCACTCCCAAAAAAACTATTTACTATAATAGTAATTTACAAATTATTGGAGATTGAGTTCTTTTTCTTTTTATAATTTACTTTTAATAGTGTTATCTAATGTTAATATCTCGAGCTGTGAGTTTAAAGAATTAAATCAATATATTAGTTTTTTATTTTATTTTTTTAATTGATTTTTTTATCAATTTCATCATTCAATATTAAGTTGATTATGAATTAAACTTCATAATTTGTTTCGATTTGTTTTCTATAAGGTTATCCACATCTCATGATGTTGATCACGAGTTCGGCAAATTAACTCTGGTTGATTCTAGTTATTCTTTTGTTTTTTTATTGAGTTTTTTTAATTTTATCTTTTAATATTAGGCTGATTGAGAATTATGTTTCATAATTTGTTTCAATTTTATTCCTGGAGGATTATCTCGATCTTGTGACTCGAATAACAAGTTTAGCAGGTTGACTTATGTCATTTTTTGAATTTGTTTTTTCAATTTCAACATTTGATTTTTTAGAGATTCAGCTTCATAATTTGTTTTTGTTTGTTTTTATAGGGTTATCATGTTCTTATGACTCGACATGCGAATTGAAAAGTTAACTCGGGTTGATCTGAATCGATCAAATATGTTTTCAACTCAGTATTTATTTAAAAAAAAAATCTCATTTTAAATATTTATTTTAAGTCGAACAATTTTTTCATTGGCCATCTAGATTGTCTTTGGATCTACTAAAAAGATTGAATTATATCAAATCAATTTTCATATAAATTAATTTTTTTCTATTATAAAAATATTAGTAACATTATTTAAATATCTTTTTTATGTTAAAAAAGATTTATCTCATCCACAATATAGTGCAAATAAATGATATAGTAACTTGCTATTTTGAATAAACAACTTTCTTGATACAAATAAAAGTAATAACAAAGAGAATCTTTTTGAAACAAAGAGGGGAATAATAGTATTTTTAAATGGATCCAATGTAAAATTATTTAGCTCATTAAATCACTTTGGTCATCCAAAATAATGGTGACTAGGCTCGTCTGATAAAATTTCTTTATAAATAAGGATATTAGACAATTTTAATTTACAAAAAATTAATTACAATATCATTAATATTAGCAAAAAAAACTAAAAGAGGAGGGAAGTTTATCCTACCATTCTTCACAAAACACTATTTATTATAATAGTATTTTTTAAATAAAATTTAGATTTTATCTTTCAATATTATATTTATTAGAAATTAAACTTTAATAATTTTTTTTAGTATAATTTTAACGAGATTATTTGAGGATTATATGTTGAATTGCGAGTTTGATGAGTTAACTCATTTGATTTGAGTTTTTTTTTTGTTTTTATCTAATTGATTTTTTTTCTTAATTTTATTATTTATAAAATAACAGGTTAACTAGAGTTAACCTAAATCGATGTAATAAATTATCATTTCAATGTTTGTAAAATCTTTTGATTTTAAATATTTATTTTATATCAAACTATATTTTTATTGGCTTATTGTTTCTAGACTTATAAAAAATATCAAATCATGTTAGTTAAATTTTATATTTTATTAGAAAAAACATTACCAATGTCCAGAAACATTAATAAAATTCGCACCATATGACGGGCCAATAATATAGTGGGAACAATGGCAACAGCACTATGGGCATTTTCAGTTTTTATCCATTGTCAAATCAAAGAAGCAGATGGATTGAAGATGGGGGGTCCTTGAGGGTAATATAATCTGCATATATTATTCTTCCTTTAAAGGATATGGTGCAAGGATGACAACAATGCCATCAGGGAGGTCACCCCCTTTGCGCCTGCCCCAGTAACATTATAGGCACACCTCGAATCAGGGGCACAAGCCCAGATATGTCACGATTCTCAATTGTGTTCCCTATTAATATTTCGTGTCCACATTGTGTGTTTATATATATATATATATATATATATATATTGAATTGAGATTTATGTTAAAGTGTGGGAGGCATTTACTCACGCACAATCAAATTAAGAAGAGTTATAACCAATTCTGATGGATATAGTTTAACTAATTAGATTCTAAGTTTATTTTTTAAAGATTAATATTTCTAGTTACATAAATTTTAAGATTATTGAAAATTTACATGATTATTAATTTTAAAATCAATGAAATTAGTCGAGATGCGCACAAACTGACCTGAATATCCATGTTAATTAAAAAAAAATTATAACCGAACTTATTAAAATCTGCTTGTCCATAATCCAATCTAAAAATCAAGAGCTTGAAATATTATACAGATTAATAGAAAATCGTCATTTTAAGATTTTTTTAATTAAAATAATATCATTTTTAACTTATTTTAAAAAAATAAATGAAATTTTGATCGGTCGTATTTGATAAAGAAAAGAAAAACTCCTAATCATTTTTTTTTATAAAAAACCCAGTTAAGAGCAAATCTCAAGTTCATGATTCGTGGGACCGACCGCACCCATATTTTTTAAAGTAGTTTTAAAAACACATATTTTATATAAATATAATAAATTAAGAAAAACAATTTCTTTCAAATGATAATCTCAAAATTATAGCTAAGAGTTTTGTGACAACCGTACCAATCCATGGGTGGATCGCTCAAGATCTGTTCCAAATAAAATGACTCGCAACACTATCCTATATTTTGTGTCCCAACATGTACGGTCCACGTAGCTATATAAATAGCACTTATCCATGCTTGCAAACCAAAACCACCCGGCACGCCTACGCCTGCACAGCCCCCCTCCTTGACCTTCATACATGTACTCGCCACAGAAGAGAGTGGCCGCTCCCTCCCTATTTCCAATAGCATCTTTCACTCAATCAGAGACGTAGTCTCGCTTCCTCGAAACCCCATTTATCCCCTCTCTCTTTCATAAATGAGTAGCCTCATCCTAGACGCTCTCAACGTCCGTGTTCAAGGCGAAGGTGACAAAGTTCTAGTCTTTGCCCATGGGGTTGGCACTGACCAATCCGCTTGGCAACGCATTCTCCCCTTTTTCACACCATACTATCGTGTAATCCTATTTGATCTTGTATGTGCTGGTAGTGTCAATCCTGATCATTTCAATTTTAGACGATGCACCAATCTTGAAGCTTATGTTGATGACTTGCTCAACATTCTTGACACTCTTGGCGTTGACCGGTGTTTTTATGTGGGACACTCTGTTTCTGCTATGATCGGTATACTGGCATCCATCAGACGTCCGGAGCTCTTCATCAAGATGATTCTCATCGGAGCATCACCGAGGTAAAAGCTTCATATACCCAATTTTGCATTTACCCAAAAAAGTTGTGTTCTTTTTTAATCTTTAAACATTGACTTGGTATTGTTGTGTGTGCCTGTGCGATTATTAATCAGTGGTTTATTTAGATTTAGCTGGGAAATCGGTTTATTGACCCAAGTTTTTTCTTGACATTTTACGCAATCAGGTTTCTGAATGATGAAGATTACCATGGAGGATTTGAGCAAGAGGAAATTGAGTCTGTTTTTAAAGCAATGGAGGCTAATTATGAGGCTTGGGTCAATGGTTTTGCGCCATTAGCAGTTGGAGCTGATGTACCCCTTGCTGTCAGAGAATTTACTCGGACCCTTTTCAACATGAGACCAGATATTACATTATTTGTGTCAAGGACCGTATTTAACAGTGATCTAAGAGGGATACTGGGCCTAGTCAAAGTACCATGCTGTATAATCCAAACGTCGAAGGATGTATCTGTCCCAGCATCAGTGGCCGAGTATTTGAAGAACCATTTGGGTGGCGAAAATACCGTGGAAACGTTAAGAACTGAAGGGCATTTGCCCCATTTAAGTGCACCAGCTATGTTGGCACCGGTCATCAAGCGAGCCCTTTCCCGGTGAGTGGTTTTTTCTTGTGCGTGAGTCGGGGGCGATATTTAGGCTCACAGCAGCTAGAGTGGGGTAAAATGGTGGCATCTGATGAATAATTTGTGGACAGTAGTCCTGAGATTCTTAAGAAAAGGATAAGATTAGCCACGTGATAGTCACGTGATGATGTATGCTACTTTCTCTTCCTCTTTTCTTGTTGTTTCTCTTGTCTTCCATCTTCGAATTGGACGCAAGCAAGTGGAAAGAAATTAATGAAAATGCAATTAATGCTCTTCTACTTTGGGTGCTCTAAATTTTCCAGGTTTTGATTTTTCGCTCCTCAAGCAAGAAAAATCGCCGCTTATATGTGTCTGCATCTTTTTTGAGGGTAACAATTCAGTGTTTGATGGGCAAGATCCAAATTATGCATGACCCGCCACCTTGACTTGTCCTTGGCAAGTATAATTGTTATGCTCTTTGATTTGATAAATTTGCAATAGAGTTGAATAAACAAGATTTTAACTCAAATGAATTAATTATTAATTTATGATTCGAGTGTTTTTGTTGACCCCGTTGAATCTTATTAAATAAATATCAAGAAAAAAAAACACTGTTATTTTAATTAAAAAAAAAACAACTAACCTTCCTGTGACATAAGAGTTGATCTAATAATCCAAATTCTTCTCCGTGTCTGTTTTTGAACCGAAATCTAACAATTACGACATGCATTTAATTTATATGATCTTCCGAGCAACCCGTTGCTATAGATTTTATTTCTTTATGGGTTACTGACGTGTGGATTTGTCCTTCCCTTCAGGCAATTTTTTCCCCGAGGAGTTCTATTCGAGCAGGAGCTAAGTCAAAGGTCACGTCCTCCATAACAGCTCTACCTGTCGATTTGAGATCGGAAGGCTCCAAGGAGTGAGTTAAAGAGAGGACAAAAATGATTTTAAAGGACAAGCATCTTAATACCTAACCATGAGAAATCAATCTTGCAGGACGTTAAAGAATGGCTTGCGAGTGTTCTCTTTCTTTCCCTGTTAAGAAACCTTAAAAGCTTTCCCAGCTTTATCAGTCTCGCAATCCCTTACGTCTTCCATCTCAACAACATCCGAAAATAATCCGTAGAGTTTATTATAAGACACTATAAAAATCTTAAATGAATAAGAAAATGTTATAAAATAGATTATATATTAGGTAGATAAACAAAAAGAACTTTATCCAATATATATTAAAAATATAAGAAGTTTTATTGTCTCCTGTAGACATCAAATTAACATATTTGAATGTTGGTCTCAAATATATATATATATATATAAAGGGTTGACTTTTAAATTATACAAATATATTGGTCTGAAATTTTCTGTTTATATTTATTAGAAAATAACTAAAATTCTTAAAAAACTTCTAAAAATTATTATTTATAAGTTTTAAGGGTTTGTTATATATATATATATATCCTCGAGGTATATTACTTAATTTATCTCTATAAAAAATATAATTGTAGCAATTAATATTTAAAAGAAAAATGTTTTTACAACTCAAAACTTGTTCGTTATAGTCACTGACTTCACTTAATAAAAAACTTAATTGAAAAATAATTGTCTATCAACTATAGGTTGCCACAAAATTTGCTAAGTAAAATTTGATAGATTTTCACACAGAATTTAATTTTCCAAGTAAAAGAAAAGCGAGAGTAAGAAAACGGAAAGCATGGAACATGCACGCACACAACGATAGTACGCCAGGCGTGGAAAAAGCATCCCAGCATTTTATGCTTTCTTGAACTTTAGCAGACGGTAACTTATTCCTGTCTAAGTCATAATTGTTAAAGTTGGAGTAACTCGACGACATGCCGATTCGGAAAATTCAAAGTTCGTAATTTAATTTTAATTGGATTTTTAATGAGCGTTTGTTAATCATGCGGCACACGTAACTAACAAAGTTGATTGGACAAGATATTCATCTAATAAAATCTCGCTAATAAACTTTTAAATATTCACTAGAAAAAAACAGTACTGTCATTTAAATAAAAAATATAATATAATAATGTGTATTCATGTCCGTACATTGTAAATCTCTTAAAAGGGGTTGTTATATTAGAATCACACAGTAATTTTTGTCATTTAAAAAAGATTTCTCTTTAAATGCCGAGTTTTTTTTGTGTTTATAAATAATTACGATCCTCTTTTCTTAACCAGTGCGTATGGGATTGGTGATATCATTATAACCATACTGGTAAAAAATTTGGATAATTATATATATGATTGATGTTTTTATAAATAAAAATATTCAAATAAATAATGGAATTTATCATTAATTTTAAAAGATACAAGAAAGGCGTCTTTGATGTTCATAAACGATAAGACCATTGTTCTGATATGAGATTAATATCATCATCATTATCTAATAGCCGAATCCTTTTCTGAATTAGTATTCCGGTCATGTCTGACAACTATACTAATCCCTCAACCTCTTCCTTTTGTCTCATGAATTGATTCCTTGCTCGTCCTCTGATTAACTAATTATTTAATTTGTTTTGAATAAAAGGGAGTCCAACAGGCTCTAATTAACTAGTACTGTTGCTATGTTTCGGCTTTTGAGGATTCGAATAACTACAATTAATTAAATCATGAATGGTTCTTGTGTACTTAATTGTGTATACTTGAAGCTACCACGGCTTCATTGCCGAATTTGGAACGAATAGAAACCCACTCGTATACATTTCCAAGAGGCTAGCTCCGGCATGTATAAATCACTCCGATGCTACTTCACTTATTTTCCGTGACAAAATGTAAAATCACTCATCGGTCATAACCTGAGGTTATGGAAACATATTCGAGAATTTATAGAATAATAATTTCAAA
>Ga0325404_1004700_pt1 | contig 14480 bp, 10 predicted proteins | sample PopdelMetagenome_18_FD_205664 | JGI IMG/M metagenome (GOLD analysis project Ga0325404, IMG submission 205664) | Populus deltoides microbial communities from Bellville, Georgia, United States - Xylem-Control-R1 | ecosystem: Host-associated > Plants > Phyllosphere > Stem > Wood/Secondary xylem... | reverse complement strand
ATGCACAGCAAGTTAGGTACTTTTCTCTCCTTCTAACAGCACCTCAATTACCAGCGCTAGAAATAATAATTGAGACCTGTGGAAAGAAGCCATTGCCCATAGAATTATGAAAAGTACTGAATTAAAGAATTGAATACAAAAAATACTGTTTTTTTTTTTTACTATTATTATCTAAATGAACATTATTGAACTGTTTATATTAACAGTTTAACACCAGATCAAGCCTCCAACTCAACAAAAGCCAACGGTTAAGTAATTCCAACACAGTATATCATCCTCCCGCCAAACAAACCACCGACCGACCATCTAATGTGTTACCCTCATCATCACCTCCTCTTGTTCTTGCTCCCCAACAACAAAGAGACGTAAAAGAGAATCCTAAACAAGAACCCCCAAGCCACAGTGACCCACAGGCAATTCCACTTGCTCAAACCTGTAATCCCTTGTTGCTGCAACGCGTCTGCCCCTGTAGTCAAGCATGTGGAGCTAGTGATCTTCATCCCCAGTGTATTGCTCATGGATTCGAGCAATTTAAGTTTCAATGATGTGGGTACTTCCCCGAGTGGACTTTGGTCAAAAATCTGGACACCCCTTACGAAACACTTGGTTGAATCTTGAAACTCGTTTTGCAAAACAGCTTCATATGGGTATTTCACCAGCGACAAGTAGTGAAACCATATCCAGTAAGAAGGGATTCGATCACGATTGATAAAGAACCCACTAAAAAGGAGGAAATATGCCAAAATAGCCACAACTATGGTATAACCAAGCATGACATGAGGCACCACACCAGATAGAAATGTCACAAACGAACTCCCAGCCCAAAATGAAGCGAAGATTATCAAGAAGTAAAACAAGAACCCTGAAAAACCACCATCTAGCCCAACAGCCCAAAACGTTGTCGCAGCAAACGCAAATGACAAGAAAATCAACGATGGCAGCACAACAAGTCCATGAGATAACACATAAGATGATCTTCTATAAGCATTATAAGCCGTTTCTCTCATGAAAATGTACCTTTCTTGAAGAAAAACTGGAAGGGCATCAGCACAAGTGTAGAAAGTTGTTGACATGGCAAAAGCGAAAAACCCTAATCGCTCCTGCACTCCTTTTGGTGAACTATCAAGCTGCCAAAACACTGTAGCTAAAATAAACCCAGTAACCATGACAGCACCCAATCGGACCCCAAACAATTCCGGAACCCTTCTTGAATTCATAAACGATCTTCTTGACAACACTGCCATTTCCTTCCAAACCGGATTTGCAAAAGTTGGCACCATTGAATTGGGACTTATAGCATCATTATTAGTAGGACCAGACACCAACTTCCCTTTAGAAATGGCAGCACTGATAGCTTCTTTAAGTGACAAACCACCCCCGTCCGGTTCACCCCTTCCATTTCTTGAAAGCTTTAAATTATGCCATGATTTGTTAAACTCCACCAAACTCCTAGTCCCTCCTGGTGACCCTTCAAGTTCTCTAATCAAATCCAAGGCATATTCCGTCCGGTTCTCGCTGTCCGGTATCGGGTGCCCAAAGTCCGAGAAATAAACCGGTAAACTCATCGGTGAACCACTATAAACAGTTTGTCCACGCGACAAAAATATCAACCGGTCTAATAACCCAAGAATTCGATAACTTGGTTGGTGCACTGACATAATCACAATACTTCCACTCTTTGCTATCCTTTGCAAAACTTTCACAACCATGAACGCACTTGTTGAATCCAAACCGGACGTGGGCTCATCAAGAAAAAGAATAATCGGATCGTGAATTATGTCAATCCCAATCGATACACGACGTCGTTCACCTCCACTTACACCTCTATGCCCTTCATCACCAATTACGGTTTTTGCCGCGTTTTTAAGCCCTAATTGTTCAATTAAGGCTTGCACGCGCAACCGCTTTTTGGATTTTGACAAACTCCTCGGCAACCGAAACTCAGCCGCAAACATTAGAGTTTCTTCCACTGTTAGCATTGGAAATAGCAAATCGTCTTGCATGACGTAAGCTGATATCACCTTCAACATTCTAGACTCCAAAACTTCGCCGTTTAGCGTCTTTGTGCCTTTCAAGCTTCGTTTAGCGATTCGGTTCGCAAGTGCGTCAATGAGTGTTGACTTTCCGGATCCACTCGCGCCGAGAACGGCCAGAATCTCGCCATCACGTGCCTCGCCGGAGATGTCGTTCAAGAGAGTCTTAGTGGTGGTGGAGAGGCTTTCACCTCCGACTGGATCGCTATCTGTGGTAGCGCCGGTGCGGTGGATATTCCGGCTGGGGAGAATTGACCGAAGTCTAAACTTCCGGCGAACCTTGACGCTGTAAGTGAGGTTGTTGAAAGAAAGAACAAATGGAATCGATCGCGGAACCTCAAGATTCGTGCTTCCAAGCTCGAGGACTTGATGCACCGGGGTCTCGCTGCCATTTCCAGTGGCTTCTCGGCGGACGTCACCGACGTTTTTTAGTAACTGACCCAGTGTCGGCGACGTTGCGGTGGAGGAGAAAGGTTGCTGGGGGTGATGATTAGTGAAATCCATGGAGATGGATTGGGTATAAAATGGCATCGTACCAGAATCTCGACTAGGTGAGTAATCTTCTGCTACAACGCGTGACATTTTGATTTTAGCAGCTAGAGAAGTGGTTTTAAAGATTCTTAAAGAAAGTGAGGATAACGGTGTGGAGGATGGTGAGGTTGAGGTTGCATGCGTTACGCTGGTTAAGAGGTAGCGGCGGTTAAAAGAGAGGAGACGTGATTAATGTGGTTGTGGTGGTGGTGGAGGTGGTGTTTGGTTGGGGGGTTTTAGAAGCAAAGAGGAGAAGATTTTGTTTCCAGTTCGTTGTATTGTTTTTTAGTTCTGTGGTTTCTATATATAGCGATTTGAACTTCACTGCAAAAGAGAGACTGTGTGGACTGTGGAGAAGTACTGTGTTAATTTAAGTTTATATGTTTAATTAATTTTTAATTGTTTTTTTTTCTTTTTTCTTTTTTCATCGGGGGAAGGGGTGGGAGAAAGGTGACCTAAATCTCCTAAATCTGCTGTCCATCCATCTTCTTTTCTTTGGGAGAGTAAGATATGACACGTGGGTGGTTTTGGTTGGTGAGAGTTGAAACGCGGCAAAATGGGTTTCGTTACTGGTATTTCATATTTGTATTTAGGGTTTAATTAAAGTAGGTCGGATACAGCAGTGTTTGGTATTGTGTTTGTAACTGTGTTTCGTCAAATTTTAAATTTTTTTTTTTGCTAAAATTAAGTGCGGTTTATATTTTTTGGATCGTTTTGATGTGGTGATGTCAAAAATAATTTTTAAAAAATAAAAAAATATCATTGAAATGTATTTCAGCATGAAAAGCTATTTGAAAAACAACCACAGCCACAATACCAAACACACTAATAAAAAAAATATCATTTGCATGAAAAGCTATTTAGTGTTTGCGTGAAGCTGGGTTTTAGTCCAAGTAAATAGCTTAAACAAAAATTAGAGGTGAGCATTTAAACATTAGAGTGATTCGGTTTGTAACCAAAAAAAATTTAATTAAATTTATTTTTTTAAAATCTAAACAAATTGAATAATTAATTCAATCAATCAGTTCGATTCAGTTTGATTTTATATTTTAAAAAATCAAATAAGTTCAGTTTTTTTAAATTGTGGATATTTTAATTAATTTATTTTTAATAGATTTTGAATATTTAATGAGCTTTTAATTTATAAAAAGTCTTTAGTTTTAATGTATTTTTTTGTTTGAATTAGTTTGGTTTTATAAACCGGATTTATTTAAAAAATTCTTACCAAAATTAAAATAAATAAAAAAAACCATTCAATCGAAGTGATTTTTTCTTAAATGTTCTTAGATAATTCCATAAATTTTGGTTTCATAAACCAGGTTTATTTAAAAAAGTTTCTAAGCAAAAAAAAAAAAAAAACTATTCTATAATTCAAGTGATTTTCTATAAATGTTTTTAGATAATTCCACTAATTCACTCTCATCCCTTTGAAATAAGTATAGTAAGCTGGTAGCTTCTATTGCTCCCAAGTCTAATTAAATCATTGAACGGATCACTTTTACCTTTTACAAATTTGATATACTTAAAATATTATATATATATATATATATATATATATATATATATTCTCGATCAAATACGGATCATCAAATGAATGAAGTACTTGTAATTAGATGAATGAATCAAAATTCAATCTAACTCACTCATCCCATCAGTTTTGATAACAGTATTATCTTTATGGTCCGTACGTAATGGATTCATAAATATTGATTAAAATGCGTAGGCAATTGCCTCGCTAAGATACAGACCTTGACGAAGCTGTAAAAAACTGCACAAGAGGATATTTATGTTTTTGCTAAAGCTTAAGAAAAGATAGAAAGATATAGAAACTGGGCTTAGCAGCAAGAACATGCATTTACAAAATATGTCCACTTTATGAATTCAAACAACCTTCTGATACTAGAATTAACATTAACAGCGAAAGAAAAGGTATGTGGTGTATTCTTGCAAAATAAAACTCAGAGAGCAATAAGAGGATGAAGTTTTTCTATGGAAAAAAATATAACATTAAATTTAAGTTGGTGTGTCCATGTAAGGGTAGTATAATCAATTTATTTGTCGTCACTTGTAGTTTTTAACTACTTGTAGACAAAGATTTATGGCGAAAATTAATGTTTAAGAGAGCTGCTCTCATTATCCACCAGTAACCAATCTTCCGGAAGAGGTTGTCACAAGAAATGTTTGTTTTTTTAGAGTAGTTTTTGTTTTTAAAAATATTTTTTATTTAAAGATTTATTAAAAAAATATTTTTTTATTTTTTTAAATTTATTTTTAACATCAACATATTAAATTTCGATCATTACGTCATAAGAAATGTTAGGTTTTTCTAAAATGTGATAGATATATTGCTTTTTAAAATGATTTTTATATAGAAATTTATCAAAATAATATTTTTTTATTTTTTAAAATTTATTTTTGAATTTAATATATAAAAAGATCCAAAAATATTTAAAAAATCAATTTAAAACTAAAAAAATTATAAGATTCATAAAAATATAATTTAAGTATAATGACAAACAAAATCTGAGATTTGAGTTTTCAAGCGCAACAATTGACTTTAGGATATTTTTCGTATTGAAGGTTGGAGTTACACGGATCTCAATTACCTTTCTATCTCAATATATCGTTTTATTGGGCTCTATGTCTATCAAAAACTTTTTGCAAGTTTAAATTAATGACTTCGGTATCAGAAGAGCATTGAATTCACATGGTATGTTCAGATTCGAATAAATACAAGCTGTATTTGAACCATCAAAGCTTCAATATTTCAAACAATAGAATATGGATTGCGCTATCAGCAGGCCCTATACGTGCCTAACCATCATAAATATAATTAAGTTGCGGTGCCTAACTCATCTAAAGCTGGAATACAGAGTCTTTACCGTATTGGAGGGGTGAATTTGGCTAAATGATCGATACTGTATTTGCCCTGCTGAAGGAGAAGAAGAAGAAGAAGAAGAAGACGATGGATGCAAACACAGAAGTTAGTAGTTAATTAGCGGGCACCCAGTGACGAGATCCTAACACTTCCAGGTCTTTCTATTTGTTCCTTCAACCAGGAAAAAAAAAAGTAGTGCAAAATTTGGATAGTGTAATTAAAGTTATTTCAAAATTAGTCCTATTATGTTCTAAATTTGGTAACTTCTAGTTAAAAGAATTTTTCTAGTATTAAACTATCAATGGATGCCAAGCAGCATATTTGAAACTGAATCAATAAAGTATATGACAGCATTGGTTCTATCAAGCATCTCTCAAATTAATTAGTCCATGCAAAGAGGCATGCTCGTAACTCTATGTTTTCTCAAAATGGAATTTTAAATAATATGGATCGGGTATCGATGGCTCCACAGGTTTAATTCAACGAATGGAACTTGTAGAATATTTAAAAAGTTATTTAGTTCAACCAATTTAAGAAAAAGGAAACCAAATAGAAAACAAAATGGAAAGATGTGGTATGAACACACACACACACACACACAACCCACTCATGATCATGGTCTATCGCAAGTACAGTGGACAATTTCCTCAACTCAAATTAAATGATAAACAATTCTTACAGGAGTTGTCTTGTTAGCCATGAAGTGCCCACCACCATGCCTCTACTGCCCCTGCACCGTCTCAAAAAGGAACAGAAAACAGTGTCAGCATGAAATTCAGAAAGCAGCATGACATTTTTGGTACATAAGACTCTTGGTGGTTTAATGTAGATAGGCTAGCGTCATTCACCAAATTTCAAGCTATCCCGCACCTGCAATTAAAGCTGTGAAAAATCTCCCTGGTCAAAATAGAACATGGGCATAAACAGTTAGCGTGTGTGAGGGCATAGGACTCATTTCTCAACTGTTTGTCATAATGTAACTCTTATGTCAACCATCATGATGAGTAAGGCCGCCAGCAGGTTGTTTTGTTACCCGTCCTATCGAAGCAAAGGGTAATCTGTCCACACGGTTTCATGAACTGTCAAGAGCTATTTCAACAAATAGGACTTAGCCTTTTATCAATAGGATTCACCAGGTATCATTTACTTTAGTAGCATTTTTTCAGGTCCAGATCGTGACCTTAAGCAGCCATTTCCTCCCTCTAATTAATCACAGTAGCTTTGAACCAAGCAAGCTGCGCTGTCGCATAATAATAAACATTATTGAGGTTGAGTCTTAGGCATTAAGCCCACATGAAGGTTAATTAGCAAGTTTTTTTCCAAGGAAAAACAACCACCACATAATATATAATAGGTAGTTTGCATAAGAAATAGAGATAATTTAATATGTTTAAATATTATATATATATAAAAAAAAAACATAACGCTAATATTGACGCTATTTATATATAAGTTCAACTAGGTATGCCTGAATTCTTAAAGCAACATATAATTATTATCTAGCAATTCAACTAGGTATACAGCCAGACCCTAGTAGCTGCCACACTGGCTTAAAGAAAGATCATCCATCAGGGTACTACAACTGTTCAATTTGACGATAGCATTTGCATTTAAAATCACAACTTTGAAGCCCTTTTCTGCCTAACCCCATGGACAGAATGGTTCAGAAACATGGAATTCAAATTTACACGTTAAAACTCTACTTATGAAAAGCATACAATGATCCAAAAGCCCATATGCGTGAAAAGTGCATCAAAGTAAATCTCAGAACTCTGAACCACAAAATGAAGGAAAGTAGCTGAACTTCAACAAAAATCAGTAATGACCTGGTGATGCTTTCATCAAAGCAGCCTCTCACATTTGATCATCAGAGAAATTGACAGCAAGATCCCAATAGTAGGCAACACCAGCATCAGCAAGATATTTTCGGGCTGCAGCTTCAGTCACACAGTCATGTAAAGAAAACCTGTGGAAGCTAGGTTTGGCGACACTACCTTGCCACACCAGCATACATTTGTTCACAGGTTTCTCCTCATTGTCATCCCCTTCATCCTCATTAACAGCTTCAGCCCAGTTTATACGCCTAAGCATTAGCTTCCCATACCTTTTGATGGATTTGCTTCCCCCTTCAACCACCACCACACAAATTCCCTCTGTAATCACCGTGCACCCAGTCAAGCGGTTCTCGTGAGCATTGACATCAACTTTGAAGCGAGTTTTCTTGTCTGAGAGGTTGTTGATTCTGTAAATAGAAACAATAGTTTCCATGGTGTTCGGGTCATCAAAGAGCTTTCTCTCCTTCTTTTCACGGCGCTCAGCAGGAGTGAGCTTACGTGCAGTATTTCGATCAATATGAGCTTGTTCACGTTCAGCAGCTGCAGTACGAATTTGCTTTTCAAGTCTGGTGGGATCTTGTGTTGCTTCTGAGCCAAGAACTTTCATTAAATTGCTCATCTTAACCTTTGGTTTTGGAGGTTCAATCAAGCCTTGTCTAATCATCTCCTGTCTATCCTTTTCCCGAGCAAGTCGACGCTGTGTTCTGAGCTTCTTCTGCTCCTTCTTAGTTAGTTTCAAAGGTTGAGGTGGTGGAGGAGCTGGCTCAGCCGGGGGCTCAATAGGACGTGGGTGTTGCACATAGATAGTAATTTTATCCCTTTTCAATCTATGCTCAGTGATAAGAACATCATCATTTTCACCATAAGTCCCACCAGTCAGTAAAGGTGCATCCCTAAATTCAGAAACCAAAAACATATGAACTTCTTTCCAGATAAGTTGTGTATAAGATGAAATGGTATTAAGTACATAGAATAACAAAAGAGAATAACAAAAGAAAAGTTCTCCAACTCTCTTCAATTAGGTTAATAATATAAAATTTACAAACATCCAAACAGATACAGATGAAACCCATGTCAGGCTTCACAAGAAGGACAAAGGAGCCTAGGATGTACTGGAACAGAGCCCCTGACATCCTCCTCTCTCTCTCTCTCTCTCTCTCTCGCAGCTAAAGGAAATGGTGAAGGATTCAAAGTTATCCACAATTCCTGAAAGTCCTGAACCCAGGTTAAAAAGCCACTCAGACCAACTCCGTGAATAAGTAGAACACAACTTTAAGATTCAGTTGTCGTTGCACCTCAAACATATCAACATCTTAGTAACTACACAAGCGGTTGCAAATTGTTCCTAGCATGAGAGTTAGCAAGACCCTTACATCTTAGTAAATACACAACCAGTAACAAGCACTTGTTCTTAAGATGAGATTTAGCAAGCAATGGTTCCAGTTAGATAGATCATGCAGACTCAAATTAGTAAGTAACATATGAAACAAATTCTGCAACGGAGTAACAACCATTGTTGTTATTGGTAAGAACCATATTATATAAAGAAAAGTAAAATGTCAACTTACCACCACTCTACATCAGGAATCGGATCCTTAGGCTTCGCTTTGGTTATAACTCGCTCTGATACCTCTATCAAATTAGGATTTATCTCCGGAGCTGCCTTCGCCTTTGCATGTAATGCTTGCCTTGCCTTCATATCCTTCTCTCTTTCTTCTCCAAATTGATTCTGGGAACAGAAAATAAAAACCATAAATATTTGCAAACAATTAAAAATAGCAATGAGGATTTAGCAAAAAGGTGTGAAGGTTGCAAGAATTACCCTCAGTTTCATTATTTCAGCTTCTTTTAACCACTTGCCTTCCTCTACAAACTGGAAGGTCATTCGTTTGGGTCTCAAGAACTTATTCTTATTAATTCCCATTTTCACATCATAATAAGGGTTCGATTCAGGATCCACATCTAATTCAGGTTTAAGAATCTGGAATGCTTCCTTTTTCTGCTTGTTGATGTTGACCTGAAAAAGATCATATGTATCGCGTGACAGCCCTTCTCAGTCAAATATCACAGCTCCAACAAAATGAAACTAAATTAACAATAATAAAAAAGAAACTGTATAACTTAAAAAAATCACCCAACCTTTAAGGTGCTAAGGTTGCTTGGTTTAGTCACATTCACCACATTTCCATGTTCATCTATTTCCCTACCAAGTGCATCCACACGAAGAACAGGGGTCTTAGTAGGCTTCTGTGGCACAGAGACTTCTGCTGGCAACTGGCCAGGGAACAAGTTTATAAGAGGAGCAAACTCAGGGTCCTGGCGAAATCCCATTTTAGCAGCAAGTTCCTGGGCACGCTTAACAGCTTCATAATTGGGTATGCTAGTAATATCGGGCAGAGGTGCCACACCAGTTGAAGGTGTCTTTATAGACACCACAGTGCTTGTAGATAAGGAGGATGAACTAGAAACTGCCCCAGTCAAAACAGCAGTAGTAGTGGTTGCTGATGGCAACACCCTTTGTGAGCTACCACCTGAACTTGTGTTATTACCCTTGCTCGACTACAAGAACAAACATAACCAGTTCATAAGTACTGGAATCACGGGAGGTAAAACGGTATAATATTAGAACATGACAAAGAGAGAGATGGCGAAACAGCAGCACATGCAAGGATATCATAGAAATTCTATGATGGGAACTTACCAGGGGTAGCTTCTTCAGCTTCTCTGACAGTTCCTTCTGCATTTGCAAGGCTTTCTTAGCTTTTGCTAATGCATCAAGTGATAGATTTCCACTTTTCCCAGCAGCTGAAGATGTCCCATCTGTACTAGATTTTCCAGGAACCGCATGAGATCTGGCAATACTAACTCCCTTATTTTCATTTGTGTTTGAAATTGAAGATACCTTGGTAGGAAGAGGGTGAACAGGTGCCACAGAGGTCTCAGGCTGATTGCTTGGAGTCTTAGTGAATGATTCCAGAGAAGCACCCTGCAGGTATGGAACAATAAACTTCACATGTCAGCATACAGGCTTGACAATAGGAGCACCTTAAGAAAGACCATAGCAAAAGTAAATTTGTTGGAAGGGTGGGTGGTGGACAACAAATAAGATGCTTTAAAAAGATATTAGGCTAATAATAAAATGAGAAAAATCACGCAAAACACCACATCACACAAATAAATTTCAGAAGGTTCTGAATGGTGGGGAAATATACTATAACTTCCTCTGTAAAACCCCAGATTCTATGCATACAAGTTCTACTTGTACATTATACAAAATCTGAACGTGTATAATTAGGCGTAAAAGTAAAAATCAGACACCACTAACCTTGCTTAGAGAGCAGTTAAGGTTAAAAAAGTCATATGCAAGGTTCACAGAGCACATACTTTTAAAGCGGGTCACACATTCATTGCATAAAAATAGAAAATAAAAGCAGGTCTAACAGCAAAGAGATATAGAATGTTCTCTTCAACCTGCATCTAGAGTGATGGGAATACAGCATCCAGCACCAACTAAGAAAATCACCATTCCATTTCAAAAGTAGAGAACTTTTAGAAAACCATGGTTTGGAATCTCAGAATACAGTTCAAAAGGATCTTATTACTATTATAAAACTGGTTAAGATAGAGAGTCCATGTGCAGGAAGAAACACGCCCGCAAGGCAAAGAGTAAAGGGTAGAGAGTAGAAGGGACAATTGAGCAAGTGAACAAAAGAGGAACAACATTGAGTCCCTTTGCAGAATTCCTTAGGCATACAAATCCAAAAAATATGAGGACTGCACACCATAAAAGATCTTCAACAAAGGAAATGGATCTTCCAACAATGTGCCCATTGATCTATAAGGACTCCTTGTTAAATAACAAAAAAAACTATAGAGTAAATCAGGAAAAAAACACAAAACGGATTTCACATATAAGTAAAGACGATAAAAGAAAATACCATCTGTATGTAACTCGACCAAAATCAACAGAAAGAGAAGTTCCAAACCACCCAAACTACATGGCTCCATTGTCCCTTAAAGTTCCATTAACCATTAAGAGTCACCAAAATGCCTACAACATCAAGAACGACATGACTAGCAATGTAAAAGTGATGAAACAGCATTTCTCTGAAAGCAAATATTGCACCCAAAGGAAATAAAATTTCACTTACCAGCTTTCACTTTACACAACCTCTATATAAGAAAATTAAGAACACTACTTGCCAAACCACATATGCCACGAACACTCTACGTCTTCCATCATTTAGCACTAAAATTGACCTCTACTTTTCCTACAGAACCATGTAACTTGAAACATATAAATATCAACATGAGCCAAATAATCGCTAAATTTTCTATTTCTAACAAAGCACAGATACTAATCATCTTACAATTAAAAAACCACAAATTATCCATTATAACACCTCCATTCTCATTTACCTACATGGAAACACACAATAACAGTCCCAGTCAATCATACATGAGACGTAACAAGAAATAAAATAGCTTATAGCTGTGACAAACATACACATAATAAGAAACACAGCAAAAGCAAAACCTGTACAAAAATCAGTAACCGCCATCATGCACACCATATTCAACTATAACAAGCCAGCAAAAGCAAGGATGGTACCGGAGATAACCCCACTCCCAGTCCACCTCCGAATCACACACAGACCACACAGGAAATTGCATAACCCAATTTTCTGCTTCAGGCATAAACTTAACAGATCTATATCAAATACTGTGACGAACCACTAATCCCATCTCGCCGCTCCCCACCTTCATTATCCCGCATGTAATCCAAACAGACACTAAAAATAGCTAATTAAACCAAACATGCGAGTACACACAAAGCATGACCCTACTCTCTATTCTTAATATATCACGCTAGCCCATTTATATAGACTAAACATCTACACTTAATAAGCCGCAAAACAGCAAACACACATCGAAAAAAGCACACTAAAAAACAAAATAGAGTCAGAGAGAAAACTTACATTTGTAGTCGAAACACCACCGTTTTCTGTGGTGCTGCCCCTGCCGCCACCAATTGGCTCATCATTGACTTCCTCCTTCACTCCAGCCTCACTCGAATCTACTCTCTTCGCATTCTCAAAACTATTACCGTTATCATTGTTGTCAGTCCTATTATCCTCTTCTTTCACTTTTTCACCAAATCTTCTTCTACTCCTCTTCTCCTTCTCAAGAACAGTCCTATCCTCACTACCTCCACTCTCCTTTCTTTTCTTTCTCTCCAAATAATCTTCATCTACAGTCTCTCTTTCTCTCTTCTCGCGTTTTCTCTCTCTACTCCCTTCTCTCTCCTCTCTCGCATCATACGACCTCTCTCTCTCCTCACGCCTCGATGAGGAAGACGATTTGTGATCGTGAGATCTCTCTCGCCTATCCACGCTCTCTTCTCGTTCGTGAGATCTTTCGCGCTTTGTATCATCGCGCCTGGATGATTTGTGATGCTCGCGTTGGTGAGATTCTCTCTCTGATCGGTGGTGGTGAGAATCGGAGGAGTCTGGATGCTTATCGTCTCTTGATCGGTGTTTGTGGTGGTCACGATCACGGTCGTCACGGGTGTGTTTGAAGGAGCGGTCCATTGTAATCTAGGGTTTTGTTAACTGCTATCTGATTTTGTTGCTCTCTGTCTCACACTCTCTTTTTCTTTATCTCGGAGAGACTAAGATTTTCGTGAAGGTAGTGATGGAACGGCTAGGATTATTGTATTTGTATCTATTTATTTATTTTATGAATTCGGGCGGTAGAGAAATGAATGGGAGAACTAGGAATATTTAAAAAAACCGGTTCATCGCTAACATTTGAATTGTCGGACTCAATTCACTTGTGAAAATCGAATAATACCGGTGTTAATTATAGATGATTTGAAATGATGAATTTTTTGAAATCCCATGTTGTAAAAAAAGACATGCAATAAAAACAACAAAAAAAACCAAAAAAAATAGTAAGAATGGTACTAGAAGAGTGGTTGTTAGCGTTGTAAAAAAATGCTATATTTTTATATAAAAATAACAAAATCAACTTGAGTGGTATTTAATTGGATACCTTCCTAGAAAAATTATAATAATTTAATTTTAATGAGTTTAAATAATATAATAATAATAATAAAAGCATTCACAAATACAGCTGGGTTTGTAATAAAAAAATAACAATAAAATCATTCACAGATAAAGTTGAATTTATGATCATGGTTGAGCTAGCTTGTTAAAAAAAGTCTATGCAAGAACGGGTCTAGTATTTTATTTTATTAAAAATAAAATAAATAATACGTTATTTGCTTGTCTAAGTTTCAATAATTGGAGATGTAATTGAAAATTCAGCTAAGTGTTTTTGAAACAAAAATAAATATTTTTCAAGTTAACATTATGTAAAAACACATGATAAACACTATTAAACTATCTAGAAATTAATTTCTCACCTTGAAATAGCCCTAGACTGTAAAAAACACACAAAATCAAATTGAATAATAATATTATTTTCAAGACTTGGTCAATCAATAATTTTTTCTTTTTTGTTATTTTTCTAACAATTTTTTCTTTAAAAAAATAAAAAAAAAACTAAAAAATAAAATTATAGACCAAAACTAAACAGACGGTAAAAGGAAGATAAAAAAGGTTGGACCATAAAATGTCTCATGCGAATTCAATGCTAGTCACAAAGTTTTTACTTGTTTTTTAGTTTGTGTTTTTTTTAATTGTCTTCTTAACACAAATTAAAACTATATCTTATTAGATGTTTGTAAGTTTGTAAGAAAATACAATAAAAAATACTTTTTAAAATATTTTTTACTTTAAAATATATTTTTTAAATATCAAGATATTAAATTATAAAAAACACTAAAATAATATTAATTTTAATTTTTTATAAAAAAATTAAAAAAATATAGTCAAACCACTCTCCCATACTAACATAATTCGACCCTAAAAAAGTTACAAAGCATGACAAAAACCTCTAAACTTACATACCATCTAAAGTTACAACACAACCATCCCGCGAAACACCCCATTACATTCTTAAAATGATACAATTTTAAAAAAAATTGATTCCCAATATAAAATAAAAATTCACTATTAGCATGACATTGTTTTCATTCGAGTGAAACAACCACGTTTTTAATGGTTTTAATTTGAATTTGAATGTTGATGATTTACGTAAAATTGTGACTAATATCAATCTTCTTTAAATATATTTTGA
>Ga0325404_1004699_pt1 | contig 14484 bp, 10 predicted proteins | sample PopdelMetagenome_18_FD_205664 | JGI IMG/M metagenome (GOLD analysis project Ga0325404, IMG submission 205664) | Populus deltoides microbial communities from Bellville, Georgia, United States - Xylem-Control-R1 | ecosystem: Host-associated > Plants > Phyllosphere > Stem > Wood/Secondary xylem... | reverse complement strand
AAAGTGAACAAGATAACAAATATAAAGCATGTTAGTATCCAACATTAAGGTCCATGTTAAGTTTATATTATACTTATTCTTACACCATTAGTGTACCCTTTTCACCTTGACATAATTAACCTAGCTAAACATAATGAAAGAAAGAAACATAAATAAACAAGATAAGAACATAAATGAGAAAGAAGTTAACTAAGTAAAGAAAAGGAAATGAAAGGCATAAACAAGAGATTAATATAAACAAAACTTAAGTTTTACAAAAGATAGAGCAAGATTATTATCTTGATCTGAACACCAAGATGCCTAAATACATGGCAAATACCTCCTTTTATAGGCCAAAATTCAAAACTATTGATTTGTTGACTAATTGATGAATAGGTGGCCACATCTTACCTTGGTGACAATTCTTATCTTCGTGTCTGCCAAAAACATCATTGATAATGTCATAATTTGAACAGACTTAAATCATGAAAGTTCTAGGAAATTGTCTCAGCTTTTCAGGATAAAAATTTGAGATCATTTGGACTTCTAGAACTCGAGATATGGTCTGAAAACTAGACAGTGTCTGGGCTGCAGGACAGATTCAGACTTCTTTGTTGTTGCTATAATTTGGACTTGAAAATGGCCTTTTTAAATCTTGGACTCCACATGAAAGTTGTAGGCCTATGTCTTAACTTTCAATCTATATAAAGTAGACCTAAATCTGAGATCTACAGCTCCAGATATGACCCGATTACCGAACAATGTTCCAGTTTGGGCTGCAACAACATCTCTTTTCTAAGTTTGGTCATCTCTTTGTCCTTTCAATTTCAGTACTTCAACTCATCAATCAATTCTTTCATTTACGTGATAGGCCTGTATTTAAGATGAACATTTACCATAAATTAAAGGTATCTTATATTATTAGATATGTTATGATAAAACATGCTTTAGTTAAGGAGTTATTGATACTTCAAGTGCAAAATGATGATATAAAACCTTGATAAAAATGCACTTTTAAGTACTAATCAGGTTTCATTGGTACCGGCATTTTGGATGACATTGATTAACTATCCGGGTTTGGATAGCTAATGGTATCAATAGGGTTCCATTGCTACCAACATTTCATATGACATTGATTAGCTATCCGAGTTTTGATAGCTAATGGTATTGATGGGGTTTCATCGATACCGATATTTCTTAAATTGATTAGTCGATCCCGAGCAATTGGGTGACTAATGATATAAGTAAAGACTACTAACATCGGTATGGCTACTCCTGGTTCAGTGAGAAAGAGAAGTTGATTAACTATTCGGGGTTGAGAATAGTTAATGATATCAATGGATCACATTAGTATCGACAACCATTTCTGATGTGATTAGCTACTCCAGGTAAGGAGGCTAATGATGTCAAGGGTTCTTGACATCAGTAACTTTGATGGTAAACCAGATATGAATAAGATTTGATTAACTATTATAAAGAAGAAATAGTTAATAATACCAATCAGTTGTATTGATATCGGCACATAAATGTAATTGATTAGTCTAACCCAATATTGGGAGACTAATGAGATTTATTAGTGTCCATAATTACCTTCCATAAAATGAAAAGGGAAAATATTGATTGGTTTTTTCCAAAAGAATAAGATAAGCTAATGATACAAAGAGAGAAATATCTTGGTATCAAGTGAAAATTGATTTATAAGGAGAAGGTGTTCGAAAACCATTGAGTTTTGTTGAGATTTTAAGATGAAATTATTCTTGGCAAATAAGATAGGATATTAGATAGATATTGGTAATAGATGGAAAAGTATGTTGTAAAAAAGGTTTATGCCTAATTTTATGTGTCAAAAGAGATTATATGGAGATTATTACCTGTCATTGTTATTATTTGTTATTACCTTTTTATATTTATGTGTACACGTTAATTTATATTTTCAGGTCCATCAGGGTCGTGTCAAGAATGATATTGGTTTAGTTACCTTTTGTTTTTGACCATGTAATTATTTATAAATTAAGAGTCTTATCTCCTAAAACTTGAAATGTAATATTAATCCGTAAATTTGAATGTATGACTTTAATCTAATGTTTGTAACTCTAAGTACCTATTTAACCTGTATGTTTATAGTTGAAATCGAATCTTTCACTTGAATTACATTATATGATGTTATTGAACAAGATGTGTTATGTTGATGATGATGAGTTGGGTTGAGATCCAGGATGATTGGATCGGAATGTGAAATAAAATTAGAACTGTAATATGATTTTGTCAATAACTTGGGACCTCCCAGTATAGAAGAGACTCTGCTGAAATTTTGGTGGAACCTGTTTTTTTTAAAAAACATTTACCTGAAAATTTCCAATGTATCGTGGAAAAAGAATGTAGAAATTTAGGGTTGTTACAAATTTTTTAAATATCTTTGGGTTTTTCCTTTGCACAATTAATCCAAGACTTATGATATTTTTATTCAATTCTAATAGTTAGTTAAAAATCAATTTAGAACTCATATAAATAATTTCAATGGACTGGAGATGCGAGTTTTGAAAACTAAATTTATATTTTAAAATTATAGACATTGTTTATCATATTATTTGTCCCCATATAGACAATCAAAATAGGGCCAAGGAACACCATCACTGATATATTGTTGAAATCAACCTCACCATACATAGACATGCTTCTCTCCTACAAACTTTATAGCCTTACGATTTTAAAACTGTTATTTTTCTCATCAACTAAATGCCTACACTAATTCTTTAACATCAATCTTGTTTTTTCAAAACTTTAAATCAACAATATGACTATGTTTTTTCTAAAGGTTTTTGGTTGCTTATGCTTCATTTTCTATGTTTATACAATAACATAAACTTGATTTTGTCTTTGCCTTATTTGTCTTCCTTTTATGGATATCTCTACTTATCATATCTTCGTCGTTCATCATTATATGTCTATAAGTCTTCTTCATTATACCAAGTCTACTTTACTAGTTTCCTCTTTGTTACCATAATCATTTCCTTCATGTCTTTCTATTATCGATTCTTTATAGATTAGCATTCTTGTGTCTATCTTATTACCTCATCTTTTTATATTGTCCTTTATCTTACTTAGTTTCACTTTGTCTTCTAGTTACAGGACTCCTCGTGATGCTCCATCTTTGGTCTTTTTTTTTTATGTCTTTTTATATGGTTCTCATTTTTTAACTTCAACTTAATCTTGTATTGTCTCTTATCATCTCTCTACATTATAAACTTTACTCATTATTCCTGGTCTCAATATTGTCATGGATAATAGCTCATCTAGTTCATTTTCTCCTTTGAATCTCCCACTACATACTCATATCCGCACACACCTCTTGACCTTTTATCCATGTCAGGCCAAACACTATCTTGTCTCATATATTTCTTTAGCTAAGGTTGTTTTACCCTATTTATTAGAATTTATTTGTTATATTAAGGCCAAATGACATTCTGAATGGAATTTAGCATTGGTCTCCAATCATATTTGGTCTTAGCTTTTTTTTTTTATTCCTATATGAATATTGCTAATTACAAATGGGTATATAAGATTAAACAAAAAAAAAACAATGAAACCATTAAATGATATAAAGCTTGATTTATAGCCAAAAGTTATCATCAATATGAGGGTATTGATGTAGAGGAGACCTTCAATCTAGTTGTCAAACTAGCTATACATTTTTGACTATTACTATTTCCTAGGGATGATCTATTCATTGATTGAATGTTCATTGTTGTATCGTGCATGTCATCGGTCATAAAAAAATATGATTAATAATGTTTAAGAGTCGTCACCTAGTATTATGATCACTAAGAAACCTAATAGTTTGTGAGAGTTTGGGTAAGTGGACTAGTTGTGTATGAAAAAAATACATCAGCCCAAATGCATCCTACCTATGGTCAGCTGCACTGTTGATTTATTGTTTTTTTTCTATGTTCATGTTTCTATTTATTGGTTTGTTTAAGATTCAAGAAAAGTCTTTATCAGTAAGAAGGTTCTTATCTTATTAGGCTAAAATCTAACCATTCTAAAGCCAAAAATTATGTAAAATACATATCTCAATTTTTTTAAAAATGATTTTTATGGTGTTTTTTAAATTTTGGTCAAATTCTAATGGATAATCACAAACTTGTTATGATTCCTATTAATTGATTTTTTTTCCAAGTATGATAAAAATGCAATTTGTTTATGAAATATGTATGACAATTTTAGAATTTAGCTATATGCACATGAATAAAACTTATTTTTGTATTATTTCCCAATAAGGAATTTTTTATTTTTGTATTTTTTCTGAAATTTTGGATAAAAAACATGTATATTTAATATCAGACAGTATCTTACAGTGTAAGTTTATAGCCCAAATATTAAATAAAATGGTTGGAAAATACACAAGGGACCTATAAATAAATTTAAAATGGTCCCCGAATTCTTTAGAAATTATTTGAGGTATGTTTGGTGAAAGCATAAATTATTGAATACTATGAGGTTGATTTGTAGCTAAAAAGTACAATTAACATGAGGATATTGACTTAGAAGTGACCTTTAGTCTAGTTGTCTAGCTAGTAACTTGAATATTTTTTTTATTGTTGTTTCACAGAGCTGGTTTATTCATCGATTAGATGTTCATAATACCCTTTTAATGGTTTTCTTGACACTTATGTTAACATGTAGCAACTTTTAGGTTTTGTTGATTCTTACCTTCCTTTTTATATATGCATACTTCATAGGTCTCTTTGTGGTCTTAAACATGCACTAAGTGCATAGTTTGACCAACTCTGCTAATTTTTATTGGGTTTCATCTTTTGTAGATGTCAAACTAACACTTTACTTCTTATATATAGATCCTTGACTATTTATATTTATATTCTAGTTTATGTTAATGATATTTATATCATAAGTAATGATATTTCTTCGGTAACTCAGTTGATTGCTTATCTTAGTGAAGAACTCTTTATTTGAGACTTGGATTGTCTGAGTTACTTTTCTTATATTAAGATATAATATATTTCTCATGGGCTATTATTATCCCAATCTCGCTATTCCTCTAGCACTATGCACAAGCCTGACATGTCCAATACTAACCAATTTTCATATTGATGATTGTTGGTTTTTGTCTTTCCACCACTTTTAACAATAATTCTACTTATTCTAACCCTATTGTTTATCATCAGGTGGTGGTTGAATGTCTTCAATGTCGTATTTTTACAAGGCTATATATTTCTTTTTTTATTAATAAGGTTTGACATTTCAGGACCATTAGATTACGATTAAACGAGTCTTCCTTTATGCTCATGGTACATCTTATTTTGGTTAATGTTTTACTATCTCTTTTAATATCTTACAAAATGGCTTTAGTGACTCTGATTAGGCTAGTAATATCTATGATTGAAAATCTATGGGTTTTTATATTATATATCTTGGCTGTAACCATTCTTTTGGAGGTCTAGTGAGTAGAAAATGGTTACTCGATCATCTACAAAGGTTGAATATAAAGATATTGTTAATGTTGTTGTTAAGTTATGATGACTATATTCCTTATTGTCTAAACATAGTTATCTATTCTCTTCTCCTTCTATTTTATGGTGTGACAATTTTAAAGCAACTTATCTAACGACTAATCTTGTTTTTCAATTACATATGAAACATATTGAAATAGATTTTCATTTTGTTAGTGATATATATGTGAAGAAAGGAGCTATAAGTTTAGTTTATTGCCACTGATATTCAAATAGCGAATGATATTACCAAACCATTGAGATCTTCTCGTTGTTTTTTCTTGATTCAAGTTGGTTGAGTGCTTCCATGTTTTCTAGTAATTTCTAGCTTGCACAAGTTATAGCCTTACAGGCCATCAATGAAGCTTATATGACGGTTCTCAATAATTAAGTTCAAGAGCATTTGGTTACTCTTTAAAGCTTGCTTTGATTATTCCTTTACTTACTTAAGTGCATGCCTAGTATATATTGAAGTTTTTGTTCTCGACAATAATGATGATTCACATGCATTTGTTGAAAAATTATGTCTCAATTACAAAATATAAATTTTTTCTTATCATAAATAATTGTCATAAGATTATTTATTTGAAAAAAATAAATAAAATTTTAGTTTTGTTAATTTTTTTAAAAATAGAAAGAACTTATTATTTTTTAAAATAAATAAATAAAATATTTGAGCATGTCAAGCTTCTATGTGGTTGGCTATAAGGAGCCAAGCCTACCCATGCATGGACCAAACACTCTAGGCCCATATAACGATGTAAAAACAAATCTATTAGAGTATGTGTTTCCTTTCTCCAGTGATGCATTAATCAATTTTATCTTATCTAGTGTTTGATTTGTCATCATAAATTAGAGAGGCACATCAAACCTTTTTAATATTATTATTTTGATTTAGACCAGACAATTTAAAATTAGCCACCTGGACAAACCTTTGAAAACCCATTTTAAATTTAAAACCTATTTTAATACATTTTAGAACCTTAAAAAATACAATCAAGTTCTAAAGTTATTTTTGAATTTAGGCTTGATCAACCTTCTTGGGCCATATAAATGTTTTTCATAGACTCTAATCTATGTGACTAATTAGGATTAAGTTTTTAACCATAATAGCTATCATGGAAATTAACAAAAAAGTTAATAGACATGGAAAGATCATCATAGACTCTCTCACTAGACATTATTTGATGTCTTTTCTTCTTTTTTTAAAAAATTCTTTTTGGGATTTTTCTCTTTCATTCACTATGCTTTTCAATTTTATCATTTCATGCTATGTTATTTTGAATTTGGATATTTGTAATAGTTTGTATTAACTTGCTATGGGGTTTTTAAGGAATCGATAAGATGTTTTGATTTTTTTTTTATTTTCAATATGGCAAAATAAATTTTGATTTTATTGCTTGAAAAATATTATAAATGAAGAGATCGAATTTGACATTATGTCTAAAATAGAGGGATTCTTTTTAATGTTTGAATCAAGTTTTTTTTTTCCTTTAGGATTGTGTTTTTTTTACACCTCTAGTTTTTTTAGATTTTGTTGTGGTCTAAAATTTTATTTTTCTTATTTTTTAGTTCCTAAGTTTGAGAGATGAGAGACAAAATCTCTAAAAAATAGTGAAGGAGAGAGAAAGTTAATGGTTGACCAAATTGCACTGATAAAACTATCTATTATTGGTATCTACATGTTTCATTTGACGATGAAGAGTTCTATTTAGGTGTTTTTTCTCTTTATCTTGTCAAAATAAGTATTTGTTAGGTTTAAAAAAAAGAATTAGCCCTACAAAGAGTGTTTATTAGGTGTATTCAGGAGAAAATAGGTTGAAAAAATATTTGTTAGGTCTAAAAAGAATTAGCCTTAATTTGTTTTCCACCTGGTAGAAAGCAAGGCTTCAAGATGATTTATTTTATTTATAGTTAGCCTTGAAACCCCATGTGCTTGACCTTTTCATTTTAAGAGCCATACGCAATAGCTCACCAAGGCTCAGTCGCCTAACCTTTTTTCTGCCTTTAAAATTTTAGATTTATATTGGAGACAACTTGCTAGGAAATCTAAAGGGTCACACGCATAAGAATCATTGGTCAGAAATTAAAATAGGATAATTACTCAAATGTGACTTGATTGTGAATAAGTTTTAGAAATTATGGAATAAAATGTAATTAATATAAGGAATTACAATTATAAACTTTGAAAAATTGAGTAAAGACTTGATTGAGTAAACTTCTAAAATTATCCTGAAATAATACATGTGATATTATTCAGGGGGAGAATTGATATTTTGTCATTTTTAGGGTTTTTAGGTTTTCCTATAAATAGAATGATATGCTTCTTATTTTCTAGGTTGTACGCAGTGAAATACAAAACACTTGAAAGCACATACAAAAAAAAGATAACAGTCAAAGGCATATAAATCTATTTATTCTAAAATTATTTAGGAGATTTCTTACCTATGATTTGTGTAAATTACCATAAGAGGTTAGACACATGGACGACTTATAATTTGCAACAACCCAACCTTGAAGCAATTATTTAAAGCTAAAAAGAATATTTGATCTTCAGGTAATCTTCATATAAACCCTAAACAACTCTAGATCTGTCTAATAAGATCTTGAGACTCATGAAGATTTTTAACTTAATTGTTTTTGCTGTATATATGTATTTCAGAAAACCCAACAACGGTATTGAAGCTATCATTAGACAATTACAATTGTTAATTATATGTTTGAATTGTTATTGATGTTAATTTTAAATTAATTTTATGTGCAAAATTAAGTTTTCCTAAATTTTGTTTTTCTCTTATGATTTTTCAAAAATAAAAAATGATTGGCTACAGTTCCCACTAGATTTGGCAAAAAGATTTGAATGTAGCTGGAATATATTAATTTTGGCTGGAATTACCAAGAAATAAAAAAATAAAGCGACAACATCATTGCCTCACCAGGTGTAGCACCTAGGGCGCTATTGCGTCAAATCTGTTAGATGCTGCCTTGTGCTGGCGGTAGATGTAGTGTGAGGCTATTACCTCGTGCTGCAAGCGACGCAGTGGCAGCCTTTGTGCCACTGTCGATGGTGTCGCCAATAGTGGGTAATGAGAGCCCACTTATAAGTACAGTAAAAGGAAAGAGACATGGAGTAGAATTACAATTTTGCCCTTATATATATATATGGTTTTTTCGGGGGAATTACAATTCTTCCCTTATGTCTTATACCTTTTTGCAATTTTATTTTTACAGTAAAATTACAATTCTAACCCTCTCACTTGTATTTTATTACAATAGGTATTTTGGGATATAATTATAATTATGCCTCTCCTTATATAAAAAAATGATTTTATATTTTAAAATTGAAATGTAAATTAAAGTAATTATGAAATAAATTTACATAATAGGATTAAGATTGAGTTAAAATTTTTAATTTATTTTTTTATTTTTGTAATATCTTAATAGGATTAGAATTTAATTAAAATGTTTAGAAAAATGATTTTTTTTAAATAAAAAGAGTTTTTAAGTTCGAAACTTTTATTTAATTAATCCTAAAATAGTTTAGTATCATAATAAGAATTTTAATATGATTAATTTTCTTATTAAATTTTGAAAGTTATTTCTCAAAGAAAATTTGTATTAAACAAATTTATTATGTTCGGAAAATTAACAAATTTATTTAATTAATCCATGCAATGAAATTTAATTAAAATAATAAATCACTTGTTTATATATTAAGTACATGTTGAAAACATGATTTGTTGTCTTCAAATTTTACATGCATAAAACTAGAATTTTATTCATGAATAACTTATTGAGCTACTCAAGGTTATCAATCAAATATGTTTAATGCTATAAAATCGATTCCTACTTAACGAACTTATATGATTTAGATGAGTTACTTATGATCATATAAGATTATATGCAATAGTTAAGTGAAATATATATGATATATTTAGACAGAGTTGTCATTTAACTCACCTAATTTAATTTATTTTGATTTGTTGAGTTACTTAAGGTCATATAAATTAAATAGGTTTCTAGCCCATTGGAAGATCTAATTGAGATTTCTTGAATTAATATTGAGGTATATTAATTTGTAGAAAAAAATAATAGGATACTAAATTATGATTAAAGATCTTATCTAAATTTAGTTTAAAGTATTTATGCATGAAACTAATACTCATTATCTTTACATGAATAGGTTGATATATTATCATGAGTAAAAATAAATATACCCCTACATAACATATTTGATGTTAATAAATTAACTAAATAAAATTTCTTGGACTGGTACCAAAATGTAAAAATTGTTCTCAAATAAGAAAGAATGTTATATGTTCTTGAAAACTCGATTCCTCTTGTTCTTGATGAGGACACTAATAACAAAGTTATGATTGATTATCAACTTCATATTGATGACAATGAGAAGGCTACATGTGTGATGTTAGCCACCATATCACTGAAATTTCAAACATAACATGGAAATATAGATGCTCATATAATAATTATGCATCTCAAAGAGTTGTTTGATGTAGCTAGTAAAACTATGAGGTATAAAACCTCTAAAGAATTGTTCCATTGTAAGTTGACATAGGGCTCCTTATTGAACTCCCATGTGTTGAGGATGATTGGCCATTTTAGAAATCAGATCAATTAGGCTTTATCATGGACCATAAGTTAAGCGTTTATTTGGTCTTGCAGTTTAAACATAAAAGCCTACTTGGAGCATCTAGAATGACAAGGGAACTTGTCATTATTATGGCAAAGAAAACCAATATTCTTGAAATCGTGAATGATAAAACGTTTATTGAAGCTTCTACTTCATATAAGTTTGTGATTAAATAAAGATAAAGTGAACATACAAGTTGGTAATGAAGAAAATGTTGTGTTAATTTTGTCAAGTGGGCTGATACTAGAACTTGATAAATGTTATTTTGTTTTAGCACTTTCTAGAAACATCATATCCATTTATGAATGGATTTAAATTTATTATTAAGAGCAAATGTTGCTCCTTTTATGATAATGATGTTTATTATGGATCTGGTAGATATACAAATGGTTTGCATATACCTAATCTTGAAATGTCTATGTTTAATATAAGTAGCAAGATGAACAAATTAGATAAAAAAATATCCATACTATTTATGGCATTGCAGACTATATCATATCAACGAAACAAGAATCACCATGTTATATAAAAAAAATGATATTTAATCCTTTTGATTATGAATCATATGAAACTTGTAAAGCTTGGTTATTGAGTAAGATGACAAAAACACCCTTTATTGAAATAGTAAAACATCTAATGAATTTTTAGGTCTAATATATACAGATATATGTGAATCAATAATGATTTATGTCATAGATGGATATAAATGTTTCATCATTGATGACCATGTTGGATATGGTTATATGTATTTAATGAAAGTCTAAATCATTTGAAATATTGAAAGAATTCATAAATGAAATTGAAATACAAATTAAAAAGGGTATTAAGATACTTTGAATGAATCAAAGTGGTGAATAATTTAACAAAGATTTTTAAGATTATCTAAAAGAGAATGAGATTCTCTCATAACAGACACCTCCTGGAACACCACAATATAATGGAGTTTTTAAAAAGAGAAATTACACCATATTGGATATGGTGTAGTTTATGATGAGTTATACAAACCTTTCACCTTTTTTAGGGGACTATGCCCTACAAACTACTCCTTACTTTTTAAAAAGAGCTTCATTAAAATATATTGATAAGATTTCATATGAGATATGAAATCAATCTTATCAAACTTAATGATTTGAGATGTGATATTTATATGAAGTGTATTGTATCCAAAAAGTTAGTAGCTAAGTTAGATAAATATAAGTTTATAAGATATTTAAAAGAAATTATTGAATATTATTTATATCATCCTGTTGAGAAAAAGTGTTTGTTTCAAAACATGTTACCTTTTTACAGAAAAAAGTTGTTCCTTAAAAGAGTAGTGAGAGGAAAATAAAACTTAAAGAAGTTTAAAAACCATAATCTAACATGCAAATACAACCCGAGTCTAAGGCTATAACATTGGATGTTCATCCTGAAGTTCAAAAAACATAAAAACTTTGTAGATCTTGTAGGACATGTCATGCACTAATGATACATGGATTTCTTATGAAAGCTAAAAATGACTAGTTGTTCATACTTGATGAGCGCATTGAACCAATATCTTATATTGATTATAAGAAATGGCTTGGGTCCATGAATTCTGAAATGGACTCTATGTACACCAACCAAGTATGAACTTTGATTGATCCACCTGAAGAGATAAAACTCATTGAATTTAGTTGGGTCTTTAAGAGAAAGACTAACATGGATATCAATGTACAAACATACAAAGCTAGACTAGTTACCAAAGGTTACAGACAAAGAATTATAGGTTGACTTTGATGAAACCTTCTTACCGGTAAATATGTGAAAATCTATAAGAGTTTTGCTTATTATATATACATACCATGATTATGAAATTTGACAAATGGATGTCAAAACTGTATTTCTAAATGAGAATCTTCAAGAAGATATGCATGTGACACAACCTAAAAGTTTTGAATTTAAATAATTTTTCAATAAAGTATGCAAGCTATAAAAATCTATTTATAGACTTAAACAAGCTTCACGAAGTTGGAATATTTATTTTGATGAGATAATCAAATAATTTGATTTTATTAAAAATATTTATGAGCATTGTGTTATAAAAAGGTTAGTGGGAATAGAGTTGTTTCTTAATATTATATCTAGATGACATATCTTTAATAAGAAATGATATTTTATTTCTCTAGTTAGTAGTTAGTAAAGATTTGGTTGTCCAAGAATTTCTCCATGAAGGATATAAGAGAAGCAACCTAAAAGGTTGCTTGAATGTCTTAATCAATCTACATAGATAAGATGTTAAAAAAATTTAACATAAAAGAATTCAAAAATAATACTTACCTATTTCACATATAATACGTCTCATCAAGGATATGTTTTCTAAAACACAAATTAAAAGAGATAAGATGAAAATGATTCCATATACTATAGATATAAGATCCATAATATTTGTGATGTTATGCACAAGACCAAATGCATCTTATACTTTGAACTTAACAAGTAGATATCAATTTAATCCAGGTAAAAGTCACTAGAAGATGAACTAGTAATTCATGATTATTTGGATGCTAGTTTTCAATCAAATATTGAAATTAAAAAATCTAATCTGGTTATATTTTACTCTTAATAATGGTACTAAATTGGAAGAGTTCCAAATAAGAGACCAAAGTGAATTCTACAACTAAAGTTGAGTACATCTATGCGTTTGAGAGGGTAAAAAAGGTTGTTTGAAGTTTGATGTTTTGTTAGCTGTCAATGAGGCTGCAACTTTGAAAATTGAAATCTTAAGCAATTTTTTTTTATTATTATTTGATGTTATTTGTCGTTGTTTCTAATTCAAACATGTTTGTTATTAATAATGTGGTTTATATGGACCAAAAAATATAAGTTCAGAGACCTAGAAGGTATTATTCTAGGTTTGGCAATAATCCATGTTTTCTGGGCAACCTAGGTTCCTATTCTTCATATTCATCTGAAGAACATTGTCTTTAGTACTAGCTTTAGGTTTCTTTGTAATTTTATTTTAGTCTCTGAATATTCGTACATCATTATTAGTCAATAATCTAAGTTGTTCTTGCATCAATAAAACATTTTTTGACAAAATTGTGTTGATTTAATGATAATCAAAGCAAATAGACCCTTGATTCTTGATCTATGCTTGATTGGAAACAAAACCTTGCCTTTTATTACTTGAAATTTGGTTTGGTTTGATATTTATATTGTTGGGTTAGATTTTATGGTCTTTATTGTTCTTCATTTTTCTTAGTATTTGATCTGTTTTCGTAGGAAAATTTTATGATTTTCATGTTTCTTTTAGATTTGATTTTATTTTGGTTTAAATCTCTATTTTGATGTTTTGGGTTAAACTTTGGTTTTTGGTTCGGCCCATGATTGAATCATTGTTTTCAGATCAATCCGGTCAGATCAAAATCGAGTCATTTGGTAAAGGCCTATTCATTTGTTTTAATGAATAGATTGAGTGACACATCGTCTATTCCTGTTTTATTATATTTCTTAGCCGAGAAGGCTAATCGAATTGTCATATTCAGGTAAATAAATGTGGCATCTTCGACCATATTAGGGTCTCCAACCACCACCATTCAACAGAGGAGTTTCCCTTCTATAAGGTTATGCCATCTTTGTTCGGCGTTTATACCCCTACTTGCCACATGGAAGCCCTCAACTTCTTGTCCCAAGATAGTCTTATCTTATTCAACCAAATTTGGCAATGTTACACACAAGTTTGGATTAATGATGGGAAAGCTACAGACAAAGCTAGTGGAAAGTGCATCCTGAGTCAGTCATTTTCACTCAAGCTTCAGTTATGAAGTTCCCAACTTTTTCTAGAAGCTCTAAGAGTTTGTTAGACATCTAGAGTGTAACATCTTCCGTACCGGGATCAATGCATCAACCATAAAAAAAAAAGAAAGAAACATGGTAAATTGTTTTTTTGAACTCATACACAGTTTATTGAAATTTCTACCAAACTTTTGGTAGAGTTTCCCCTATGTCGGGTGGTCCCAAGTTATCGAAAAATCTTTTGTACCCATCTTGTATTCATTGTTCATACACAATCCAAACATTTCAAGTCTCAAACTGTAAACTTTTAAGATAAAATTCACACAATTATCAAGTTATAAAAATGAGAAAAATCCTAGGATTTAAGAGGTAACCATTAATTAACCATCGCAATTGCATTCATACGTTAGCATAATAAAGATTCTAACTTTCAAATTACCACTTACAATTTTAACAAAAATAACACTACATAACTTTATACATACAATTTAGAAATATTGTTATATACAACCCAAAAGGAAAATTCTTCCAACTTTCTAATAACTTAAGTGACTATATAGATAGAACACCCAAGCATCAACTAAGGGTTAC
>Ga0325404_1004698_pt1 | contig 14485 bp, 11 predicted proteins | sample PopdelMetagenome_18_FD_205664 | JGI IMG/M metagenome (GOLD analysis project Ga0325404, IMG submission 205664) | Populus deltoides microbial communities from Bellville, Georgia, United States - Xylem-Control-R1 | ecosystem: Host-associated > Plants > Phyllosphere > Stem > Wood/Secondary xylem... | reverse complement strand
TGATAAAACCACAATACTAAGGATGACAATGGAGGAATCTCTTACCTACACAACTTTTCACACCATCACCTTTAAATCCTGGAGGACACTGGCATTTACCACCATCAACATCCTGTCCACAGTAAAATTAGAAACTGGAACTCGATATATTTATTGGAGAGTAACAAGTTGAGAAACATGGTGTTCACTAACCAAACAAGCAGAGAAGGTATGTCCGTCCCGGGATTCATGCCAACAGCCCCCATTGTTAATCTTGCACCTCCCAGATCCACTCACTGTAAAACAATACAATCACTTTAAAGCATAGCACACTTTAAGATTGGTAAGCGAGCATATCAAACAGATTTAATTAGAAAATAACACAAGTTGCCCCTTATGACGTGTGCAAACACATCTAATACTAACATCTGCAAGTCAAACATCAAACATGAACCTCAAAACGTATAGTTAATATTGAGCACATGCTTAACAGAGCATGATCCATCGAACCTTGGGACAGAATACACCAAATGTAATGCTAGTTAGCTTAGGCAGTAAATCTATTGGTGTTGGGTCCAGAACCTAGGCTCAAATCCTACTCACAGAGTTATTTGCAAGGGATGGCTAGAACAGCTATTTGAAACCATGCTCCCCCCACCCACCCCCACTACTCCTCAAAAAAATGAAATAGAAGAAAACCAGTCACTATTATTTGATTCCAGTTGACTAGGATTGGAACTTTCCTGCCTGGTCTACCCAACTTTCACCCAAAAACCCTCAAACAACATAGCCTGTCTCTCAAGTATACATCTGATCCATGTATCATCAATGGAACTAGATTTTCATTTTGGTAATCTTGCAATTCTACTGAATATGAATATAGTCAGTACTGCAAGTGTTTTTTTCTAATAAAAGCCCATAATTGTCCATAAATAACTTTTTTCAGACATTTATTTATCATCATCAGCAGGACATCCAAGCTTTACTGAATGAATGAACAGCTATATTATTACATTTTACATGTTTATGCTGATTTATAAAAGGGAAAAAAAAGCATAGAGCTTACCTTCACAGTTCTTGTAACCATCTCCTTTGAACTGCACGCCATCAACAAGAGGACACTCACATACTCTCCCACGAAACGTGTCCTGCACAGATAAAAACGGTTGTCAAATGGAGCTAAATATATCAAAAGCCAGAGAGATGCCTTGCAGCAAGTTTTAATTCATACCCTGCAGGCTGTAATGTTGGCTATTTTATCTTGCCAGCAACCCCCGTTATTGTCGAAGCACTCATTTGTCTCCACATCTGTATCAAAGGAATTCCCCAATCAGGAACTATTGTTGAGAGTATGCAAATCACCCAAGGCAGCTGGCACTAGATGTTAGTCTCAACAACAAGGGTATTGGACTCGTGATCTAAAATGAAATATGGTTCTAGGTCTAGCATGCTTTCAGTGACTACTCACAATACCAAGCACTCAAATCCTCTTAGTCAGGGTCATTCATCGAATGATGGCCTCAATATCAAGGCAATCAGGACAATTAGCTTAAGAAAACCTACCACCACTCAAACAAACAGCAGGCTCTGTTGTTTCCTCGAAACCAGAGCATAGAGCCTTTAGAACAGCACCTTTCTCCAACTTTCCTGAAAGAGCAAGTTTTTTTTTCCAAAAATAAATAAATAGCCAAATGTAACGTTCATCCAGGAATACAAGTAGGCAATAACAGACCTCGATATTGACGATTGTTGACAACAAGGGTGGGCAAAATGGTTACATCACCCCTTGTTCCTTTTCCAACCTACATGAAGGTCTTTGTAAAGCAGTGATATATGGTTTAAATGGTATCAGAGATTAAAAGAATTGCAAGCAGGCACAAGTATCCAAACTTACTGTGTTTGGAAGTGTGGTTGCGGTTGCTTTTCAAAGTACTTTTCACTCAAAATTGTATCAAAATAATGTTTTTTTATTTTTTTAAAAATTATTTTTGATATCAACGCATCAAAATGATCCAAAAACACTAAAAAAATCAAAATTTTAAGCAAAAAAAAAAATCAAAATTTTTGGGAACACCGGTTGGACCGCGTTCCCAAACGGTCCCTTAAAAGAGTCATGCTAAGCTGAAGACTAAAAAATAACACGACAATTACCTGGGCATCTTGCTCTTCTTTCAAAACTGGGTTGTCAGAATTAGCCTTTGGGTCTCCCATACACTTATCAATCTTCTTACCATCGAGCCCTAATGATTGACAAATGAACAGCATAAGAAGTTTAGCACACTAAAAACTCTTGGTTTTCCCATTTTCTAGTGTGATCAATAGTATCCTTAAAATATGAGGAAGCGGTTATGAAATATTTACCAAGAGATTTGATTACAGCATCAGCACATTCTTTGTTGTACTTCTTCTCCTTCATGGGACATCTAATTTGAAAATCAGTCACGTAATCCCACCACACCCAAGGTTTTTTGGTCTCATTTGCCACTTTAAAAACACATAGTTGTCTTAAGTTTTCAAGAACAACATCTTTCCCGTCATAACCTGAGCTAAAGTCTTGTTCAGGATCAGGAGCACAATATCTTCCATGATTTATACACTGAGACTTGCACTGCCTGCTCAAGGTGAATGCTTGAGGGCAATACCAAGTAATGTAATGGGGTGTAAACTGAGTGTAACCACCTTTCTCAAGTATCTGTGCTGCACCCCTAAAGTCCTTCACAAATTCCATCAACATGTCACACTTAACCCCACATTCATCATTGCTGTTGGTCCATAGCTCATACTCCACACGATCATCTGGGTGCGGAACAGCTTCTCTCCAATCAAGATTCACATTTACCATATCCCCATTGCTAAGTGCCTTCTTTAACGTTTCACTAAAGCTTTTCTCGATAAGAGCAGAAGGTATTGTTATGTTCTCAATGTATTGTGCAGATGAAACGTCCTCTGCAGGTGTGTCCATGGTTATTAATGGTTCCTCCATGTCATCTGCAACAAGAACTGCAGAAGCCCCAGCCTTCTGGGCATTCCAGACCTTCAAAGCGAAGAAGCAATCTGAAAAGCAATATAAAGAACTAATTATAGATTTAGCATTACAGCTATGTAGGTAGTCTTAGAGGAATGTAGTTTAACAGAAGAAAGTCCTGAATCCAACAAAACCCATATCTAGATGGATAATAATTCCTTAACAGCATATGCAACATACCTAACAATGTGATCCTGGTTAAGCATAAAGGAACCAAAGATCAAGGGGGAAAAAAGTAAAAGAAAGAAAAATAGCTTAAATACTATGGGAAAATCAAGTTGCAACGTGTTCAGACTTTCATAAGCTTGTACCAACAAAACAAGTAAAGAATTGGCATATTCAGGACAGTACAGTAGTTTCCAACGCAATGGAACCAGGAAACAATTGGTATGCTGTGCAAAATGCCTAAAAGGAGCTAAAATAACTTGGTGCACTGATGATTCATCTATCATACAAAGCAAACCAATCAAATAAGAATTTTCTTAGAACAGCAGCATAGGTGCCTCTCACACTGTCTAAAAAGAACTAAAATTTCAGGAAGTTAATCTGAAACAACAAATGGAAACCTCCTTAAACATCTATACTGACTGAAAGCAGCTAAAATAAGTAAATGATCCCAATTAAACAAGGGTGCCTTCTCAACAACCTAAACTTGAAAACCATTAATAAACCATAAGCAAAAGGAGAGTAGCTTCCCAACCGTACACCTCAAAACATCATAACAACAATCAAATTAGGCAAAAAAAAAAAAAACATTAAGCAAAATTAAAATGTGCAACTTAATAAAATTAACAAAAGGGCACCTCACAATCAACCAAACCCAAAAAAAAAACCACAAATCTTACAAAAACTAACCTCAAAAGCAAAAGGGTACGTATCCAATCAAGCAAACCTGGACCAATCACTCACACACGAAAAAAAAAACAACTAATTGACCAAAAATATCAAAAGGGTAAATACCTCCACGATCCACCAAGACAAAAGTGGGTAAAGCACCAGGCTTCGACTGAAACGAAATCCCAAATCCATCAAACTCTTTGCAACCCTTTTTATTATCTTTTGGATACACAACAGCACCTGCCATACTACCTCCATATTGGGGTATCCCAAAATTCCCAATTGCACTATCATAAGTACCCTTTATTTTATCTGGTGATGTAACCCTCAAACTGTTTTTTTCAACAACAAATCTAGCTATAGATCTTGGTGCTATCAAAGAAATCAGCAAAAAACCTAAAACGAGACTCAAAGACGATCTCTTTAGCACCATTTTCTATTAAAATGGGTAAGAGATGGGATTTTTTTGTGGGTTTTGCTTGTTTTGATCTATAAATGATGCTGAATGAAGAAAGTTTGTTTCTTTGAAAGCATAATCAAAAGATAAAACAGTGGGTATTTCTTTCTTCTTCTTTTTTCTTTTTTGAGTTTTGTATGAAATAAAAAAACAAGTCTGGAAAGGAAGTTTGGGTTTCTTTTAGTGTTGGTTTTGTTGTTGACAAAAGAGAGGAAGCATCATAGAAATACCAGTGATGCGTGCGAACGAGTAAGGCTCAGATTTATTTTCGATTTTTTGTGTGACTGTGAGACTCTCTGTGCATGCATGTGTTTTGTTTTTTTGTAGTAAAACTCATCTGTCTACAGAAAACAAGAGTAATTAACATCTACACGTCCATTTGATAAGATATGATTATGTTTTTTTTATTGTCAAACAAAAACAAGTCAAGACATTGGTGCAAATATTTTTTAAGACTGCCTTCTTTTTCATTCATTCATTCATGGAGAGATGTGTGTAATTTTTTATAAATAAATGTATTTTTTAAATTAGTTATTTTAATGTATTTAAAAATATAAATTAATTTAAACACCAACTCCCATATTTCAAACCAAAATATTCAAGTAAACAATCAAGTACCTTATTATTTAATTTTAAAAATCTATATCATAAAATCCGAGTCTAAGTTTTTCGAGCTAGTCAACACTTCACATGGCTTGACAGGCACCTTAGGTTAGGTTCCATTCCACTTAGAAAAGAGATTATGATCATAATCACACACAAAAAGGTATTATTTTGTACGGATTCGGGAAAAATATTTGTTGAATAAAGAAATTTCCTCTTTTTGGACATGCAAAAAATGGTTGGGTTATTTCTTGTGTGCTAAACATCAATTGGATCTTTCAAGAGCTTGTCTTTAAAAGTTTCACACATAATTGGATCTAGAAAGTCATCAACCAAGATTTATTGATATTTTTTAATATTTAATACAAAAATATTTATTTTTAATGTAAACCTATAATAATTACAGGTTTAATTATTAAACTTATATCCAATACCTGCGTATTCAAGCTTAGGTGTTGGGCAAGCACCTAGCACCTTGCGAGCTCACAAAGCCCAGCCACGAGGGGTGTACCCAATCCCCTTAAGCCTTAGCCTCCTTTTAAAGCTCAATCATATCTTCTCTCGTTAATACACGTGTAATAAGATGGATATCAATTACCGATCTCACTGTTTCACACCAAACTCCCTAAGCTCTTTAAAGCTGAACAAACAAATGACCAAGAGACGATATACATTTGAGCATAACCAAGAGCATGTCTACAACCTCTATTAGGTGAAGGGTTCTCATTTGTCCAAACGAGTATTGAACACTAGATTCCTTAGGGATTATATTTCCACAAAAATAAAATTGGACAACTATGATGACCTTACCAACCCAAGGGATCATGTGTAAAATATGCAAAATAGTTTAAAGTTGGTTATCCAAGATAGTGACTCGATATGCAAAATCCTCCCTACAACCTTTCGGTTGTCTACGCGCACCTGGTATAATAATTTAGAGTCAAGCTCTATTGAAGGGTTTAATGATCTCTACACAAACTAGTGACATATTTTAGCACCAGCATACCCGTTAAAAGAAGCTCCACAAAGCTATTTGGGGTTACCCAGTCAAAGAGTGAATCAACACAAACATACTTAAATATACTCAAGATAAAAAAGTTGCTTGATTTAGTGGCCCTAAAAGCCTTAATAAGAGGAGTAAGGGAGGATGTTATATGGAGAAAGCTTTATGCCCTATCAAATAGAAACTTGCTTGAGGTGAAGTAAGTTATGGAAAATCATATACGAGTGGAAGAGACAAATGTGTTATGACATGAGCCTTAATGTTTTTACAAGGACAACCAACATGAAAAACCTTTTAAGTAAAGTCATTCTCCTAGTAGAAATGAAAGCCCTAAGAAGAACCAGGAGAAACCAATCTATGGATGTTTGGTATATCCTAAAAGCTTACTACACCCTTGAATTAAACTATGATAACTCATTCAAAGTTATCAAGGTAGTTAAAGCAAACACCTGCAACCTTCAAGATATGGTTTGAAGAATCTTCCTCATATTTGACACTTAGATAACCTCAAGATACATTATCCTCAATAAAAATATAAGTTTATTTTTGAAATAAAAATATTGTATCTCTTATATACATTTTCTATTTACAGCTATCCAGTGTAGTCTTGAACTAATATGACTCTCTAGTATGACTCTTAAGCCTCACATAATCTTTAGGGATTGATCTTGGATTTCTTGCTCTCTAGTCCAGTCTCGATTGACATGACTCTCTAGTGGGGCTCCCGAGCCTCACGCAATCTCCAGGAATTGATCTTGGATCTCGTATTCTATAATGCAATCTCAAGCTGACATGACTCTCCAATAAAGCTCTCAGACCTTACACAATCTCCAAGGATTAATCTCATATTTCCCGCTCTAATACAGCATCAGACCAGCATGACTCTCTAGTGAGGCTCACAAGCCTCACAAATATCTCCAAGTATTATATTAGATCTCTTTCTTTTTAGTGGGTGGCTCACAAGCCCCCCACCATTATCGGGGAGGCCACAAACCTCCCACTCTTCAGTGAGATTTTTCTCCAGTGGTTAGATTTTGAGCCCCACATCATCGTTAGAGAGGCCGCATACCTTCTACTCTCTAGTGTGGCCTCTTTATAATGGGGGGCTTCCAAACCCTAAACCATCACCCTAGAGCCCACATACCTCCCACTCTCCAATATAATCTTGAATTAGCACAACTTTCTAGGGTGTTTCTAGGCCTCACGTTATCATCATAGATAACCCTTCATGGTATAGATTCCCTTCAGCTTCTTCGAAAACTTTCTAAGCATGGGTTTCTTCATGAGTTCCTCTCAACCTCCTAGAAATGTTTTCTAAGTATGGACTCCCCTCAACTTCTTATATAAGATTTTCTAAGTATGAGTTCCTTTATAGGTTCACCTCAACCTCCTAGAAAATTGTTCTAATTATGGGTTCCTCCAATGGATTTCCTTTAGCTTTCTAAATTCTTTTTCTAAGTATGAATTCTCTCCAAGTATTCTAACATGACATAAGCATTTTTGTTTTAATCATGATGCACAACGCTACATATAGGTTCTCTAGTAAATTACCTTTGGGTTTCCACCCTCTTTTTATATAAAGAAAATTCAACAAATTAGTCATGATAATCAGACATTTTTATAAGTCTTTATATATCAATATCATAAAAGACTTATAAAGCTACTGATAAATCAAGATTAATCAGTAGTTTTCAAAACAAAGTTTTTGTTGACCCGAACCAAATTTAACGAGCCTAAAAGACCCTTAAAAGCCTAAAAAACCATGGACCCAAGCAAATACCTAAGGCCAATCGCTCATAGGCTCGGGTGTGGAACATGAGCCTAGCACCTATAGGCCTAGGCAACATGTCGGGGCCTATTTTAAAAGCTAATCAGGATCAACAGTGCAACCAGAGCCCAACCTTTCAAGCTCTATTTTTGGGACCCCATGCGGGCCCCTCGAGATTTTTTTCTGACCTAATACATTTTGAATCTTACTCTTCTTACACCTCTGAGCGTATAAAAAAAATTTATGGTGACTTGCCACCTCTTCATCTTTTTAATACATTTAAGTAAAATAAAGCTCATAACCAACAAACTTAATTTATAAGGGTGTAATAAGTTGTCATATTATCGTTTTTCATATATATATATATATGTGTGTGTGTGTGTGTGTGTGTGTATGTGTGTGTGAGTGAGAAAAGATAATTTAGTTATTTTATGAGTTTTTTTTTTGTGTAATTATTGTTTAACCCCAAATTATAAGATGCTAATATATTTTTTCTAATTTTTATATAAATATGAAATATATAATAATATATTTTCATGAAAAAAATATTATTAATTAATCTTGTCCTCGTATCTTTTTAGATAACTTTTAAGAATTGATTTATAAAAAAAGTTTAGCATGTTATTTTTATTTTTTTTTAGCAAAATAACATAATTTAAAAAAATAATAATAAAATAATACATTTTATATATCTCACGAGAAAATTCAAACTTATAGTTATTTAGATGAGTGATATTTTTAAAATATCATATTTTTTTAATAACAATAAGTTAAAATATCAATATCATGTCTTGACGTTTATAAACTATACACTTTTACCCATTATTATTCAAAATATATTATTTTTCCAAAAATCTTTTTTTTAAAAGCATGGTAATAAGAAAAATAGCCGAAGAATTTTGGGTGTTCAAGTGCTTCTAGACCACTCAATTCATGGGTCAATCATTACAAGTTGATCATATGAGATTTTTCTACCCAGTTGACCAATTACGACTTAGGATGACAAAGCACAACCAATCTTAGAAGGACAAGTCACTTATTGCCATCTTTTATAATTTTGTAATAAAAAGAAAGAAAAGAAAGTCGAAGCCGACAATAAAGTATTGGATTCTTATCGTGTGGGTACTGACACCTTAACTAATCTCTCTCACGTATTGATGGTGGTTCACTACAATGAATATCTGGCCCTTCAATAAAAACCTGATTTTTACACGTGGTGAAGCCAAGTTTGCCTATAATTAAACAATTTATTTTTAATTCTGTACACTTAAATTATTAAATTATCAAGTATTAAAAAAATAAATTGAGAAAAATTACTATAAAAGAATAAAGAATCCAACAATATTATATTCCAAGGAGTCATGGGGGGCAATTTTGAACTCATTAGACTATTAAGGACTGTTGTGAATTTAATGAAAACAATAAGGAGGAACCGCCCCTCTTCTCTTGCCTGTTAGTCCCTGCCTCCATGGCCACAACACCGTACATTAGTGGCAGAATAGTACTTCTGTAACTGGGAAAATCTCAGTACATCTTCTAACTGTTGCGTACAAGCTAACCTCGTCGCTAATGTCTCTCGCCGGGATCAACCATTGGATTCTTGACAGGTTCTCTCAACATGCTTCAACAGTATCTCATATATTTTGTTCCTCACCCTCCCGCAAGCTTCTAATTCAGAATCCTTCAATGTGGAACCGTCTTTGTGTCTTACATTATCAACCCAGTCATTCACTCTCTTGATCATGAACATCATTTCAGCTACCTGGCTATCAGACTTTCTGGAATTTGTTTTGCTACTGACCCAATCTAAATATTCCTCAAGGTTACTCAAAAACCATGTTCTACTTTCATCGTTCAAGGAATTTGCTAGTTCAGCACATACAGGTGAAGCACTCCCTTTCACCCAATCTGGTTGCTTGTCCATGTCAAGTGCCAACCCAGCATACAATTCATCATTGCTTACCTGTTTCCTAGCCATCAAGCCCCCTTTACGTTTGCCACGAATGGATTTAGTTGATGATTTTTCTGCACACGTAGCCTCTAGAAAAAGAGTTTTGGTTTTGCTGTGATCAGAAATAGGGTTGAGATCTGATGCCACGGCAGCTTTAGTCCATGAAGTGGCGTTTTGCTTTCTATCTAATGCGAGTCTTAGTGCTTCCCCAACAGCATCAGGGGCATTTGGATCGGTATCAGCTGTTCTTCGTTGACCAATACTCGTTAGTGAATGCAAAATTAACCTGGTATTAGTCAAGTCATCTTGAAGAGTAAAGAATTTGTCAACTGATAGTTGCTGATCATTCCCCTTCGCCTTCAGAAGCTGGGAGTATTTGCTGAGAAAAGTGGGAGAAGGAAGGTTAGTCTAGTGACTATTGAAGTCGTAACTGATTCAATCACAGCTTATACTTGCTCATATCTGTCATTAGTAAATGGAAAAGAGAACGAAACAGACTGGTAAATAAGTTCATTCCTGTCATGCAGAAACCTTCATGCATGAAGCTGGCAAGTTGCAAGGATAAGGTAATCAAGTGCTCGTAGGGACACATACTCTTACCAAAAGAAAGGGTAAAGCTCACATATTAGGAAGAAATTTTAACCGAGTAAAAGAATTAAATTATATACATGATCTGAATGATGTGCAACACAATGTTGGCAGCTCATAAAATTACGTACACTCCAGAAGCATAAATATGCAGACCTTAGGCATTTGAGCAATCTCTCAGCAGCAGAAGCCTCTTGCAAAGCTTCAACAGCAGCAAGCAGAGCAATGTCTCTTTGTCTTGACACCTCCTGCAGAACATACAACCCATTTATCAGACAGATAGTCAAGGCAAGTGCTCATAAAGTTTAGCTAAGTACAGCGCATGCAATACCTGGCCAAGTTTCACCAGAGTTGAGGGAAGGAAATCGCATGATATGTTAGTGCCTGTCGAGTTTTTATTGCTTAACGAACTGAAATTCACTTTTCTGTCAACAGAATCTTCACTTATTTTTCCTGGCACTGAGATACGACTACCCTTGCTGGAAATCTTGGATGATTTTGTGGATAAGCTAACAACTGTTCTTTTCGATCTGGAGCTTGAATTGTCATCAGAGCTATCATACTTTAACGAATTAATTGGCGAAATCTGTCCATGAAGAAACAGCATGGAGTTATACTAAAATATTAGCATAATGAAGAGATTAAAGAACTTCTTAAGCAGCACACATTACTAGAGCAAAGCAACCATTTCATAAGACAAAAACAAGATTTTAAATCATTGAATCGCAAGTTGATTCAGTAATTACTCCTTAAAACATGAATTATTTAGTTGGCGAAAAATCTTTTGTGAATTTTAGAAAATAGGAAGAATTCCATTGTTTCCCTGGTATATTTGATAACTGAGCTAAAAACATTTTGAATTTCTACTTTTTTAAGTTTGAAATATGCAGCCAAGTTTGTTACACAGCTTTGTGCTCCAATTTGTTTAATGATAACTATCCGTAATCCATGATTCATTCTTCTTGAGAAGTCACTGAATCTTGAGACCACAACCTTCACCAGTTATATGACAAAGGTGCAAAGGAAGAAGTTCAAGAACTCACAGAAAGTCTGCTGCTTCTAGTATCAATCCCCAAATCATTCTTGTCAATAGGGGTGTCAGAAATATCAACTGCTGGAGCTTCCCTACCATGCCAGCTTCTTCTCTTGAATGTTGATGATGTAGAGGTGAATGACATTGTACTTTCCATATCACTATCTTCATAAGCATTCGTGGATTTTTGTCTCGCAAGTCCCTTATAATTGCTTCCAGCACCACTCTTTTTAGGCCTGTAACTCAAGGCACTCTCAACTTCCATCTTGTGAGGCCTGTAATTCGGTGCCCTTCCAGGCATTCCTTCACGTGAGCTCATTATTGAAGCACTAATGGAGCGAGATCCTACGCCTGGTTTCTTTACCATATCATTACCACCTTGACCAGTAATGCAACTAAGGCCCCCGGTTTTATAACCTATCCCTTCATATGCACTTACTTTCGGAACACTTAAAGATCGAGGCTTTTCTGTTCCTGTCTTCTTCGGTACTTCAATGCAATCCTCAACCATAGTCTCCAAACTAGATACACCAAGAAAGTTTTTCAAATTATCAATCGAGAGAAGTTCTTTAGGATTCCCATAACATGGATGCCTTCCTGGAAGAGGCTTAATGCCTCTGAGCATTGGAACTGGATATGCAGCCTCCAATTTCTCCACATACATGAATTGCCCAAGATGCAATTTGTCATATAGAATCAATTCATCTTGTTCTTGAGGCAATGAAACATACAATGCATGTGTCAAATCCGAGATCTTCAAAAAGAATCCTTGATTAGGCCAAAGATTACCTTCTCTTAACACAGGAATTATACTTCTAATCTGTAACAACACAGGTTTACAATCGCGTATTGTGTTTCCATCAACATCCATTTCTTGAAGAAACTTCACAAGAACCCCAGATTTCAACTCTGCCATCTTCTTGAAAAAATAGTGATCAGAGAAACTCAAGATCTTGAAACATAAAGAATGCTATATAGTGTACAAGTCAACAGACTGGCTCTATGAAACATCAAATAAGTTTCTTGGATCAATGAAACTGAAATCCTGATTTTGTTCATGAAGAAGATTGAAGAATGAGTGATTATAGGCTATGAAACAGCAGGAGAGGTCCAAAAGAGGGAATTATCTGAATTTGTTGTTTTTGGTTTGTTTGATGATTTCAGATAGGAGATTTTTAGATCGTTATCTTCAAATAGACAGTTAGAAATAGTCAAAAGGGAAAGATTCTTGGCCCTTTGCATTGGATTATGGAATATGAACTCCTTACAACTTCGTTGTCCCAATTACAACGATAAAAATTGCAATTAGAACTCAAAAATAACAAAATAATAAACCGGGCCTGGCCTATACGTTTTGTAAAAGCACAAATCAGGTTTGGGCTGGCTTAAGAAACCGGAACTTCAAAACAATAACTCCTTCAGGGTTCAGAAAATCTTTCCTAGCGAACCATCAGCAAGTGCAAGTCAGTCTTGTAATTCTCCAAAGAACGGTTCTTTTTATTAAATCAACTTGATCCCTTTTTTTGTTGCAAATTACTGATTTGGTTGGCTGCTCTATGGAAAGTATAGTGCTGTGCTTGCAATTCCTTAGAAGGCACTCTTGCATGACTGCACATAAGTAAGACCCTTTTGCTTATATTATACCAAGCCAAGATCAAGCTGCTTCCTTACTGCAGAGTTAAAATAACAAAAAATCATGATGTCTGTCATCATACTGCCTCCCTGGCTTGATTATTTTGAGAAGCGAATAAAGTATGTTGAGATGTGGTCCAATTTGATTGGTTGAGGTCAGAGTTACAATAGTGAAAACCTCTAATTTCAATACGGATTGCAAGGGTGCATTTGGGAAAGTGATCCCACGAAAGAATGCGTCAGCATAGAACAGCCGAATCCCAAAACACAGCGTAGGCCTCGAAAAGACAGCTGATAATTTTCATGGCCAGGCTTCTCTAATGCTTTGCTTAAAAGACTCTCCACGCTAAGAAAATCGAAATAAGAAAATAAAAGAAAAGGATAGATTAAAGAATGACAGTCTGCTTTTCGTGCTCTGTAATAACTCGAAAAAACTGATGTTGGAGGTATATGTAAGTTTATACTGTCCCCGACATAAATTTAGGACCATATCATTGTCCACAAACTAGCTTTTGTTGTTCCTAAGCATCCTAACATTATCACATCTTAAACTAGGAAGGAATCAGTCAAATTTATGGCCCATCCTATCCATATACCTCAATCAACAAGCAAACACCTAATTGGCATGGAAACGATGTTGGTGACATCAAGGCTAAGCTTCAGCTATAAAACCTCAGCCAATTGCTAATAATGCAAAGAAATAAACAAAACGAACTGTAAAAAAACCATGAAAATCCAACTTTTCCTAGCACCTCTTCTCTCGTCGCTCCTAATAATCCCTTGTTTCGCTTAGAATTTTGCTTGTGACAAGAACATTCCTGAAACGAGTCAGTTTCCCTTATGTAACACATCCCTATCATACGAGAACAGAGCCAAGGATCTTATCTCGCGCTTAACGTTACAAGAAAAGGCGGAACAACTAGGAAATCATGCTGCTGGGATTTCCCGTCTAGGCGTCCCTGCTTACGAGTGGTGGTCTGAGGCACTTCATGGCGTGGCAAGTGTCGGTTATGGTGTACATTTTAATGCTACAGTACCAGGTGCCACTAGCTTCCTAACTGTGATTTTGTCCGCTGCTAGTTTTAATACAACATTATGGTTTAAGATGGGACAAGAGGTGTCAACTGAGGCCCGAGCCATGTATAATGTCGGTTTAGCCGGGTTAACATATTGGAGTCCCACCATTAATGTGTTTCGAGACCCAAGGTAGGGTTGGGGCCAAGAGACACCAGGGGAGGATCCTCTGGTGGTGTCAAAATATGCTGTAAATTATGTTAGGGGCTTGCAAGAAGTTGGCAAGGAGGGAAATTCCACTGGAAATAGACTTAAGGTATCTAGTTGTTGCAAGCATTATACTGCATATGACCTTGACAAATGGAAAGGTGTCGATCGATTTCACTTTGATGCCAAGGTATGTGTGAATCTTGGATATGAACTACCATTTTCACCGCATCAATGTGTTAATATGGCCAGCAGATAACTTTCTTGATGAATTCTTTCTTTCAACTGTGGTATAATTTCCCAATGACAATATTGAGAACAACGTTATTTTTGCTTTGAAGGTGACAAAGCAGGACCTAGAGGACACATTTCAACCGCCATTTAGGAG
>Ga0325404_1004697_pt1 | contig 14486 bp, 12 predicted proteins | sample PopdelMetagenome_18_FD_205664 | JGI IMG/M metagenome (GOLD analysis project Ga0325404, IMG submission 205664) | Populus deltoides microbial communities from Bellville, Georgia, United States - Xylem-Control-R1 | ecosystem: Host-associated > Plants > Phyllosphere > Stem > Wood/Secondary xylem... | reverse complement strand
GTCCTGTTCAAATCTGCGTCCTCCACTAAAATTATCTGTCAATCTGTCTTGCGATCTAAAAGAATGGTAGGAACGCTCACCTTTGTCATTGAACTTACTGTTGTTGCTTTGAACCGTCATGACTGCACTGTTAACTGAATCATTGATGGTGTGTGCTGAACTTAGAAGACGTTGCTTTTCTTCTTGAGAGACAAAGGAATAAGCTTGCCGAACTGAAGGAAGTGGATTCATCAAGAGAACTTGTCCACGAACAGCATTGTAAGACTAATTCAACCCCATCAGAAATTGCATTAATCTCTGTTGATCTTGCTGCGCCCCATGTAGTGAATCATTGTAGGAAGCCAATTCATACCACAATCCCTTCAATTTTATGTAATACACTGAAACAGAGAGTTGTTCCTGCCTAAAACAAGTGATGTCTCGCTGAATTTCAAACATACGGGGTGCATTGCTTGAGAAAATCGGTCATAAAGGTATTCCCAAACTTCATGAGCAGTAGAGTAGTATATCACGCTATCTGAAATCTCTGGATTGAGAGTGTTAATAATCCATGAATGGACCATATCATTGCATCGAGACCAAGCCGTATATCCTTCAGGATCAGTTTCTTCTGAAGGGGCTTTGATTGAGCCATTAACAAAACTGAGCTTGTTTTTAGAATTCAAGGTTAGGGTCATAGCCCTTTTCCAAGTAGAGTAGTTGTCTCCATTCAAGGGTTTGGAAATCAAAACCAAACCTGGATGATCTGAATGGTGAGTGAAATAGGGATTTGACAGATTCCCTTTTAAAAAATCTGTATGAGCTTCTAGGTTTGATGACATTTCATTGTTGGTCATGATGGCTGAAGAAGAGAGATGCTAGGCGAGAGATTTAATTGCAGTGATGAATCAGGATTCTAAGCTAGCTCTGATACCATGAAAAGAATGAAGAGAAAGATTGAATTTGCAGAAGTATTTGTTATTGATACTGAATCATATACTTATATAAGGAGGCTGCAACTAATTCCTACAAGTCAGGAATAAGTTGCTACATTGTAGCTTTAACAGCGACATATTAGACATTACAAATGAAAAGTGGATAAATGCATATCTTCTATTTTATACAACTATTCTATAGACTGGAATATTTTATTTCCTAACAAATCAAGCATCATTATTGAACTTAATTAAAATCATAAATGTGTTTCTATGATCACTACGTCAAGCCTATTACTAACGTACCACAGCTCCCTTGATCCTTGACATTGGTCACAGCCCCTTTCTTTCTCCAATCAATCGAAGCAGGGACATCGCCAACTAGCCCGGTTACCTTCTAGTTTTCGCTGATCAAGATTCAGAGGAGCAGCAGAGAGTCCCAGCCGAGAAGTCTTGAACTCACAATGGGTTAGATCAGCGAAGGCATGAGAGAAAGGGTATAAGAAGAATTACCCTTGTTGTGTTTTTTAACAAAATCATAGTTGTCTTCAAAGGCTTTAAGTCTATAAGACTTCTCTTCCCGCGAGGCGTATGTTTTGCCATGTTCTTCGCACCATGTTTCAAAGAGCTGAGAGATGTCTGAGGAAGAAGAAAGAGAAAGGACGGGGAGAAGGAGAGTGAACGCAAAGGTGTAAAGGAAGTTCCTTTTTGTCAGAGAAAAAAAAGTTGACTTTTCACTTTCGAGGTTTTGTTGGATTGGAATTCCTAGAGACATGGAGAGCCATGCAAGTTGTGAAGCATGGCTATTTTATACAGAAACTTTCCTTTTCATTCAAAGCACAAGGTCATGTCTAAAATTTGTACACGTGGTGACTGCTGACCAGTTAAAAAGTGAAACGGTAAGAAGTTTCCAAAGGCTTCTGCATGATATTCTTTTATTTGATTAAAATAATAAATATCTCAATTATATCAATAATTTATTTATTATTTTTAATTAATTATAAAATATTTTTAATTTTTATATATGATTTAACCATAGAGATAAATATATTTTGAAATTTTTTATAATCATTTAATTTATTTTTTTATTAAATATAATTTTATTTTAGAGGGTAATTTTACCAATAAAACTCATATATTAGAAATAAATATTGAGTATAGTACTTGATTAAAATAAAAGGATGTAGATGTATTAAGATAAACAATAAAGTTCATATATATGATTTAGATAATATGAATTTTATAATAACAATAATGATTTAATGAGATATAGCATGTCGCAATTCATTTAGCTATTATTAATTAGATTTATGTAACTTGTAATTGAAAGTACTGTTTAAGTGAAAAGGGTATTTGATAATATAAATATTAAGTAAAATTCTTTATGTAACTGTCATTTTTAAGAGCTACATATATTTGAGTTTTTAAGCATAGTTCAATTTATGTATCTGATATTTACTTAATTCAAGATAAAATTATTTTATATGATTTAAAAACTAAATAAATAAATTTAATTATGATTGTTAAAAGTTGTATAAAATTATTTATAAAAAAAATATTTATTAAATAAATAATAGAATTTATTCCCTGATAAATAAATTTAAGAAATGTATTAGAAATTAAAAAAATACTAGTTGAATAATATATATGCAAGGCATGTGCTAAAAAAATAGAAACATGAAAAGGTATTGGATAATTATGGTTTTTCTTCTTCTCGTTTTGTTTTTTTCTTTTTTTTTCACTGTTGACCAATATTGGGTCGTGGAAGTGGGATACCGGCCTATTGCTTAATACTTTGCCGGGCGCAGCAGGTTATTTTGTGTTTGATGTTACATTTTAAAATAATTTTTAATATTAATATATTAAAATAATAAAAAATATCAATTTAATATATTTTAAAATAAAAATACTTTTAAAACCTAAAACAAACATAAATTATAACAATCATAATTATTCACCAAATATCGTTCCTGTTCATACCCAGGATTTTTTTATACATTATAAAATTACACATATTTTGCACATTATAGAATTTTTCATTTTTATATAGTTGTTAATTAAAACTTGATTGAATTTGATTTAAGAACTCAAATCTAAATTGAAATGAGATCAAATAAGAAGATTGAAGTTCGAAATTTTTTTATTCAAAAAAATAATTTTATTTTTATTTTTAAATATAAAAATAAATTATCTGAGTACATCTTAATTAACTTATTTAGTATATAACTTGTGTCATAAATTATATAAAATTTAATAATTTTAACTTGCATATGTAAAAGATAAACAAGAAAATTAAATATCATATCACTTTAGGTGTTATTTGACATTGGAGTCTACTTTAGCATTTATTTTTTTTTATTTTTTTATACTTGAATAGTTTTGATAAAAATAAATTTTAAAAAATAAAATAAAATTATTTTACTACATCATTAAAAAAAAACACTTTCCAAAATAACAACTCAAACCCTTAACTACCGGTCACGTTTTTATTCTTCTTCAAGCCAAGAGAGCCCTAAAATTCAGAACACCAACTGACAAGACAAACGCCACCATATCATCAAAAACTTTATCTTCTCTCCCTACTTGTAATCAGCTTCCTAATCCAGTCAACCATGGATGTTGATCCTCGTCACTACGAACAAATTGTAAGTAATTGCTATCATTATAATCCTAGAATACCAGTTGTTTCTGTCATTTAACACTGCTACATCACACTCAATAATCATTGCTACTACTGATCGAAACCCTAATTTCTGTTTTAGATCATTTGCTTTGCAATATTGTTAATAGATGATTACGGGTATTATCAACGATGTTGACTGACCAAATTGTTTGAAGCAATTGTTGGTAATAGTAATCAGGGTTTGAGGGTTATGCTTAATCTTTATAATGTACAGATGTTTTGCTTTTATGTGTTTTTACAGGCCATCAAAGATAGTGATATCCACAATATTGTGCTATCCTATCTGGTGCACAATTGCTATGGAGAAACTCTGGAGTCGTTCGTTGCTTGTTCCGGGATGCCTGAGCCTGCAGATTTTATCGAGGATATGGAGAAAAGAAAAGGTATGCGAATGCTTCCAGTTTTTGGCTGAGAAGCAGGATGCACAACTTTAAAGTATGTGAATTGCTGCACTTAACCAGTTTCTTTATATATCTGTGTTTCTGGCGATGTTAGTTGTTTTCATGAAGATTGTTGGAAGAATTGGGTAGATATTTCTTGGCAACTGATATGCAATGATATGTAGTGTATTAAGTAGTTTGTGTCTACGTTTTCCTGGATATAAATGATCTGACAATGATTTTCATTTTCTTTCCTCTGCTGATATCTGTTCTTTATTATAGTGGTGCTAATTGTATGCTATGTGCTCAGGAATTGTCCGTTGTGCTTTAGAGGGGAATGCACTCAAGGCAGTTGAGCTGACAGAACGGGTGGCAGGTGACTTACTGGAGAATAACAAGGACTTGCATTTTGATCTTTTGAGCCTTCATTTTGCCGATCTTGTTTGTGCTAAGAAGTGGTAAGTAGTATAAGAGCTATACTTCTGAAACCGTGATGCGGCTGACTTCATATGTTAAATTGTTTGCATGTTTATGGACAGCACGGAAGCTTTGGAATTTGCTCAAAAGAAGTTGACACCATTTGGGAAGGAGAAGAAGTACGTTGAAAAACTTGAAGTATGTCCCTTATTGAGGAAACCGTTTTAAGCATACCTAACATGGCTGTTTTTAGTCTAATATTGTTGGGAATGAAAAGCCATTTCTTATTGCTGCAGGACTTTATGGCTCTGCTTGCTTACGAGGAACCTGAAAAATCACCAGTGTTTCATCTGCTTGGCTTGGAGTACCGTCAGCATGTAGCAGATAAATTGAATCGGGCTATTCTTGGTTGGTTTCGTCATTTGTTTCCTTGTTCCATGTTTTTTCCAGAAGATTCTCTACTAATAAATGTGCTTGTTGTTGATTTGATGCTTCTTTTAATAACTATCATTGACACACTTTATATATTTATTGGTCATGAATGATATCAGCTCATACAAACTTGCCAAGCTACACAGCAATCGAGAGGCTGATACAACAGACCACAGTAGTCAGGCAAAGCTTAAATCAAGATCACGGTAAGGTAGGGCATATTGAAACCATTAGAGGCTGAGGATGTTAGTTAATTCTGCTGATATCTTAACTGTTCTTGATTTTCTTCTGGGCTAATTTGTTCTTTCTATATCAATGCTTTACTATGTTAGTACATGATTTCATAGGATGGGATTCCACTATTTTCTCTGAAAGACTTTCTCAAAGGCTAGATTCTGGAAGTGATTAAAAGATTTCGGTGAGAGTAATGAAGGCACTTCGTATCTTGTTGCCACCGCATGGTTTTGGTGTAAGTTTTGTTCATGGGAAGATAGCAGTTATCAATGCCTTCACATCTGTGAAAGTTGTTGAGAAGGCTGTCAGCTGTCTCATGTGTCTGGTTCTTCCTGCATTTGGTGAGGTATGCCTCTTTTCATGATTGACCCCAACACTAGTGCATTTGGGTGTGAGCTCTGCCCTAAATTGGACGTCATCATCCACGATTTTGACAATCCAATGTCTTGTAAATTTTTGCTTGCATATTAATTAGAGACCAGGAGTCTAGATTATCTTGTGTCCAAACGTCAAATTAATTATGATTTGACGTTACTGGAAGTCATGTCTAGTGGAGCAAGGTTGAAGTACTTAACAATATTGCTTGTAAAATTATTCACGGGGGCAAAAACTGCCATTGGTTGGTGTGCTTGCCTTCCTATTTTTATAACACGATGTACATGGTGCACCTTAAAACGACTTGTAATTCTGGAATGTTGATGGTATTGTTCTTGCTGGTACTCGATAATTTTAGTGATTATGAAGGTAGGTTTCGACCATTTGATTACACGAGCCGCTAGCCCGAGGCCCATGATAGAGGGTTCCGCAATCTATTCGTGCAAAACTACGGTCTATTATTCTAGTTGGTTTACAAGTTGCTTGGAATAAGGCCAGTTGTAAGGTCTTGTTTGAAGTTGATTCTAACATAGTTTTACGTGCCATTCTTGGACGGGTGGGGTTGATGTGGTTGCAGATGTTATCTTCTCATTAGCAGTACTAGACATTTGCTATCAAGAGACTGAGTTATTACAATGTATCGTATCATCGTGAGGCTAACTCCATTGTGGATTGGTCAGCTAACTCAGCCTCTGGTCCTTACTTGATGGTCCTTAGGTGTATCGGTTTTCTTTCAGTGAAACTAATGGGGCGTCGTTGCTTCGCTCGTGTCCTAGTTAGTTTCTGTTCCTATTTTCTTTTGTAACCACAATAAGGAAAAATAAATGTACGACCTGCTCGGCTTGTGAGTCAATTTAGCTGGCTTGTTCAAAATGTAGTTTCATAAATTAAAAAAAAAAAAAACTTTGGTTGAACTGAGTTAATTGACTTGCGGTCAGAGTTTTGGATTAGGTTGACCGGATTCGGTCTGGTCTCTTCACCTGGTAATCATCTCCAGTCCAAATGGGAGGAACCAACTACAAATGATAGCCAAGGCATAACAAAAATTTCTTGATCAAACAATTTGAGAAATATTTAATTATAAATTTATTGGTATATTTCTCCTTAAATTATTAAAAGAAAAGGTATTCATTTCTCACAAAAAAAATTGTCCAGCCTTAAATTTGATACAGGCATCACAACCACCAGTCCATATAAAATGACAGGTATTGATATTGTCATGGGCTATTTGGGCTTTAAAGCGTTTTGGGCTTCGAAATATCGAAACTGACCCAAATCATGAATGGGCTGAACCGCGAACCGGTCCACATCTATAAATACCCAGTGGTAACCCCCGAAAATATCCATCTCAGCTCCCTTTCAAATTCGGATAATGCTGTCAATACCTGCAACTCCATCTTCTTTGCTTCTAAGCCTCCACTCGGGCAACGACACGTTGTCCCTCCCCGGTTTTCTCTCCAACAGGCACTCGTTTTCTAGGGTTTCAAAAAACTTCGAGCCAAACACTCCGAACTCAAGATTCTGCAAAATTACTTGCAGACTTGCTAAAGCCAAAGAGACTATTTCTACTACAAATCCTGATTCTTTAATTAAAGAGCCTCACAAGTACTTTGATCAAGTAATAATCACCGTCCGATCAGGAGATGGAGGTCATGGATCAGTCCTTAATATGCCTAACCAGAGGAATAATAATAATGGTGGCAAGGGAAAACAGGAGAAAAAGAGTAGATATAAGAGCTCGTATAAAAGAGATTTTCATGGATCGTTGATTCTTCCTCTGGGTGGACATGGAGGTGATGTAGTGATTTATGCGGATGAAGGAAAAGATTCGTTGCTGGAGCTTCATAGTAAAAGTAGATTCAATGCGAAACGCGGAGGGAATGTTGATGCTATGGGCGTTTTAACTTCTCAATTGCATAATGGATTTGCCGCCCCGACTTTGCGTATTCCTGTGCCTGTAGGTTTGTACGTTAAGAATTACATCTTTTCTTTTTTTGGCTACAATTTTTAAAATTGTGTTCATGGTTTATGTTTTTATTTTATTAATGGGATAGGTACGGTTGTGAAGCGTAAAAGAGGGATGTTATTGGCTGATTTAGCGCAACCAGGGGATGAAATACTTGTTGCGAGGGGTGGACAAGGAGGGGTGAGGAATTTGCTTTTAAGATAGTGGAATGTGGAAAATTGTAACTTGGGTGTGCGGTTTGGGATTCATTTTGTTGATTTTGCTGCAGATTAGTTTGATTGAAGCGCCAGAGCATAGAAAGAAAAGATTAATGACATTAACAACGAATGTGATGAGAGATGATAGTGATAAGGTGAAGAACATGCTCTTTGATTTATTTATTTAATATTGTATTATGTACACAAGGTCATTATGGCAATTATACCTGCTCCGTGCTTGCTGCTAGATTTTGATACTTCTAGCGATGCCCAACTATGTAATGCATTTGCGCTTAGACTTGTGCTTGGCTTCTGTTGTTGAGGGAATCTCATTTAATTTTTCTTTTCTTGCATGTCATTATTGTAGTTCCATTTTTTGGTGTTATGGTCTTGTTTAAGAGTTAAATATATATGAAAAGATGATTATTAAAGAAGTTGCTCAATAAGAAATTCTAGACTTTGCTATAGAGTTATAAAACAATCAACAACAACTGTATCTATGGTTTATCGCTTCTCATGTTTGATTTTCCCTTCTTATCCTAACATGAGTTTTAAACATTTATGATTTACTGCAGGTTTTAATTCTCGGTCAATCTGGGGAGGAAGTCAGTTTAGAGCTAATTCTCCGAGTTGTTGCTGATGTTGGTCTAGTGGTACACGTCGTTTCTCACTTAATTTTTATTTTTTGTAATGTATGCACGTGTCTAGGTTCTTTAAAATTTCAGTAATTGGATTTTTGTGGTTTTCATTTCATAAATACTAACAATTTTCTTTAAGGCTACTAATTTATATCTGAATCAAAGATATTTGAACTTCAGAAATCTCCATATAGTAGAATATGCAACTGGTAGATGGTAAACTAGAAATTTGCTTTATATGTTTTGTTGGGTTGCTGTGGCTTTGACCAACCCCACTCTCTTAATTAATATATTAATAGAAGCTTTTATAATCTTCTGACTGCCAGAGCTGTTAACTTGCTTGTGTAGGGACTTCCAAATGCCGGAAAATCAACCCTTTTAGCAGCTATTACGCTTGCAAAGCCAGATATTGCTGATTATCCTTTCACAACATTGATGCCAAACCTCGGACGCCTCAATGGTGACCCAGCTTTAGGTGCAGGGATGTATTCATCTGAAGCAACTTTGGCAGATTTGCCAGGCCTTATAGAAGGTGCTCATCTGGGGAAGGTACTGTATTTTCATATCTAATCCAACGGTTTATCAAAAGCTTCAGTAAGTAAAACTGAAATTTTCTTATCCTTCAGGGTCTTGGCCGCAATTTCTTGAGGCACCTTAGAAGGACTCGTGTGTTGGTCCATGTTGTTGATGCTGCTGCTGAGGACCCCGTGAATGATTATAGAACTGTCAAAGAAGTATATCTTCCCTTAATGTTATATTATTTCTGGTTTTATATATTTGCTTTGAAAATTGGATTTCAGCCTCGTTGGTATAGACAGATCTAGAAAGTACTGGTGTCTTTTCTGTGAGTTGATATGATTTGAACAGCAAACCCTCTATGGGTTTTGCTTGCCTATTTAAATCAAGATCTCAATTTTAAGATATCTATAAATAGCTCTAGGGAGTGATGGACTCAAGTCTAGCAATGAAGTTCACTCCCAAATCCTGCTAGGATGTGGATTGGACCTAATTGATGAAAATCCCAGAAGAAAACAGGGAAGAAAAAGGAAGGGCTGATGTGGAATGTCACAGCTGTTAGAGAGCTTTTGATCACAAAACAACTCATTAGATGATGAGGCTGATGTAAGGCCGAAAGGCAAGCTTCTTAGCTTAGACATGATCTTGGGTAGTGCTTGAAGGGTTGGCTTGCCCTTTGTAATTTTATGCACAATTCATTATTTCCTTTCAGGAATGGAAAAACTAAAGAAGTTGTTTGTCCCCATTGTTTGTCACCTGGACATTTCTTTTTTCTATTTGGAGTTATTTAGCTGATCGTAAACAAACTGTTCTCTGGTTCTGCAGGAATTGAGGATGTACAACCCTGAGTACCTTGAAAGACCATATGTAGTGGTGCTAAATAAGATTGACCTGCCTGAAGTATGTCCATATGCAGCTTCAATCCTTTGTTTTCATACATTTTTCCTTTCTGAGTATTTACATGTATTCATATAGAATGCCCACATTCTTGCTTTAATATATATATTATTCTTTCAGGGAAGGGATAGGCTTCTATCTTTGACTGAAGAAATACTGAGAATTGGTTGCGATGAGGTGCCTTCTGAGCCAAAAATGACGTCAAAAGATGCAGTTCATTCATTTTCAACTGAAGATGGCAATGCAGATAAGTTGCCTTCACAGATAGCAAATGAAGATAAAAAGGATAAAGAGTTAGAGGACTATCCTCGTCCGCTCGCAGTTGTGGGTGTCAGTGTTCTGTAAGTTAATCATTTTTTGTTGGACTTCACAAACATATTTTAGCTCATCATTCCCTCTCTAGAATTTGTGGCATCTTGCTTTCACTTTGTCTACTTTGCTCCATGCTTTTCTTTGTTAATCTGGATCTTTGTGATCGTATCATTCTTGACTTATGTTATTTGGGAGAAAAGAAGTCGTTTACTGTTTCATCTTGTCATTAGAGTATTAGTCATTCATATAATGCTAGGTTTAGTAGATAGAATATGCTAAACTTTGATCGGACCTTATTGTTGGCAATGATGCACACAATGTTGCCTTTGACAACTCATTCATCTCTAGATTTTCATGACAAATAAGTATCATAGTGATATGTGGGATGATCTCTTCTAGGAAAATCAAAATATGTTGGTTCATTGTGAATTTTGCCTTTCTAACTCTGCAGAAATCATTGTCCTCTTTCTTCTCTTCAAATCTGTCGTATATTTTTCTTTCCTAACCTGGATCTACACTATTGCCAGCGACAATTATTCTATCTGCGATTTCAAGTCAAATAAAAGTCCAGTAAAATGACCTAATCATATCATGCAGGAAGATTGATATCGTTGAATCTGCACTTCACTTATTCTATTTGTCTATACATAAACAATCGTTCATTTCCCCTAGAATTTGACCCGGATCTGGCTCTTGGCTGTGTTTGAACAAGTCAGATAGGAAATTGTTTCATGCATTTTTTTTTCTTTTCTTGGTTTTGTCAGGAAAGGAATCAGAGTAAATGAGATGTTGAAGGAGATACGGGCCGCCTTAAGGAAGTGCAGAGGTTCTCATTAGGCATTGGAACCAAGTATGAAGACTGTGAGAGCAATGTAGTTGCAAATGTCCAACGGCCATCGGTTTGTCAACTAAAGCTTAACATGGATTGATGGATAAACCGTATAATCATGTTAGCTTCTTGTCGCTCAAGATCTGCCAACTTGCAGAATTGCAATATATATGCTGAAATTCTCACCAAGCTGGATATGCAATTCATGCTCAGGTGCTTACTATGACCCAATTTTTGTTGCCCTTTCATAACAACCATCGCTTCATTTTGGGCCCAAATGAGACCGTTCTCACTAGCCTCTATGCAACGTTTATGTAGATATTTTGTATCGAAACAGCTTTTTTGTTTGTTACAGATCGGCGTACTTGTCAGTGTGTATCTGTCTGACCTCCATCTCATGCCCACTCAAAATTCTATTTAATTGACTGCTGGAGACAAAAACATTTCTGTCTCTATAGTCCATTGCTCAATGCTAGAAAATTTGCTGAACACCTTCAAAACATTTAGAGAGGACAAAGCGAGGAGCCCAAGTCAACTTGGTTTGGGCCTAGGATGCTGAATCAGAGTTTATAATGGGGGCTGCCCAACAGTTATTCTCTCACTTCTTCGGGTATTTATATTTTAATTTAAAGTACATCAAATTGATTTTTTTTATTTTTAATATCAATATATTAAAACCATTCAATTTTTTTTAAAAAAATATTAATTTAATTTTCTGAGGCAAAAAAACAATTTAAAAGTTATTTTACAAAAACAAATACTTAACTAGGTCTTCGTTATATCTGTAGATTGCATAATGCTGGAGTGGTTTTTATTCCAGCCAGAAAGCTTGCTGTTTTTTTAAACTCCCACGCACCATCTTATCAACAGCCAAGAAGGCTAAGAGATTCATGCACTAAAAATTTGAAAGTGCATGACCCAAGCTGGAATATGAATGCCATGTATCAGCAGTCAGTAGCTGTACGCATTAATGCACTATTTTTCAGTGCACGAACCTACTTGGAATCTGATCCTATGGATCGACCCAAAGGGCGAGATTCAGTGTACGGCATCAATGTAAAAAATCTGCATGTGGGCCTTTTATTGAAGTCATTTGATATTGTTATACTTATTATTTTTTAAAGTATTTTTTTTAATGTTTTAAAATAAATTATTTATTTATTTTTAAAATGAGTATATTAAAAAAATATAAAAATATATAAAAAAAATTAATTTTTTTCAAAAATATTTTTGCATTCCAAAAACAAAATGTGTGATGTTGGTGCATGAATATGGCAGCTGCGTTCCCACAGAACAGAATTCCAAGCCCCCGCCACCTCGCAAGAGTTGAAAGTCCCAAGTATCAAACAGCCGTTGCAAAAGTTTGTGATGTGGGTGTTTTGGGAACTCCAATGTGTTCTTATCCCCAACCCTTTGCAGCATACACACCGCAGCCACCCAGTAGTAAATAAATTAACAATAAAAGGCGACCCTAAAATTCTCCTATGTTTGCCACCTGAGCTTGTGTGCGGACAAATATTATTTGCCAAGTGTTTTCCATGTAAGAAAACCTTGAGCTTAGCAGTACTGGACACGATTGTTCTGGCCAAGTAGCAGTCCCAACCCATCCGGAGACGCGTTTCGATATCCTTAATTGCCTCTTGACTGCATTCAAGCGCTTATCCTCGCATACTGCCATATAAATAGTCCCTTTGCTGCACAATGTGCTTACCAACAGCGTTACTGTTTCGCTTATTTTCCTGTGTTTGTTATGGGAGGAATGTCAAAATCAATCATGAGTGGCTTTGGAGAGAAAAAACAGTTCAAGAAGCCTGCGCAGGCTAGTTCTAGGAAAGGGTGCATGAGAGGCAAAGGAGGACCAGAGAACGCTCTCTGCACTTACAAGGGTGTACGCCAGAGAACTTGGGGCAAATGGGTGGCCGAAATTCGGGAGCCCAACCGTGGTGCTCGTCTCTGGCTTGGCACCTATGACACATCCCATGAAGCTGCCATGGCTTACGATGCTGCTGCTCGTAAACTATATGGCCCCGAGGCAAAGCTCAACTTACCTGAGTTACAAGTTAATAGTAGCCAGTTTCCAGCCTCTCCTGCCAATTCTCAGGTGATCCAAATGACAAACCAACCCTCTCATCTCATTCAAAATTCTAGTCCTACATCTACATATTCATCAAATATCCCAAATATGGAGTCAAATGAGGCGAAACCAATATTATACAACCATAATCCAATCATGTCTTTCTCTAATGAAAGCGTTGATTCGAATGGAATGGAGGTAGAAAATGACGCAAATTTTGGGCGAAGTGGAGACCTAATCAAAGAATGCTTGGCGAATCTCAACGTTAACATGACTTTCAATGACTCAATTTGGGCAGAGGCGGCATTGTCGATAAATTTTCCAGTGATGGACGATCCCGGAATTTTTGCTAGCAATCTCATGGAAGGATCTGGTGAGGACACAATGCAGACTCCGTGGTGCATGTAAATTGAACCACGATGTTCTTCTGGGTCAAAGGAGGCTAGAAGAGAAAAAACAGAATCCTTGTATACATGTCTAGTATATAGTCTAGTTATAGAGCACTGAAGCCACATGGGTTTTTGGCTCGTGTACATATGTATGTTATCTCTGTGACAGTCAGGTGCATTGTTTTATACTGAATGGTAATTTAACTTGAATCTGATACATATTTATATGAATAAATAAGTTTTTTTTAATAATTATTTTATTAATGGATAATGAATAAGTTTTTTAAATTATTAATGAATTAATAAATAAGGTATAACTATTTGTTAAACTTAATTCAAATTCAATCTTAGTCATGGGCTTCCTGATGATAATTTCACTTCAATATGATAAATATTTATCTAAATAAATATATATTTTTTAATTTTTATTTTATTAATAAATAATGAATAAGGTTTTAAACTCCAGGTGTAGTTTCAATCTGATATATATTTATTTGCATAAGTAATTTTTTAATAATTTTTTTATTAATATAAAATGAATAAGATATAAATATCTGTTAAATTTAACTCAAAACTCAATTATTTTGGCGGTTTATACTACTTTAGTAATAGGATTGCAATTTAACTTTGAATATGATATATATATATATATATATGAATAAATGAGTTTTTTAATAATTATTTATTAATAGATAATAAATAAAGTATAAACATTTGTTAAGTTTAACCCAAACTCAATTTAGATTTAATTCAAAATATTTACATAGTATCATATATTCTGTGTGTGTGTGTGTATAATATTTATATATTTTTTAAAAATTTAATATATATATATATATATGCATATTAAATATTAAATGATAAAATTAAATATTAAATACATTACACACACACATAACATTTATAATTTTATCATTTAATATTTTTATGCATATTTTAAATATACATTTAATTATATCTAAATAAATATTTAAAATATGATGAATATAATACAAATATCTAATTTTTTATTTAATAAATAATTGGTAAAATATCTATATAATAGAAATTCAATTCTCGAGTAACGTAGTGATCTCTAGTATACAAGTTACCAAAAATAAAAAAATAACACCAACAGTACAGTAGAGGGAAAAAAAATTGATGTTAATAAAATTGTATGCAGACCCATGGTCTGGATTGAAGTTAATTTTTATAATAAAATTTATAATTTTCATCGTAATTCATTAAAAAAAA
>Ga0325404_1004695_pt1 | contig 14488 bp, 9 predicted proteins | sample PopdelMetagenome_18_FD_205664 | JGI IMG/M metagenome (GOLD analysis project Ga0325404, IMG submission 205664) | Populus deltoides microbial communities from Bellville, Georgia, United States - Xylem-Control-R1 | ecosystem: Host-associated > Plants > Phyllosphere > Stem > Wood/Secondary xylem... | reverse complement strand
ATTTTAAATTCGTAGTCAAAATATGTTTTGAAATTGATAATGGGTTTGGATATTAACTAATTTAGTTAAGAATTAAGACTTGTCATTGATCATCTTAGATTTTCAAAACATGCTAATAATATGAAGGATAATAATCTAGATTATTATTCAAGAAATATATTTAAGGCTAAGTGAGGTCAATAAGAGATATATTTTATTCATGAATGATGCAATAAATATGTCATTGCTAGCCTAAAGGACTTTAAACATCTATGTTTTTTTTTTTTGCTTTTTTTTTTATATAATAACAACAATTAATGGGTTTAATATGCATATCAAAGGTTTTAATGTTGTGGGAATATTTACACATCATTTAAAGCAATATGAACTTGAAGATATCTAACCTTATTTTAATATAATCAAGTTTCTATAGAATTTAATTTGACATCATAAAATAATTTTCATTAAAAAATATCTATATTGCCGAAACTCATCATCCAAATTATTTTTATTACCAAAACTTATATAATGATAAAAACCTTTATGAAAAATCATGTTAATCATATATTTAAGTATTATCACTTAACTCATTTTATACGAAAAGCAAAACTTCTTATCCATTCTTAGCTAAAAGAACATATCATATGTGTTCTTACACTATTTAACTATTTTCAGTTGAGATTGTGGACTTATAATTTTAAAAGATGTGTGTTTAACATTTAAGTTGTTTTGTAACAGCTTTTTCCCTCTAAAAATGGTGTCCTAGCCATTTCTAAGAAATAAGAACATAATGAAAAACTAAATTTCTTATCTTTATTTCATATATGTGAGTAATAGTTGAATGAGTTTTTATCCTATAAATACCATTATTTGACTTCATGAAAGCTCTCTCACACTCTCCAGTAATTTTACAATCTTACGTACTTAATATTTAAATATTTCAAAAGCTTTTACGCATCATTCTATCATCTTAAAGCTTTAAATTCTAAAATCCATTAAATCCCTCTTTCACATTTTGAGGTAGATTACATCTCTATAAATACTTTAGATTAATCATATGTGATCTTCTATTATGAAATGTGATATCACTTGTGAGAGTTTTATTTATTGTGAAAATATGAGCGGCATTTCAATAACTAGGGTAAACTTTGGTTGTAAGCCAACTGAGAGATTTAGATCTTGATCCTTAAAAAGAATTGTGAAAGGTTTAATATTGAGCATTGAAAAGGATTGTGTAAGGTTTTTCAATTTTAATCCTGAAAAAAGATTAGTATAATTGGTAAGGTCTCATCCGCTAAGAAGATTATTAATTGATAATGAATACTTGAATTGAAGTTCAAGGAGTGGAGTAGGCTATAAACCCTTGTCCTAAAATTTGATAAGACTGTAAATTTCCGGTCTAAAATTTATAAACCAACGTAAAATAGTGTAATCTTTAATAGAAATATTACAAATTTAGAGAGAAGAAAGTCCCTAATAAACTAGCTTAAAAATATCAAATGAAATAAATTAATAAATCAGTATGCGAAAAGTATCGATGGCCAGATAATTCATAAAAAATAACACAACATTAAAAAAATCACAAAACATGATTTTAACTACAAAAAACAAACAACCTCTTTAACTTATAAAATGATTACATTGAGAATTAATTGATACGTCAGTGATATAAAAAATAGATTGGGGGTCTAATCAAGGTTACCCATCAAGGTAGGGGACATTTTTGGGGCTTTCCCTAACAAGTTCTTGGTAGGGCATGGTTTTTTGGAACCTTTTTTATAATCAAATTATTTCAATTTAATCCTTTAACATTTGATTACTGAAAATTGATCTTTGTATTTTTTTTTCATTTCATTTCTATTGGGTTATTGTGATCCTTTTTTTTTTACAATTTCATCATTCATGAGTTTATTTCCTATCAAATTTGATTTTTATTTTTTTTATTGCTATCTTTTTTTTTTACCAAGTTTTTTAAATTGATAATTTTTTTTCACAATCTCATCATTCAAAACTAAATTGGTTGAGAATTAAGTTTCTTGATTGAACTCGATTCAAGAATTTCATGATTTCCATGGTTGTGGGGTTTGCAGGTTAACCCGGATTGACTCATATTTTTTCCATTGCTTTTTTAAACTATTTTTTTAATTTTTATCTTTCAACATTAAGCTGCTCAATAATTAAACTTCATGATATTATTCAATTTGCATTCAAACACGATCACCCTGGTATCACGACTGTGTTAGAGATTTTGCATATTCATCCGGGTGGGCTCGGATTGAGTTATTTCAACCTTTTTTAGATTATATATATTTTTTAAAATTTTTGTCCTTTAACATTTTATTTGATAGAGATTAAGCTTCACATTTTTTTTATTTTCATTTTTTTTTGTGGAGTTATCATATTCTCATTTGATTTATTAGGAATTAGTTTTCAAACTTTTATTTTTTGCATTTCTTTCTATAATATTATTTTAATCTTATGTCTATGGTTGAAAAGTTTGCAAGTTAACCTATTTTAATTGAGGGTTTTTTTTGTTTTTTAATTTTACCCTTTATCATTGAGCTATTTCATAATTTAAATTGGCTCATATCAGATTCTTTTTAATTTCTTTTCATTGTTATTTCTTTGTTTATTTAATTATTATTGTTATCTTTTCAATCATATTATTTAAATTATCAATTAAACCAATGATCTAGGTTTCACTTTTTTTTTCTTAGTATTTTTTTTACCCTGAATTCCCTTATTGGAGAACGGGCTACAAATCTAGTTATTAATAAATGGTAACAGCTGGTGGTCAAAGTGAGAAGTTTTAGAGTTCCATGCGTAAGTTCAATTTTTAAATTCAATATTTGGTTTTTTTTCTTTTTGACATTTTTTCTTTTAGGTTTTTTTTTTATAGGTTTTTAAAGTCTGATAGGTTTTTTAATTATTTAATATTTTATTTTTTTTTAAAAATATTTTTTTAGATTCTTAATTTCAACATTTGGCTAAATGTTTTCTCTTTTAATTTTTCTTATACTTTGACTTTTTTGTTTCGATTTTTAAAGGTTTTTCAAGTTTGTTAATTTTTTTTAATAATTTAATAATTTATTTTTTTTAAATTTAACTTTTCTTTTGATAATTCAATGGACATTTTCATCAAAATACAAAATGACATATAAAAAATATATATGAATGTTTAAGGACAAAGAGGTTTAAAAGAATTTTACATTTATTTCATTAGATATTGGATTGCTAATCAAATTTCTTTCTTCTATAACAATATAGGTAATATTATATATTATCTTTTAATATTGAGCTTTTTTATAAATATTTTTTGTTTTTAAAATTTAATTTATTTTGAGTTGATATTCATAATATATTTTAGTTTGATTTGTATAGGATTTTTATGGTATCAAATAAACATTATGATATTTATTATTTATTTTATTATTTTTTATAAAATTATTACTGTTATAAGTTTAGTAAATTAACTCAAATTAATTTAAATTGATTTAATATATTACTAACTTAAATTATTGTTTTAAAAATTTATTTTAATTTTTTTTGAAAAACTAAACATTATTATTATTATTAGTCATTTAATTGTCTTTAAACCCATTCCATTCCCATGTATTTTGTTTTTCAACTAATTTTTTTCCTTCGATTTGTTTTTTAAAATTTAGTCGGGCTTGCAGGCAGAAGTAACCTGGTGTTATTTCTACAATAGATTAATAGCGAGAATGAGTGGGCGTAAATTTGTCCCGTCCCATCCCATCCCATCCCATCCAAACCGGAAACGACAACGTGTTCAGACGAACTAATAGACCTGCGCCACGTAACCAATAGCTGGCCCCTAATTTTTATTTTTTTTTTATTTTCCACACCCCCCTCTCTCTTCGGGCATCGATACTTTTCATATAAATCTCCATTTATTCAATAATGAAATTGAAAAGGAAAAAAGAAAAATTCTGAAAAAGTGTGAACTTGATCGAAAGATTACCAGGAAATCTTGCTTCAGGAAATGGCGAATAATACGGATCTATTCGATTCGTATTTTAGAAGAGCAGATTTAGACGGTGACGGTCAGATCAGCGGTGCTGAAGCCGTCGGTTTCTTTCAAGGCTCCAGTTTGCCTAAACAAGTCCTCGCACAGGTTTCTTTCATCTCATTGTTTTCAGATTGCATAATTTCGAAAGATTCCGAATTTTTTGGATTGGTTATTAAGAAATGTTGATTTCCATATGGAACTAAGTAATGCTTGCGATAGTGAGAGATATAACTTAGATTAGGTTATTTGATTTCTTTTTTTTTTAAAGTTTGATTAATTAGAGGACTATACATAAATAAATGTTGATTTTGGATAATGATAATTAGCAAGTAATGTTTACAAAAGTGATTTCTTATTACTATTTGTTGTCTGGTTGAGATCATTGAAAGATTTGCTGATGCTTAGTTTTTGATTTTTAGGTCTGGTGTTTTTGAGAGAGAAGTTGATGAATTACTATGTGACTGGAGGATTTTTAGTTGATTCTAGAAGTAGAAAGAGTTTAACTTTAGTTAGTATGGTGGAATTTTGAATTCAAAGTGGAGGTTATTTTTTTTAGGGTTGGATTGTGTAAGAGAATGGGTGGTTGTTTTGGGTTTGGTGGATTTTTGTGGATTTGATCATAACATGCGGAGTTTTGTACTCTATATCTTGCTGTTGATGTATCAACTTAGTTTCTTCTTGTGCTATGTTCTACTCATGATCGAGTTTGCTTGGCTCCTAATGTTCATGTTCATAATGGATATTAAATGTCTAGAAGAAGAGTTTTTGATTTGCTGTTAGGTATGTAATGCAGTAGAAGAACTAGATCTTTTGTCAAATGACAGAAATCTTGTGTAAGTAATAAGTAATGTTTGTTGCAATGAATTCTTATTATTAGTAAGTTTGCCGTCCGGTTGAAATCATGTAAAGAATTGAAGATGCTTGGTTTTTGATTCTTAGGTCTGGTGTCTTTTAGAGAGAAGTTGATGAATTACTATGTGAATGGTAGATTTTTAGTTGATTCTAGAAGTTAAAATGTTGATATGCTAGACTTTTTGAGGTTGGTGGCTTGTTGGAAATGTTGTGTTCATTTTTTGAATTGTTTTTTGGTGTTTGAATATAAAGCAAAGTGTTTTTATGTAGGATTGTGCAAGAAATGGGTAGTTGTGGCGGGTTTGGTTGGTTTTTGTGTATATGATCATAGCATTTGGAGTTTTGTACTCTAAAGCTTGTGGTTGGTGTATTAAATATGTTTTACTTAAGATTGAGTTGAATAAATTTCTAAAATTTATGTTGATAATGCATGCTAAATGTCTGGAAGAAAACGTTTTGATTTTTTGTTAGGTATATATACTGGAGGGAAAGAACTGGTTCTGCTTTTAAAAAAACTGAAAACCTGTGTATTTTGTGTGGAAGAATCTAGAAGTTTCCTTCTTTTTGGAATGATTTTACATTTGGATATTCACCTATTATTTTTTGAAATGACCTTCATATCAGGGTCTCAAATCTCTTTGCATTAAACTGAGTGTCTGGGATTCACTTATTCTCTGTGCAGGTTTGGATGCATGCTGATCAGAGGAACGCAGGCTACCTTGGTCGACAAGAGTTCTATAATGCACTTAAACTTGTTACTGTAGCACAGAGTAAGAGAGAGTTGACCCCAGAAATAGTGAAGGCAGCATTATATGGCCCTGCTTCAGCTAAAATTCCCGCTCCTCAAATCAACCTAGCTGCAACTCCTGCTCCTAAAACAGTGGCACCTGCTCCCCAGCTGTCTGGCACAACACCAGCATCATCACCAAATGTTGGCACCAGACCGCCACAAGTGCCTGGAAATGCAGTCACAAACCAGCAGTATTTCCCATCCCAACAAGGGCAATTTACGAGGCAACACCAACACCAACCCCAAACCCAAGCTATGCCTCCTAATTCTTCTTCCCATCCACAACAAATTCTTGTAAGTCAAGGTATGCCCAGGGGAGGTACTGTTGTTGCTCCGCGACCCCTGAATTCAAACATCTCAACAGATTGGCTTGGTGGAAGTGCAGCTGGCCTGACTTCACAAGGTCCCAGTAGAGGGATTGGTCATCCTGCTTCTCAGGATGGATTTGGGGTTAGTGCACCAGGTTTTACACCCTCTGTTCAACCTAGACCACAAGTGACTGCTGGGCAGATAGCAGCCCCTACACCTAAACCACAAGAAGCAGCCATCACATCCAACCAACTAGCAACTAGGGATTCTAAATCAGTGGTTGTTTCTGGGAATGGATTTGCTTCAGACTCACTTTTTGGCGATGTATTTTCTGCCACTCCTGCTCAAACAAAGCAAAGTTCCTCATCATCTGCGCATTCTACAAATAGCATACCTGTCTCGTCGGCTATTGTTTCATCTTCTGTCGGATCCCAACCTTCAGTGAAGCCAAGTTCCCTGGATTCCTTGCAGAGTACCTTTCCCCAGCAGCATGTGGGAGGGCAATCAACAGCAAGACCAAACCAGCAGGTTCCATCTCAAAGTGTCACCTCTGCTCCTTCAGCTGGTTTTTCTGTTGGAACTAGCAATGCAGCTCCCAGTCAATCCCAGCCTCCATGGCCGAGGATGACTCAATCTGATATTCAAAAGTATACAAAAGTGTTTGTGCAAGTTGATACAGATAGAGATGGAAAGCTTACCGGGGAACAGGCGCGCAACCTTTTCTTGAGTTGGAGGCTACCTAGAGGTAGAATGCTACACATGACTTATTTTATAATCACGCTTAAACTATGAGGTTTTGACATGAGCTCTTTGGTTTGAAGTATATATCTATGATGGACAGTGAAGGCACAACCTACAACATTTGTAAATCTAATGTGGCCATATTTCTGTAGTATAGCAGTTAGCTTAAGGTTTTTTACATAAATCAATGGTGTTTCTTGCCAGTTTAAATATTCACATTATTTGGGTAGGAAGAAGGGAATCACTATATTAAGTATGTCTTATAAATAATTGAGTCTCACAATTAAGAATTCAAGTGTTAATTACTTTTCTTGTCATTTTCATTGAATCCTATGCTCTTTCTTTTCATAATGTGGTGTGATGCCTTGTAAGTAGATTTGAGTTTGGGAATTTTTTAAAGACTAATACTTCATTTCTTAATCACATTTCATTAATTTACTATAATTCTTGATGTTTCAGAGGTGTTAAAAAAAGTTTGGGATTTATCTGATCAAGATAATGACAGCATGCTTTCTTTGAGGGAGTTCTGTACTGCTCTTTATTTGATGGAGCGTTATAGAGAAGGTCGCCCTCTTCCTGCAACACTTCCAACCGCTGTCATGTCCGATGAGACTCTGTTGTCTGCCACAAGTCACCCTGCAGCTTCATATGGTGGTGGATCTTGGGGACCTGCTTCCGGTATTATCTTCCTTTATCATGCCATAAACTTTCATTATTAGTTTCCTTTTTCTTGCATTCAATGTGGATTCCTCTTTTTAAGTGGAAAAACAAATCTCAACAGGTTTCCGACAACAGCAAGTTGGGAGTGGTGCACGGCCTCCTCCTGCTGCCGCTGCAAGGCCACCAAGGCCTCCCACTGCTCCTCATGCTGATGAAAAACAGCCCACGCAACAAAAGCACAAAGTTCCTGTGCTTGAAAAACATCTTGTGCATCAACTCAGCCAAGAGGAGCAGGATGCTCTCAACTCAAAGTTCCAGGAGGCATCTCAGGCTGATAAAAAGGTATTTCTTGTTCTTTTCGTGCACTCATTATGTGGGAGTTAATTTTGTCTGGTACACTTGGTATCCATACATTAACATGTCTAAATGAGACAAATTTGTTTTCATTTGCCATTAAAAAGCTTTGAGTTGCATCAAGTTATAGAATGAAGATGAGAAGCATATATGAGATTATTGAACCTTATGCTCTTCTTTGAGTGCAGGTTGAAGAACTGGAAAAGGAAATATTAGATTCTAGACAAAAGATTGAGTTTTATCGTGTCAAGATGCAGGAACTTGTGAGTGTGCTCCCCATTTTATTTTTCTCCTTTATGACAGTCATTGTCTGTTATATAGGATGTTCTTCACTAGTATGTAAAATTAGCTTTGAAGTATTTGGGTTGAACTGTTTTTGCTGCATCTTGGCTCACATGTTTTGACTATTGAGTTTGGTTTTGGAGGCAAGGTCCTCAAATCATTCTTTTTGACTGGATTGACAACTGATTGTGCTGATTTGTTGCGTTTAAGCTCTGGATGTGTGCTCGTTTCATCATTTTATTTGCTATTGGATATCTCAAAAATGCACAAACTATAGCATAAAAGATTATAAAGCCGTGAATATGCTAAAAGCTCAAAACCAGAGGTATTAGTCTGTGGCCTCTAAAGCCTTATTTAGAGTTGCGGGTTGAAGTGTTAAAAACCAAGTAGATTCAAGCTGGAATAACTATGCTGATAAAAGTAAAGAAATGAATCATTAACTCTCTTTTGTTATAGTTTAACACCCTCAGTTCCCAAGTGGATGACCCAGTGCTTAATACTTGGATTTCCTCTAAAATGTCCTGGGTTCAAACTGTGAAGAGTGATGGGGGTAGGGATCGATTTCCTTTTCCTTTTCTTTTTTTCTTTTTTGTGGGGGGGGGGGGGGAGGCGGCATTGGGCTCCTCCTGTTGAACCATACAAAAAATTTAAACGATCTAATGGAGTGAAAAGAAAACTTGGACAGTTTCTTTGGGCAGCTGATCCTGTCATGGTTATTTAAGATGCACGAATCAATTTAATAAAGAGAACGAAGGTATTCTGCCATATTTAAGCTGTCTACTTTGTCTTGGAGTGGTTGGGTGAGAGACTAGGAAGATATATGTTCTTTGCTGATATTCCTATGATCTTTCTTCTGTTATTTGGCATCAGATTTTATATAAAAGCCGATGTGACAATCGACTTAATGAGGTCACAACAAGGGTATCTGCTGATAAGCATGAGGTATCTCTCTTTCTTTAGTGATTTGTTTATATTTTCTAAATTCTCCATGTAATATCAATTGCTTATTGAACTAACAGGAGCAAATCATGTGTTTCAGGTTGAGACATTGGGAAAGAAGTATGAAGAGAAATACAAGCAGAGTGGAGATGTTGCCTCCAAACTAACCATTGAAGAGGCTACATTTCGTGATATTCAGGTAATTTAGGAGCTTTGGTGGTGAATTTTATCTAACGTGCTTCTCTTTTCCTCTATATACACTTCTTTGGATGCTAAACAAACTTGTATTGTACTCAATAACTGTAGGAGAAAAAAATGGATTTATATCGGGCAATTGTTAAAATGGAAGAAGGGGGAGCTGCTGATGGTGTATTGAAGGTACACCATAAAAGTCATTACTTTCTGGAGATAGTATGAAACTTGTGTGTAAGTTCTGGTTTTACTGACTTTTGCAGGAGCGTGCTGAGAATATCCAGTCGAATCTCGAGGAACTAGTAAAAACTGTGAATGAACGCTGCAAGCAGTATGGGTTGCGCTCTAAACCAACCTCATTGGTCGAGCTTCCATTTGGTATCTCAATGATGTTATCAACCCCCTGGCCTTTATATCACATGTCCCATCTTGAAATTTTTTGGCTCATTTAGATGATTGATTTACTTCAATTTGGCTGCTACTTTTACTTCTATGCAAAAAAGCTTGTTATATGACAATTAAGCTAGACTTCATTGTCGTCATGTTACTCTAGGGGAAATACTCCATGTGCCCAAAAATGTTTCAAATCCCAGACTCCCAATTTTTTTATCTGTTTTCTTTCCTTCTCTCGCAACCTCACATTTTTTTATTTGCTTTCTACATCATGGTGGTGTTGGTAGCAATGAATGAAATGGTGGGAATGGGGATGAAAGTTTTATTCCCACTTTGCAAGTGTTTGATTGAAAGGAATGAAATATGAATGAGAATGGAGTGGGAATGGTAATGAAAATGGAACATAGTTTCATTCCTATTGGGAAAGTGGGAATATAAAACAAGGAATGGGAATGCTTTTTCCCCCCCTAAAGAACGACATATTATTTCTTTTCATTATATAAACTACTTTTGCCACCATCATCACTGCCACTACCACCACTGGTGGTGGTAATAACATTTTGTTTCTAAAAATTATTATCGCACCACCACTCTTCCAGCACCAGCACCACCTTCCTTGGTCGTGGCATTAGTTTTTTAAGTAGTATACTATTGTTATTACTATAACATTATTACCACCCCACCAACTCACCCCGCTGCCACCACCACCACCACCACCACAATTATCTTTATTATTTTACTACCACCACTATTGATGAAATCATTGTTCCTTTTCATTTTAAAAATGAGGCATTAAAAATTTAAATTTCATTCTGATTTCTTCTTGTTATTTCAAACACAATATTGAAATTAAAATGGCATTCTGATTGCTCCATTCCGATTCCAGACCTTCATTCATGATAACCAAATAGCACCCCAGTCATTACTTACTCTCTTCCTCTTGACCTTTCTTTAGGCTGGCAACATGGCATCCAGGAAGGAGCAGCTGATTGGGATGAAGGTTGGGACAAGCTTGAAGATGAAGGTATGCTAAATAGTTTTCTGCTGGTTTAGTTGACTTTGATTTCTTTGTTTTTACTTGGAAGTGTACATGATGCTTTCTTTTCAGCATAAAGTCGTAAGGACATTAAAGTTGTAATCAACATTGTTATTTGTGACTTTCAGGATTCATATTTGTCAAAGAGCTCACTTTGGATGTACAAAATGTTGTAGCCCCTCCAAAAGAAAAAACTTCAGTTCGAAAGGCGACTATTTCCACAGAAAAGGATTTAGGCGCTCCACCCTCAAATGCTGAGGTGAAGGCAGAAAAGGTTCCAAGTCCAAGCAAATCAAACTCTGAGAAAGATATTCCAGATCATCAACATGAGAATGGCAGTCTTAGAAGTCCTCCTGACAGTCCTGGAAGGACTACAAAAGAGAACCAATCCAGTGAATTCCGAGACTCCCCATTCAAAGAAAGTGGTGCAGACAATTCACCCCATGCTAAAGAGACCCAAAGGTATGGTTTAATTTATGATTTTCACTTCTGTATATTTCTGTGTCCCTCTCTGAAAATCTAGTGTTAACAAGGCCCAAAAAGGTGTGTGGTCATGGCATGACGGTTGAGGTGGGTCTGTCCTGCTCACAGCTTTCTGAATTTGTTGCTTCATTTGGATGTCTAAGCTTACTGATATGCCTGTGCAGTGATGTGGGTGGTACTGAATCTGTGCATAGTGGTGACAAAATTGTTGAACCTGGCTGGGGTACGTTTGATACGCCTTATGATTCAGAATCAGTTTGGGGCTTTGATTCTGTCAGTGGCAAGGTATGAAAACTTGGGTCTTGCTTTCTATTTGAAGTTGGCAATAGGACTTGTTTCTTGGTGGTTAAATATTATGGAAGTTGTATTAGGAACAGATTGGTGCGCACGCATGCACTCATGTTTGTGTGTGACATACGTCCTCAAACTCTATATATTGGAGTTTATTTAGGCAATTCTAATAATTTGCAAGAAATAGAAATGCTTAATATTTCTGGAAGGGGTGGGGGGTGGTTTGGCATTAGAACTGTTTAATCTCTCTGTACCTTTCCTTGTTCCTTTCTTGTTCTTTTCATACAAAAAACTGAATGGATTGATCTAATATTGTTCTTGCAGGACATGGATTTTGGCATTAGTGAATTTGGTTTAAATCCAATAAAAACAGGGTCCTCACATGGAGATAACATGTCTTTAGGGAAGAGTTCATTTATGTTTGATTCTGTTCCAAGCACCCCTGTTCATAACCAGGGGAACAGCTCCTATGCCTTTGCTGATTCTGTTCCAGGCACCCCTGCATATAACCAGGGGAAGAGCTCCTATGCCTTTGCAGATTCTGTTCCAAGCACCCCTGCATATAATCCAGGGAAGAGCTCTTATGCATTTGCAGATTCTGTTCCAAGCACCCCTGGCTATAACCCTGGAAAGAGTCCATTTTCATTTGCAGATTCTGTTCCAAGCACCCCAGCGTACAATTTTGGAAACTCTCCACGAAGGTTCAGTGAAGGTTCAGAGGACCACTCCTTCGACAGCTTCTCTAGGTTTGATTCATTTAACATGCATGATGGTGGATTATTTCAATCTCCACGCCATTCGCTTTCAAGGTTTGATTCCATCCGCAGCACCAAGGACTCCGATCAAAGTTATGGATTCCCGTCAAGATTTGATTCATTTAGAGAAGGAGGAGACTCTGATCAAAGCCATGAGTTTTCAAGGTTTGACTTTCTCAGAGAGCCCGATCAGAATCACGGGTTCTCGAGATTTGATTCCTTCAAAGAGTCTGATCAGAATCACGGGATCTCGAGGTTTGATTCCTTCAAAGAATCCGATCCTGGTCATGGGTTCTCATCAAGTTTCAGTTCATTTGGAGAATCTAGAGATCCTGATCATAGTCATGGATTCTCAAAGATGGATTCGTTTAATGCCCATGACAGTGGGTTCTTCCAATCTTCTGACAATTCTTCCTTGGCAAGGTTTGATTCTGTTCGTGGCTCTAAAGACTCCGAGAATCATGGGTTCCCATCATTCGATGATGCTGTTCCATTTGGCTCAAGTGGGCCATTTAAGACATCACTAGAGAGTGAAACTCCACGCGGAAGTTCTGATAACTGGCGAGCTTTCTAGGCAGGCGATGAACATCGGATCAAGGTGCGGGGTTTTCTTCTGTATGAAAGCCTTATTGAGACATTTCTTGCAGTAGTATATAGTCTGTTGTGATGATGAATGAGTGGTTGTGTTGTGGTTCTAGCTTTTGTTTGATTTTGCAGATCCGATTTGTTTTCGTAATTTCCAACATTCAATTACACTTGTGGCCGGTTCTTTTGGTGTTGTAATTTTTGAACTCAAATGTTTGTGATATGGAAGTCAATTTTTTTCCTTTTCTTTTTAAAATCAGCTCCTCTATTTTTTCCAAGGGATTCCATGGCGAGCAACAAAATTAGTTATGGAGACTTGTCTTTGTGGTTTCCATTTTTGAACTCAAAATGCCGTCTCTATTCTTCTCCCTGTCGCCATAATAGCTGAAACAGGAAAAGGTGCTGTGTACGCTACAAGGTAGTATTTTCTTCGTGGGTAAATTCAGACCCACCAAGCTCTGCTGAAATGTCAGGTGGCCTGGAAATGCAGGGCTGAAATATTCTGGCCTTGCTTCGGTGCAAAACAAGTAAATAACACCCTCCTGTCTGTCATTGAAGACGATCCATAATAAATTGGATTTGGAAAATTATTCAGAGCTTGCTTTCTCTGCCCTGCCCTATCCTTCATGCTTGATTCTTACGATAGACATGGTAGATGCTTTTACTGTGGCGGAAATAAAAAACGTGTTTCAATTTATTTAAATAACCTTGGTCTTTTTTAGAGCCGCTGGATTGCATATAGATGGATTGTAGCCGTGGGATAAGGAATGATTAGCCCTGTAGACCTATCTATGTAACCTCTTCCCACACAAGACAAGATGATGAGAAACCGGCTTCTCTCAAGAATACTATACCATTAAATAAAAATATAACCGGATTTTTTTAATAATATAATTACTTGAATATCCTTGCAATTTTGTTTTTTCTTTACTTGGGTATAGGGGTGTTTTCTTCCTTTTCCTTGGTTTTTTTATTTTGTTTATAGAATAGGTACTTATTTTTTTATTTCTATATATTTTTTAATCTTTAGTAGGTTAATTTTTGTTTTTAATTCCATTTCTATCATTTGATTTTATTTTAAATTTGGTCCTCATTTTTTTAATCTTTTGTAGGTTAGTTTTTTTTTCAATTTCATCTCTCATTGTTTAATTTAATTTAGTTTTTATTCTTTGAATTATTATTTGTTTTATTTTTATTCTTTTTCTAATTCTATTTTGTTTTCAATTTCATACTTCAACATTAAAAATTGCAATTTAATTTGAAACTCGATGGATACCAACCTAAACGGGTCAATATTTTTTTTTATGGTTACCTTGCCTAATAAGTAATGGAATGGTATGAATATTATCAAAACCGACTTGAAACCCGCTCAAACTTAACATGAAATGTATATTTATATTAGTTAAATATTTTTATTTTTTTAATGCAATATGATATATCCATATATTAATTGTGATATAAAATTATAATTTCATAATTTAACACACACACACACACACACACTTCATATATTTATTTATTTATTATTGAACAATAAGTAATAGTCATATGATTGATACCCACATGAATATCTAAAATTCAATTAATAGTTTATGAATATCTATATTTTTTACTTGATGGGAAACAACTAGAGTATGTATATCAAGAAATTCGATACACATGTGCTTATTGTCATCCATACTTATCATTTCATTTTGACTTATTTTTGTGTCAACTTTTATCTTTTTATTGCACTTTGTTTTGTTTTGGTTCCTTTTTCGATTGCCTTCTTCTTCTTCTTCATTTTCAAATCTCATCTCTTAATATTTTGTAATTGA
>Ga0325404_1004691_pt1 | contig 14497 bp, 6 predicted proteins | sample PopdelMetagenome_18_FD_205664 | JGI IMG/M metagenome (GOLD analysis project Ga0325404, IMG submission 205664) | Populus deltoides microbial communities from Bellville, Georgia, United States - Xylem-Control-R1 | ecosystem: Host-associated > Plants > Phyllosphere > Stem > Wood/Secondary xylem... | reverse complement strand
AGTCTAAATAAGTCTACCTCTTTAAGAGGTTTATAATTTCTTTAAATAGACTAAAAACCAACCACTACTAAGTTATAAAATTAAAATTCTAAAACATAAAGAAAAATCATAAAAAATCCAAAATAAACATGAAATACAAAAATAAACAACGAGAAATAACAAAATCAGCTACAATAAAACCTTTTAAGCTTAATTTAATGTAATTCATGTAATGAATTGACCGAAAAAATGGGTTCCTCATAGAATTGGGCTTTGGTGATCTCCTGAGAGAGAAAAAAAAAGAGCTTCGTCAAATGATTAAAATAAAAGTTATAGTCATTTTTACATATTATACTAATAATAACGCGACAAGACCTTGTCAGGAGCCTAGTAGTGTTCCACTAATCTATAAAAAAATATTTATTAGGCTATTTACGTAATCTATTTATGACATATCTTCATCTAGTTATAAAAAATCTCCATCTAATTGCCCAGGATTTTCAGCTTCCGTTGACCTAACTACATCAATTTTATAAGATATTTTAAGGACCAAATTGAATTTTTGAAGATTGCACTATTCATATAACCAATAAAAGTCCAAGATCTTTTAGAATATTACCACATTAGTTATTTACGCAAGTGATATCACAAAAAAATTTTAAAAATTCTTCTTATTTAGTTCTTTTACAGTTAAAATAGATTTTTGTATGAAAGAGAATAATTAAAATAATGAAGAAAAAAAATACATTTATAATGTGAATTATTCTTTTCTTATTCATGTATATTTTTTTATTTGAATAAAACATAATTTTTTTATTAGTAACATGTTTTTTGAATAAAAGGGGAAGATAATTAAAATAAAGATTCATAAGAATCTTAATCATTTAAAATTAATAAGAAACTAATATCTCTTCAATCTAAAATCAGTATCCTTATCAATGTGTCTCTTTTTTGTTTTCAAGAAAATTAACATGTTTTGTAATTAATCAAAAACAATTGTTTTTTAAATGAAAACTTATCATGATCTCAAAAGCAAGTTTCAATAAAGAAAAACTATTAAAATAGTGTTTCAATATTTCAATCATTTAAAATAAGTAGGAAAAATATATCTCTTCAATCTAAAATCAATTTCCTTATTAATGTGTTTTTTCTCAAGAAAATTAATGTGTTTTGTAATTAATCAAAAGCAATTGTTTTTTAAATAGAAATTTATCATGATCTCAAAAACAAGTTTCAATAAAAAAACATTAAAATATTGTCTCAATATTTTGTATATGATTAAAGGAAAAAATAATTATCATTATAAAATCATGCAAAAACTCTATTAAAAAATAACCAAAAAGATTTATTAAATATTCATGAGCACATTGTTGATTTTTTTTTGGCATATTTGGGATATAATAATTAAGAAACAAATTTTAATATTAACATAAAAATATATAATAATAATATTTAAAAAACACATGGTAAGATTGAATAATAAATTAAATATCTTTTTAATAATTTAATTTAGAGTGCATTTTAATCAAAACCTAAAAACAATAATTTTTAAAATTAAAAAAAAAACCTAAAAAGATACAGAAAAAAACAAGGTAACTATGCATAAAAGATTAGGACTACATGTTTGATCTTATTTAAAGAAGGTCAACATGCATGAGCTTCCAAAGCCAAAAGCCCATGAACATTGCTTTCTTCCTTCTTCTTTTTTTGTTTTAAGGTCTCCAGCATATCATGTTAGCAAACATCATGTCATCTTTCATAGTTTTGATTTCAATTACCTCATGTGGTTAAAAAGTTGAGATTCGAGTTTTACAATTCTAAAAATCTATTTTCAACATTTCTTCATCTGAAAAAACCCCAATAAATATTACCATAAAAATAACATTAAATTTATTTCTAACTTCAAAACACCTTTTATATAGATAAAAAAATCCAAAATAAAATCAAAAGAAAAAATATTCTTGAACCCCAATTTATTTTTTCTGGAAAGATGAAAATTCTAAACCATAATGGAACTCCTAAAGGCAAGTTAAATTTATTGACACAAAGATCATCTTTTGTTATTATTAAAATGTAGCAAAGCAACTACTTTCCCTCTTCTTCTTTTTTCAGCGACTTTTTCTCTCGTTTCTTAAATTTATGGACTAAAAAATTGAATAAATGAAGTTTAATACTTAAGCGTACATTACAAAAACCACAAGGACATCAAAATCTTTATATATACACCAAAATGATTTTTTTCACATCAAAATGAAACAAGCTCTCTTTGTTTTGTTTTTAATTCGATACTTCTTTTTAATACTATAAATTTAAATCTAATTTCATTAAATTAACATCTAATTATATTTTGAAATATCACCAAACACCTTGAATTCGTAAAAATATTCAAAGAAAATAAAATATCAACATAAAAAATATCAATAACATATTATGCAAGGATGGAATTGAAGAAGAATAAAGTTCAAGGATAAAGAAACAATTAAACAACATATGTTGGGCAAGTAACACACTATATTCTTTTAATGTAATTATATAATGTATAATGTATAATAATCATTCATCCGATCCATTGCCATTGGTAGGTTCCCAACTCACACCTATTAATTAGTAGAAAACTATTTTACCTTTTAAACTAACAGTGATCCTTATATATTACAACTTGTCTCAATTGTATCGTAACATTCAATTTCTCTATAATTCATAACTTATTAATTTTTATTCAATCGTGTATGTTTTTATTTGAGTAAGTATTTTTATTTATTTTTACTTAAATATGTAAACATTAAAAAGAAATAACTAAGCATTTCTATTATATTCAATCAAGTATAATTAAGTTGATGTCGCTGTTAAATTTACAGATCAGTAAGATACCTTTTATATCAAATATGCATGAATATTGCACTTTATTTTTCTATTTAAACATTTGTATTTTTAAAAATTTATCAATTAAATGCTTACGATTTCAAAAGCTAATATTTATAGATATAAATAATATTAATTTAAAAATCTTACGTGGGCATAATTGACCATATAAAATAAAATTAAAAAATGAAACAGGAAAAGAATAATATTAATTTACTCAAGTTAAAAGCTACAAGGGAAAAAAAAGACAAAAAATTGTGAATCATAATTAACCGGGCAAGAAATAAGTGAAGCGACAAAAAGCCACCAAAATGTCATATGACGGCTTGTGGTTGAATTAAATTATGGAAGCTACTTCACTTAAACTACACTCCTCATGCCAAAGAACTTTTTCTTCACGTACGGCATCTATACCAAGATTTTATTTTTATAAGAAAATAAAACCTCCCATTTTAATTCTTCATATAAGAAAGGAGAAGAGAAGAAAAACGCCAATATCGGTGGGGGGAAGGGAGGAAACCCATTAATATATTGGGTCGAAGGAAGCAGTTTGGTCTCCACCATGCATCTTGTATAAGATCGATAACATATATATAAACCGAATTCAACAGTCTCCGTTCGGCTCAATTCATACTATAATTAACTTATATGTATATAGAAATTAACATGTGGCTTAACAACGACGAGAATGAAGTCCGAGCTTAATTCTGGTTGGTACAAGTTAAGAAAACTGAACGTAGTCAATGGTTCCGAGTAATAAAAAAAGGATAGAGAGGCAGCTCCGGGGAACAAAAGAGATTCAATGAACTCACATAAGAACGGTGTCGTCACCGTGGCATCTCTTTTCCACTCTATTAATATTATGCAGCGCCTTCTTTTGACCATTCAAATGTCAACGATGTCAACACCCCATCCTCCTCTTTTAAATTAATCCTATCCTTGCTATTTACGACCATATTTGCTACTATAGCAAGTGCTTTTACTCTCTCTCTCTCTCTTCTTCATCCTGGCTAGTTTGCTAGTTCAACATTACATGCAAAGAGAGGAACAAGAAATTCAAAGAATGGATGGTTCTGATCATCATATTGTGCCATCTTTCTTTATCTGCCCAATATCTCTTCAAATTATGAAAGATCCAGTTACTATATCCACAGGTATGACCTTTGATCGAGAAAGCATACAGAAATGGCTTTTCTCTTATAAAAACATCGCTTGTCCTATTACAAAACAACCCCTCTCTGATTTCCGTCTCACCCCAAACTCTAATCTTCTTCGCTTGATCCAATCATGGCACTTGCAACACGCATCATCATCAACAACAAAGTTTGCGGAGCCTAATCATGATGCCTTGATGAAAGTGCTTCTTGAGGAGATCAAGCAACCCCATTTACAGGTAAAATCTCTCAGAAAGATCAAGTCATTAATCCAAGAGAATCATGGTGATAATAGCAGGATTAGTTGCATTAGAGATGATAGTTTATTTTCCCTTGCAGTATCTCTTGTAGTTCAAACTGAGTTACCAGGGATTCCACAGATTACTGGTAATGACACTCCGCTGATCGCTGAAGCGGTGTCTTTGTTATGTCTTTTATGTCCATCTGATGAGGCATTAAAGATGGTTTCACAAAATGAAAATGGCCTATTAATCTGTTCACTAAGTTCAATTATGACACAGTATCTGAGCAATCTACAGCTTAGAATTCAAGCTGCTCTTGTCCTGAAGTCCATATTCGAAGTGGTAGATGACATGTACAAGGAAGGACTTAAATTTGAGTTCTTTGAGAATATCATTGAGATATTAAAGGACCAAAATTCAAAACATGGAAGCATGGCAGTTTTAGCTATTTTAATAAGAGTCTTATCATATGGGAAGAATAAAGAGAAAGCTATTAAGGGAGGATGCATTCCGATCCTGATCGAGTTGCTAGCTGAGGAAAATGAGAGGCATGTCTGCGAGATGATGTTAGTCGTTCTAGAAAAACTGTGCCGGAAAGCAGAAGGGCGGGCGGCCTTTTTGTCACATCCAGCAGGCATGGCAGCTGTGGTATCAAAGATCTTGAAGGTTTCCCATGTTGGAGATGATAAATCAATAAGTTTGCTGTCATGTGTCTTAAGATTTTGTACTAGCAGTGGTGAGGCTGCTCAAGAATTTATGGAGGTGGGTGGAATGAGTAAGATTTGCTTGGTGATACAAAGTGGAAGCAATTCAAAAACCAAGGAAAAGGCCAGGGAAATTTTAGGGTTTCACTTCAAAACATGGAACAAGTCTCCTTGTTTCCCCTCTTCATTCAAAGCTTGATTAATTACCTTGCGTCCACATTGTAGATCGAGAGAACCATTAATTTCTTGCGAAAGCTATACTTATGTGCATTATTTTTTTCCTGGTTATTTGTTATGTTTTTCAAGTGGATCGAAGACCGTTCTGTTTATCCCCATTTTGTAGTTGTTGCAGAATTAATGCAGTAAATAAAATACCATGATGAAGAAAAACAAAATAAAACACTAGAACATACTGTTTCTGTTACAATGTATTTACTCTTTTAATTTATTGTTTGCAGCCGGAGCTAGCAACACCAGTACTGTTATACTCTAATATTTATGCTGTTATACTTGATTACGTGAATATATATGGATTCTGCAGCATTTATACATGGCCGATAATGCAATATTTTTGCTACATCATAGGCAAAATTTTCCTACTCCAACAGCTTGAAATACCTTCTTTATATTTGATGCTAGGGTTTTATAGTCAGAAGTAGCTAGTGCAGCTGGGAGTTAATTACCAGGGGAAGGGATGAGCAATATTGCAAGCAATAATTCATGCCAAACAATTATTCTTAAGACAAGCAAGGTAAATATGAACAAGTCTTCTCTTCGTACGTGTCAACATTGTATCATATATCCCAAACCAACAACCTTCACTAAGACGAAAGCGAACATGTAATTGACAAAGTAAACCATCAATATATTTTTCTTTTTTGATAAATTATATCAACTACTCTCTTTCGGATTTGTAAATGCCAAACATATGACGATAATAGTAGTTGGAAGACTTTTCCTGACGTAGCTAAATAATCAGGCCTGAATATATATATACATGGATGATTAATTAGCGGCCCGCAATTCACTGGCATCGATGATCTGCCACTGAAAGGGCCCTGCTTTGCCGCCATGCATAACGAATACACAGTAGAGCAGAGCAGGATGCCGCCGGGTAAATGCAGCCAAATTAATCACTGTGCGCGCATACGTCTACAAGGTACGTAGAAAGTTTTGTTGTAAATGAAGTGCATTTGGGAAAGAAAAAAAAATTAAATTGTCAGAAAAATAACAGAGCTAGGATTAAGTCATAAACAAGTATGAGAATATAGGAATTGAATTGTGTTTTTTTAAACAATCGGGATTAACTAGTTATTTTTCTCAAAACAATAAGCATGCATGGCAATTGAATAGAAGCTTATTTTTCATTTCAATAATATTAAAGTATATATATATATATATATATGTATGTATGTATGTATGTATGTATATTAATCTCATAATTCTAGAGTTTTCCAAAGTGGATAATAATTAATAATAATCCTTCTAAATATCATTTAGAAATCTTTATATATATATATATATATATATATACAGGAAACGTTCAAGTACTTAAAGGCCTAATTAATTAATAATGACTCGATCGACCGATGAAATTTGTTAAATAGTTTTGACGAGAACATATATAAATTATAATTAGGTCGTACGTCTAATCCCTTAAACTCGGACATTAAATTGGAATGTAGAAAAGAGCTGAACCATGTCGTCAAACATGGTTGCTCTTTATTTCTGATTTTTTAGTCTGATAATAACTTCGGAGAAATAATGAGAAAGCAATCCAGGACCACATTTTAGTCGCGTGCAATAAATTCGAGACAAGTTGCCAGTTTTGCGCTCGTGAAGTTTCGTCGCTTGCTCGCAGCTTGGACGCCGCAATTAATAAGGTCAATTCAAGAAAAAAGCGCTTTTGACCACTTTGTTCCAACGAATCCGATCCAGCTATACAGAATTTGAATTTCAGAACACCAGTTTTAAAATTTTAAACCGAAAAGTTGGAATATATATATATATATATATATATATATAGAGAGAGAGAGAGAGAGAGAGAGAGAGAGAGAGAGAGTGATGTATCAATATATTTTCAAAAATTAACTTTTAGTTTAGAATTTTATTCAAAACGTTCAACGGAAAATTGATAACCCTAAATTGGTAAAGTTTATATTTATACCTAATATATCTAAGCTTGATAAATGTTAGGTCAGACGATATAGATATAAAACATTTCTAGATCTTGTATCTTTGGACGTGGTTAAGATATGAGCTCAAGTGAATATAAATCTAGCGAGCTGTTAAATTTAATATTCTTAGATTTATTTATGTATTAAGTCTAAACAAACATGAGTATGATGAGCTGATATAATATTCTTGGGTTTTATCTATGCGTCAAATCCAAACATACATGAGTTTAACAAGCTATTAAACTCGCAGCTTATAAAATTAGTATCGTGCTAAGTCTAAGTGGGTATGAGTTTATTAATCATTATAGGTTCCTTATTGAGCCATAAAGCTTTATTTATTTAATTTTGTAACTTTTAATATAAAATATTAATATCCTATAACAACAATATACTCCTAAGCATCCTTTGCAAAATTGCTAATTTAATTTCAGATACAAAATTTAAAAAAGGAGGAGTTGTTTAAGTGCATTTTAAGAGGGTCTATGTGCTTAATAAAACACCCACTTTTCTAAAAGGATAGGAGCACGAGGATATCACTAACTATAGCCACGAAGCAATGGCGTTTAATAGCAAAATCTGATATAATTTTTCAAGGCAATGTCATGTTATCTCTTCTCTATATGTGCTCTCCGTGCTTTCTAATAAAAGCATTTGCCCATAAAGAATTGCATATCTTTGGCCACATGCGTCGAAGGTACCGTAGTTTTAATTTATCTACCACCAAGAACCTTGGAAATTTTCTTGTACGACCATCGAACAGACCATTGTCTAAATTCATTTTAGAGACCTGGCTCGGTAGGTATGGAGCAGAGGCTGACATGTATATAAATGCTTTACTTGTGATAACTAGTCAGAAGTCCTAGAACAAACCGATATCAGTTACCTAGAAAATAAGCCTCTGAAAGCTTAAAAATTCATGTTAATGTTATTGAAGTTTCTCTAGCTATATATCCTTTTTGTTAGAAGACACTGATATATCACAAATAGATTCAAAAGAACAGCCCACTTGGATAAGTATATCAAATTTGTCCTACCAATCTGATCTTTGCCATTTTGTGAGTGCTCCCCCCCACCCCCCCACCCCCCCCCCCCCCCCCCCAAAAAAAAAAAAAAAGATGGTGATGGGAAATGAAGTGTCAAACATACTGGAATGGAGGGTAAATGTACCTGATGGAACATTAGAGATATTGCAGCCTGAATCTGATTTAGTCCACAGAATCTGGCTGGGGTTAAAGGGTCTGCTAGGAGAATTCATATTGAAAATTTGGAAGTTTTTGGAGAAGGCTAGGAACATAGCAGTTGCTGAGCCTAAAAAGGTTATTCATCGTCTCAAAGTAGGGATGGAACTTTCTATTGTGTCGCTCTTCTACTATATGAGGCCTTTATGTGAATGTGTTAGGGAATGCTGTGTGGGCGATAATGACAGCTGTGGTAGTTTTTGAAAACACTGCGGGTTAGTACTCCAAATTAAACCCCAGCAATTTGTGAGCTTCACTTAATTTTTCTGTCTTTACGTATGATGTCTACTTTATTAAGAGATAACAGTGTAGTACTCTAGGATCGAAACCATAATTGCAAACTATGTCTTCATGAAGTTCCAATGTTCCATGATATTTACTTTTTAAGTTGCTCGTTATATTGCTGGTGCAACATTATATAAATGTATTAACAGAGGAAAAGGCACTTTTCTTGCTGGATCACTTGGCGTTGGTGTTCATTGGGCTGCAAATCACTTGGAGTTGAGCTCATAATTCTTGGAATCTCAGTTTTCCTTCTTGGTGAGTTAGAACCTGTTCTCAAAACAGATTTCCTCCCTTTGCAGTTTTACCTGCTGTTTTGTTTGTGGGTACTGTCTTGTTCTTTAAATACCTCCCTTCCACTCACACACCCTTCTCTAAATGACAGCTTCAGCAGCAACCTTTTCGGCGGTTTACACCATCTGTTAAAGCCCGATTTGATTATGGTGCTACGATCTTCATCCTGACCTTTAGTTTAGTGTCAGTTTCTGGTTATCGCGAGGATAAGGTGATTGTTATTGCACACCAAAGGTTATCCACAATTGCCATTGGGGCCTCCCTTTGCATTCTCATAAGCATGCTATTCTATCCCATCTGGGCTGGCGAAGAGCTTCACAATTTGATTCATCGTAACCTGGACAAGCTTGCTGATGCTTTAGATGGTATAAGTGCACACAGCCAACCATGAAAATTGAATTCATCCGTTTCAACAGAACGACAATATAACTGATTTGAGGTGCAAATAGCTGTCAACATGAATTGCAGGATGTATTGCCGGGTACTTCACAGGCAGCAGTGATGGTGATTCTTGTAAGAAAATGGAAGGCTATAAATTCGTTCTTAATTCAAAGGCAGCTGAAGATTCTATGGTAGGTTACTAACCAATCCAAATCATTTTAGCAATAGATTTTCAGTGAACTTCTTGCAATGGTTGATAAACTTCCCCTTTAAAATGCGCAGGCTGGCTTCACAGGATGGGAACCTGCACATGGTCGTTTCAACTTCCGGCATCCATGGAACCAGTACCTAAAGGTTGGGGCTTCGTTGGGAAGCTGTGCATATTGCATTGGAACTCTCAATGGTTGCTTAAACTTTGAAAATTGAGGTAAACCCTGAATATGGAATTCACTTCTATCTAAGTTCTTCGGTTTGCTCCACACTGTCAACTCTGGAAACATTAATGTATCGCAACAGGCACCTGAGCATCTAAAGAGGTATCTCAGTGATGTCTCCATCACATTGAGCTCCTATGCTTCACATGTCTTGAAAGAATTGGCTGTTGCAGTTAAGACTATGAAAAAATGATCAAAAATAGACTACTCAATTGGAAAGATGCAGCATGCAGTAAAAGGACTTCAAAAGGCCTAGGAATCTCTTCCTAACCACCTTGTTGCTGCACCATCCTCAACATCGGATGGAGATGCCACAGTAGAGCCTATCAGAAAAACCGCTACACCATCTGTCATGGAGATTCTTCGACTAGCAACATTAGTACCTATGCTAACAGAAACAGCAGCAAGAATCGAAGAAGTTGCTGATGAAGTCAATGAACTTGCAAAGCTTGCAGATTTAAAGCCTCCTACCAGCAAAAAGGCTAACCAAAGCCAACCCCGTAACAAAGTTGATGAGACGATCAACCACTGAAGAATGCATGCGCCAAAGGTCTGGTATAATGCTGATTACACTATCCATAAAGTCCTGTTTTTACTGGCAGAAAACTATGAAGTACACATTACTCTGCAGCAAAGCAGATGTCATTGCCAAAAAAAATCAAGCTTTGCTTAAAGAACAACTAATATTTTCACTTGTCATGCGTAAACAGTAACTTATGTCCTTATTCTCCCAGGGTGTACTCGTGTTGGCCATTCAATCTCCTGATGGCAATTTAATTAAGTCGCCGATGATTTTGATAAACCCAATTCATTGCTTGCTTTGGCAATTGCCCGACACCAAGCACACCACCAACTTAATTTATGCTTTGCACTATGCAAATCTTTCGTTACGCATATTGCATCATCACAGCTTTCATGTATATTCGAATATAATATGTTAGCAATTATCGAAAAGACAAATGATAACGTTATCGAATTCTAGAACCCTATATTGCAGTGCACGTCGTGTGAATCATTAAGTAGGCCGGTCCATTCATCAGGACTGTTTGATTTGAAATTAAATAATGACGAAACACAATAAGCAAGCAAAACAGAGAATGCATAGGTCCTAGAAGTTCAATAAAAAAGTGTCACATTAGTTGGAACTTGAAAGCAAGATGGGATTCAAATGAGTCCAGACCACAGCACAATGAGAAAATCAGTTAATCATCCTGGCCACGGTTTGACAAATTATGTGATAAAAAGCTGCTCTGTGACAAGGAAAATGCTTCCCAGTACAATTCATCATCAAACGATATTACTACCATGAAAAGAAGGGCACGGCGTTTTCTGAATGAGTACTTCACGTTGAACAGAAATTTGCAAGTTTATAATTAAACCAGTGTCATGCGTTGGATATTGTGATAAACCAAATCTGCCATGCCATGTATTGGACTATGATCTTGCCTATTTATGTAAAGTCAGCAGGAACTGCATCTGTTACACATGATGTTTGAAAGCGAAGAAACATGCTACCATAGCTTTGACAAACCACTAAAGTTCAAAGATCGAATTTCACAAGTAAATAATTATAACAGACCAGTCCAGGCCTCCGGAGGGTCAACTTAATTTATTAGTACAGAACCAACAGCAACTAACTTACAAAGAAAGAAGAAAACAATAGACTCTCTCATGTGAGTGCACTTACATCAATGAATTCTTATTAATGGAGACTACCAATCACATATATACGCATCTTGACATGCATTGAGATGAAATTCACTTCACCTGGCAATCAGTGCACCAGAGGCCTCATTGTCTTCAGGTACTTCCTCCAGAGGGCCAGCCCAGCCCAGGTTCATAGCCAAATCTTCCACGGCCACCTTGATTACATCACTCCGAACACCTATATCAGTAGCATATCTGCTCATGCAGTACATTCCAGCTGTTACCGTAGCCACACCAACAGGGCTAGGCATTAACAACTTTAAAGGGGATGAAAGAATTGCGGCCAATGGAGCACCAATAACCGAAGAAGCTTGACCACTTCTTCCAACCCCCAGTCTGTCCATTATCAAAAGACCTGTCTTGCAGTACATTGCAAAATCCTCGCAGTTGTTATGAAATACATCATAATTGCCAAATCCATTTTGAAGAAGATACATTGCTCTGTGGATAACAGTTTCTGGTTGATCAGATGCTGCAGTGGTGCATGTGCCTCCACGTACTTTTGCAATAAAAACAGTAGGGGGCACCCCATACTCGAAGCTGTAAAGGGATCCTTTTTTGAGGAAGCAGTCCAGGCATGAGAGGACTACGCCACTATCAGGTTGTCTGAATCCACAGTCAGGAAAGGTTTCACAAGATGATGGAATGCTTGACATTGAATCATAGAAGTCAGAAGATGTATCAGAGCTTGAATTTGCATTCTGCCTGGGTGTAAAATGGACCACCTTGCTTCCCCCAACAAAGACACCTGCACAATCAAATAAAAAATATAGCTTCTACTATATGTCTAACCACAGAAAGAAATGCTACTATCCAACAAGATTAGCAATGACCATTTCAAAACATGTCCAACTGCAGATGTAACTCTTTAACAAAGCAAATGCATATACAAAAGAAGCTCAAGATAAAGAAAACAATTATAATAAAACAATTGGTGAGCTTATGAGTGCTTTGTTAGGCAGTAAATGTTATTTACAGTATTTTTCATTTATTTATTTAATATAACTCAGCATTAGAAAATGCAATTCCAGGTCAATAATTGCTTGAATTTACCCTAAACTCTCGCATGGCATTTTATACCTACCAAACAACAACATTGAGAGAAGCCCAAGTTAGAGATAATATAGCAACATTAAGAGCTAAAACCCAAGTTAGAGAAAAGCACAAAACAACTTTAAGAGCGAAAACCCAAGTTACAGAAAGGCTCATGCCTAATATGCTTGATGCATGAGATTGGTTGGTGAAAATTATAGGGTGTGAGTGGAAAAACTACAGCACAATAAGTTTTGAACAGTAGAAAAGAATTACAAAATATATTGATTCAAGACCAGAGTTGCTCAATAATACTAGACAAGAATGGCATGGGTTAACATTCCTTCCTAAATATGAGCTAAAGAAGAGCTAGAAATATAGCCCACAGCTCTAAACTGCCCATGACAAGCAACTTCCAACAACACTAATATAGGGATGTAATTGACAAAAATCAAATAGTGCCATATGACACAAATGTTGCTGACACAGCCACCATCCACTGAACTAGTTCATGTCACTAGCCTTCTAGCTCTAGACATCCTGAAAGGCCAATTGACTCTTATCATAGAACAAGAAGTCTAAATGTGTATAAGTAGCTTCTCTAAATTGCCCACAAGGTTAATCATAACAAGGACATGAAGACATTATGCAAAATTCTATAAACACAATTTAATCCTGATGGTAGCCATTCAGCTTCCAATTCCTTATGGCGACACAGAGAAATCAAAACCATCAGAATACAAACCAAGATTCAGTGCTCGCTAAGGGTTAATGAACACTATAAAGAGCACAATTGAACATTTTCTTGAGATCAAAGCAAAGATACGGTCCATTTTATGCAAAACTACCGCTCATCACCCATCTTCATGATGATACTATTTTCATCAATCACTGCCCTAAAATTATACCGAGATAATCTACAGAGTCCTTCCTCTTTAACTATCTTCCTTGATTCTTCAAGCTATAAAGCCCAACACAAATGTGAACTAAACAAAGGTAATTAAACGACAACCAAGCAATCTAAATCCAAGTAAGAAGATGATATGATAGTCAAATGACAACCAAATGTTAAGAAAATGCTGTTGGTAGTTTTACCCTTCATCCAGGGAAAATGTTACAGTTTTAAGTTACATATTCCACAACTGATAAACATGATGAAGGAATCCACAGGCATAACCTTGCTAAAAAAGAAATTTCAAGCTTCACCCACCTCAAAACTGTCAAATGATCATTATAAATATCCAAATGCAAATTATACGGGAACTTTCAGACATCAGTAGGAGACCCAATCCAACCTAATTAATATCCACAGTCCAGAAGTAAGGAAAAAAAAATACAGATAAAAAAGAAAAGAAAAGAACTTATTAGACAAGGCATGTAAACTCAAACAATAATGTTGTTTGAAATAAACAAGAAAACTCACGTTCTCAAATCAAATAGATTAACAAATCTTCAACAGTAGGAAAAAAGGAACAAACTTTAGCATGGGAATTACATAAGAAACATCCACATTGCAAAATCCAGAAAGAAGCAAACAAAAAAAAAAGAGGGATGAGATACCATGATGGGAGTAAGTGAAAACAGCTCTATAAGTATAGATATGATCTCCTGGTTTGATTTCACTTCTCTCCACTCTATGGCTAAGGAAACCCATCTCTCTCTGTGTCTTCCTCTCCTTCACTCTCCGTTACCCCACTCGTAATTTTTACTCAGGTCAGTAGAAACAGCACGGCAGCATCCTCTGTACCTGCTATAAAGCTAAAAGAAACAAAAAACTGTAGAGTCAATAGACTCAATACAACTACATTTACCGAAAACCCCATAAAAAATATTTAAAAGGTGTCTATCATGATGGTGAGATATTGATGAAGATTCCTTTTGTGATAGAAAAATTCTTGCTGTTTAGACTTTTACCTTAACCTTTTCTTTTCCTTCTTGACTTTTCATATTCTTGGGGCCTTGACTCGACTTCGTTTCCGAAGGGTAAAAAAGGAGCCATGTGAAACCGACA
>Ga0325404_1004684_pt1 | contig 14502 bp, 10 predicted proteins | sample PopdelMetagenome_18_FD_205664 | JGI IMG/M metagenome (GOLD analysis project Ga0325404, IMG submission 205664) | Populus deltoides microbial communities from Bellville, Georgia, United States - Xylem-Control-R1 | ecosystem: Host-associated > Plants > Phyllosphere > Stem > Wood/Secondary xylem... | reverse complement strand
TTTTTTCTTATACTTCTAGTTCATGATTCCTTATAATTGTTGGGCTGGAGTCTTCATTCCAATAACTTTGGTGTGTTAATTTAGGTAATTATTATTTTAAATTTTTAATATCTTTAAATATGATTTTAAGTTTATTATTGGCTACAACATATCCTATCTCATCAAGTCCTTCACAAGTAGTGGTATGCTACTATCTGAGCCTCTCATAATAAATAATGCACATAATGAATGCATTAATTTGCACTTTTCATTGTGACTATTGTCGTGGAGGAGAGGAAGAGGGTGGTGGTGTTGCACCTACTAGTTTGTGGATTTGCGATGGGGTAGATGGAGAAGGGTGGGTTAATCAAGTTCAACCATTGGGCACCATGTACACACACCCAACCATTAGGAAGAGAAGGTTAAATTACTTTTGATTTTTAAATTATATTTTATATTTATTAAAATATCAAATTATTTCTTAATTAACTTGATTATAACTAAAAAACTATTATAAAAATAAAAAAATAAAAAAAAACATTGGACGCTAGTTTTTTTTTCTTTTAAAAGTAATTTAGTTATTGCATTATACTTAAAAAATATTAAAAAAAAAATTGATCTACTACCAATCAATTCAACAATGACTACTAATGGGTCCTGAAAAAAAAAAACTAATTATATTACCTTCAATAACAAGTTAATTGATTTTTATTAAAGATGACAAAAGCATTATTATACTATTACAATTCATAATATTTTTTTTTATGTGTTTATATATGTGTTTATAGTTAACACTTAGCTCTTTTATGTTTTTGTTAATAATTAGGTTTTTTTAAAAAAAAAAAAAGAAAAAGAAAAGAACAATAACTTTAAAGTTATAGTTATGCAGCATAGGTGGAGTGTCATTGTATATTTTTCAAGATTTAGATAATATTGATAAAGGTTGTTTTGTTAAAAAAAATTATAATTTATTTTTAATATTAGTATATTAAAATAATTAAAAAAATAAAAAAAAATAAAAATAAAAAAACATGTTGAACCTAAGTTTTAAACGGAATTTAAATATCAAACAGATATCGTTAGCAACCCTATCATAAAAATCTTGTGTAAACCAACCATGATTTTGAAAAGGCTATTCCGAACTAGCCTAATTGTCATCCCTGGCACACTCACTAGGGTGGGATTCAACCATTTTTTTTACCTCATCATTGTCTTTCGACATTACAGGGATTCCAGAGTTTGAGTTACGCACTTGCTGCGTTGTTATCAACAGAAATTGGGTTCAAAATTGCAATGTATTGTTAGCATCGAAACCAAAGTTCAAAGGGAACTAGATCCCAGATACAAAAACAAACAAGCAATAAGGTTACAGTAGCACCAAAATCAAAAGCATCTAAGCACATTTACTGGGAACCAGAAGCAGCACCACGACTCGGAATCCCAGAGCTTTCGCCGAGGAACAAATTGAAAAATCCCAAGCCCCTCAACCAAGAATGGGGAAGATGCGGGTAACATGCTCTAAAGGAATGCTATCTGCAGTGTTCTTCTTTAGCTCAGGATGGTTAAATTCATTACTGGGTAGGGCAATGAGCTGTACCTGCCCATGACCCTTCTCTAATGTCCAACCACAATTGGACACCTGTTGTTCCAGGAACTTGTCTAAGGATAGACCTTCAATGTTGATAGCCTGCCACATGCATGCCCAGTTAAGTAAGATTTTGGCATGGACGATATAACTAAAGTTGATATAGACATAGAAATAGTTGAAACGTGTACGAATCTTTCTCATCACATCAAATGAAATGGATGCAGAAGAAAAACGCAAAGTATATGGGAAAAAAAAACCTTCAGCTAAGCATCGAACGTTATACTTCATGTTTAAAAGAACTAATGACAAGCATGCTATTTTCAAAATCAGACACCATTTTACCTACAATCTACTATGTCTCTCTTGCCAGTACAGCAAAACTGTTACTAATTTAATGCAGGTCTGCGACATGTTTTCAGCTTTTCTAAATGATACAAGATTTCCACCACTGATTTCAATGTATCAAACAAACCACAGAACAGACACAAAAATAAAGCAAAGTTCAACATATATATTAAACAAGAATTTTCAAAGCATGAAATGGAAGAATACCTCAGCCAGGATAGACCTAGGAACCTTTTGATAAGTCAAAGAAAGTAGGTGAATTGCATAGGTTTGGATTGCTTGCTCAAAACCTGCATTCAGACCACTTATAAACCAAAGGACACGCTATACAAATAAACAAAAGAAAGTACACGAAGTCATCACCAATAACAGTGGGAACAATAAAATCACTAACTTGATAGCATAAGCAAGGGAAGTCAAACTCTCTTTATTTGTAGGGCAGGATGAAGAGCATGATTGTACGCTAATCAAAACTACCACAGCCTATAATTACCAACACAAGTAAATCCATGCATAAGCTCGCTTACATGACATATTTAACTCTAGCAATTTAGACCTCTTATATGCCAAAATACACATACATACAAAAGAGATATAGAAGAAGGCATCACCGGCAACAGCAGGAGCCATATGATCACCGACTTGGTAACAAAAGCAAGGGAAAACAAACTCCCTTGACATGTGAAGAAGAAATGAGATGGGGAGAGAGATCACATGTGAAGAAGAAAGAAAACGAAGAAAATAAATGAAGAAGAAACAAACAAAAAGATGTACTTGATTCTTTGGAAAAGAATGGCTTGCCAAATGTGCCTCCAGCTCTATTTTGATGATCCTTTTTAAATTTTAAAGCTTTATTTTGATGATCCTTTTTTATTTTTAAACCCTACTCTTTACTTTAACAAACTCTATGTCTGTACCCTTAAATTATTTTAGCGCCTAGTGCTTGCACTCTAGGCAAGCGCCTAGTTAAATCATCTCGCTTGGAAAAATAAAAGGTGATGGGGTCTCGCGAGCGCAAAAGGCGCCTCTTGACAACACTGCATGTACTCTCGTTATTTGTAAAGATGATCTAAGACCTCTAAAATGTTAGTCCTTGAACGTTAATTACACGTCTATCTAGACAATTAGGCAACAGAGACAACAAAAGGGTATAGCTAAGGATAAGAAAGGAACCATCAGAAACTAACTCTTACCTGGGACGGCTTCAACTATGTGGCGATTCTTTGCAGCTTCATCCCAGAATTGACGGAACCTTCCTGTCTGCAAATGAAGACGTAGATGATTTATTATCCATTATTTCACACAAATGTACATGTCCAAGTCCAGTAACAGAGCAGAGATGTACCTCCAAATAATGTGAGAGAACAATCAGTGTCTTGAACTGTTCCTCCATTTGCTGAAAAGTATATAAAATGAATAAAGAATTAAATAGATAACCAGCATACCATCTATGTTTTCAAAGGACCACTTCAACTCAACTCAGGAAAAAAAAAAGTTAAAAAACCAGACATTTGGATGTCATTTATTACATCACAGTTCTTCCCAGAGAACAAACTGAATCCCGCGATAAAGCCTCCCCTTATTGTACTTATCGGACTTTGAATAATGTCAAAATGCATGATTTCACACAGTTTTACAGGAGCAAGGGGCAAAAAAAGAGAACATACCACTCGTTCTGGAATCAAAAAGAGACAAAGGCCAAAATCAGGAGCTGGCATTGCCATGAGTGCCTGTTCCAAAAAGGACTTAGCAAGCATTACAATCTAATAAAGCATTTAAAATCATTTAAGCTTAAGGGCTTTAACAGTCTAGACCTTAATGAGAATACGAGCCACAATCTGGGTGCTCATTCTCTCTGGCTCGAACTGCAATTGAGTAAAAAATAACAAATGTAACAACAACAAAGCATAAACATTAATATTATCAAATCAAATTTAAGTAAGACAAGACTTAATAAACATACCTGATAGAGGCGTAGAAGACAAAGATTTGCATCCAGACTGTATGTTAGCGAAGAAACCTGTCAAATATTTTTTCTCCTTAAAAACAGTGAAAAACGAAGAAAAGAGAAACAAAATGGGGAGAGAGAGAGAGAGAGAGAGAGGGACCTGTTCGTTAACGTATTTTTCGAGATCGGGGAGGATGTCAGGATTGTAGGGATTGACGGCAACCAGCTGCTCCACTGTGTATGAGACTCCTTCTTCTTCTTGTTGAGGTTTCTGAGGAGCCTCTCTTTCCCTTCCCATTCTTTTACCTTTTTTTAAATTTCGATTTAATTTTTTTATGACTTATTATCTATCACTGATTCAATTTTTAATCTGTGTGATGGTTTTAAGAGAGCGAGAGGGATTGCGAACAGATGATGAAGAAGGTTTTCTTTAGGGTACAGAAAACATTATCAATAAATTTCTTTAAAATACCTCTATGCCCCCCCTCCTCCCCCTCTTTTTTATTTTTTATTTTTTTTTCCTTTTACGAGCCACAATTATTTATTTATTTATTTATTATTATTATTATTGGATACAGGAGGCAAGTACTTGTTTATTCTTTAGGGTGTGATCAAGCTCGGTCCATAATAAATATTAGTTAACTCACTCGCACTTATATATAGATAAAATAATTTTATTTTTTTAAGCAAAAAAAACAAATAAATATGTAGATTCTTTCAATATGTTTTTGGCTATAAAAACAATTTTAATAAAAAATTAAAAAACTTATATATATCTAATTAAATAAATCAAATATTATATATTAATAAATGTAAGAAAAAAAAAGAGTTAATTATAAGTAAAGTCTAAACTAAAAAAACCAAAAAATAAATATAAATTAAGGTATTTGATCTCGCAATATGGGGTATATATCTAATTGTGTTTAATAATTTTGTTTTTTTTAAAATACAATTATTTAATCAAACAATTATTCATTCCAATAAAACAATGTTCATCCAATAAAAAATTATTTTCTTTTTCAAAATATCAAAAATGGGCATCTCATATTTATATTTAATTTATTTATTTAATCTAATTAAAAAATAAAATATCTTTAAAAAATAAATTTAAAAAAGAACAACAAATAAAAAGACCCGATATAACCCGAGTTATTTTCAAAATCAATGAAAAATTATATAGAAAGAAAATTTAAAAAAAAATAACAGAGTTCAATCTCCAATTAAATAAATATTTAAGGATGAAATTGTAAAAATATGAGCTTAAAAAAAATAAACTTGGGTTAATCTCTCAACCCATAACCCGTGCAATTTTAGACCCTGACTCAATTAAAAAGTTAAATTCTCAACCAATTTAATGTCGAAAGATGAAACTAAAAAATATTAATTTAAAAAATTTACCAACATAAAAAAATAACAATAAAAAAATAAAGATCAAATTTAATAGGAAAAGAAATTGAAGAATGATGAAATCGTAAAACAACATCTAATCATAAAAATAATTCAAATGAAACAAATATCAATAAAAAAATAGGGAACAAATCTGACATAAAAAATTAAAGGATGATGAAATTAAAAATTAAATTTCATAAACTACTTCAAATAAAACAAATAGCAATTAAAGAAACAAAGACAAAATCTAAAGGAAAAATCAATTGAAGGGCTGTTTCGAAATTTTATAGGGTTAGAACAAAAATCGAGGTGTAGAGAAAAAAAATAAAAGGTTGTTAGTACCAAATCGGAGCTCCTTCCACCACACGTAACACCAGGATCAAGAGATCGTTGAGACGATTCGAACGTCGTCCTGAAAACTATCGTTTGATCATCTAACACCTTTCCACACGTAGCTCAAATGGCGCGGGAGCAACCCACGTGGTGACAAGTGTAGTTGCATCAACTGTTTTTTTAATAAATAATATTGTATTTTTAAAATTACTAAATTGCTCCTCCATCGACCTGATTATATCGGAAAAAAATCATAGTGAAATCACCAAAACGCCCTTGACAACTAGTGAATGTGGTTTTACTTTTTAAGAGTAATTTAGTTATTTTAATGTGCATAAAAATACAAAAAATCCCATGGGCATCAATTTTAGAAAATTTGATTCCAATGGTAATGTAGTCATTTTACTATAAATAAAAAATAAAAATAAAATAGATCAATATATCCCTTATCACTATAGTAATGATCAATGGACCCTTGTAAAAAAGTTGATATTACCTCCAATAGATAGTAATTTAGTTATTTTTCTTGTTTTGAGAAGGGCAAATGGACTTTTACTATCAATTGCTATAACGATTTTCTCATAGTTTTTAGATTTTCATATAATTGTTTAGGATTGGTTTGTTAAAATCAAATCTAGTTCACATTGTTTTGTCTAAAAAAAAATAAAATAAAATCGAGCTTGAGTTTTATATTTATCTTCAAATTATTTCAAGTTTAATTCACTATTTTTTTAATCAACTCTATCTTCTTCATTAGTATACAAAATGAAATAAAAATAATAGTTTTAAGATAAACTTTAATTGAAAATTAACAAGTTTTGTTTCAATGTTATATATTAGGGTACATTTTTTTCCCGGAAAGTGGTTTTCGGAAAATCATTTTACAAACTTTCCAGTGTTTGTTTGCCATTATAAAAGTTGGTCAATAAAAAACACTTTCCGATCAACAAAAAAACATTATTCTGTCAAATAAAAATTTGACATGATTTCCAGGAAAGTATTTTCCTTTTATTTTGGGCGGAAAACACTTTCTAAAAGTTGTGAAAAATTTAGAAATATCATATTATTTGCTAATTATGTCAAATTTGGTCCTCAAACTTTTGATTGCTATGTATTTTGTTTGAATTTTTTTTTCAATTTCATCCCTTAAAATTTAATTTAATCTAATTTTTACATTAACTTTGGTTCTTATTTTTATGACTTTTTTTTACTTTTCTTTTATCATTTTTTTAATTGAAATTTTTTATCTATCAAATGCGGTCATCGGTCTTTTGATTGTTACTTATTTTATTTAAAAAAATTTATGAAATTGTAATTATTATTATTATTATTTTAATTTCATCATCTTTCAATTTTTTTATCTGTTATATTTTATCTCTATTATTTTGATTATTATTTATTTTATTTGATATAATTTATGAAATTATATTTTTTTTCAATTTCATTCTCATTCAACTTTTTAATTTGTAAGATTTGTTTCTTATTATTTTAATAAACTTGAAAAAAAAACATTAATAAGCTATTTTCCAGCTCATTTTCTATAACATAACCAAACACTGTAAAGTGTTTTCCAACTTATTTTTCATGACACTACCAAACATCGGAAAATAATTTACTTTCCCGGAATTCACTTTCCAAGGAAACCACTTTCCAATAGAAAACTATTTTTCTGCAAACAAATAGGGCCTTAGTCTCTTACTTCAATTTATATATATTTTATAATTATTTTGTATCCATGAAATAACATAATATTATTTTATAATAAGTTTTTTTTTAGAATAAACATACAAAAATATATTTTATATTCACAAACATTTCAAGTAAACTATTTAAGTTTGTTTATAATAATATTTAAGTTTTATTATAAAAATAATCAAACTTTAAATCTAAGTTTAAATGACTCTTTTTTTTAATCATAGTTTAACTCAAGTATAATGGATTGTCTTATTGTCTATTTTTCCAATAAAACTCCAAAATTAAATTATGTTAACTCGAGTTTTATATAAGAAGTTAACACTCTAATAAATATGTACATGAGAAAATACCACACTTTCTTATTTCTTTTTTTTTTTTCATAAAGAGGACCCTATAACCCACAATAGATGGTTAAGAGTCTGTTTAATTTTGTATTTCAAAAGTATTTTTTTAAATAAAAAAACACTTTAAAAAGCAATTGTTACTATACATTCAAACACCTCCTAAATAGTCACAAAGTTAATGTTAGTAGTTAGCGGGGTAAGGCGATTACTACAACAAACTAAAATGGACATCACTATAAAAATAAGGGGTTACTCTTGCCTTCTTTAGTACTTGGACATTTTCTAATCTCTAATACTCTAGAGGAAGGAGTTGAACCTATGACCTCTTGCAATTGTAAGGAACTCACCACCACTAGACTAAAGGCTTATTGGTCCTCGTTTTTTTATTTCTGGTATCCAGCTTTGGTATTCGATGCCATAATGGATTTTCAAATTAAACTCCTCTAAATGCACTAGGCTGATATAAGGGTGCCCCGTAAAATAGCTACATTAGAAAGATTTGGTCTCGAGTAACATGTAAGCTAGTTCAAAGACATCTTATTAAAAAAAAAGTTAGCAAGAGAAAATGTACAAATATAAAAAAAAAAAACGACATTAAATTTCATGTTCAAATGAACGGTATCACTTGGTTAAGTGCAAAACGACATTGTTTAGCTACTTTTGAGTAATAAACAATGTTATTTTGTTAAAAAAAAATAAATTATTTTTTAAATGTTCATCCTAACCTACAAAACAATCCTTGATATTTTTTATAGTTTTCCACTTTTAAATGTAAAACAACATCGTTTTGATTCACCCATCAAGAATCTTGAATGTTCATTTAATGTAATCTCATTTATATGTTATAACCTATATTTGTTAGTGTATATTCTTTGGATTCAATCAGTTGGTTACACATGACACTGACTTTATTTATGTAAGAAATATATTTATTATTAATAAATATATTATTTATCTTTGATATTCATTTATGTTTGATTAATGAGTCTAGAGTAAATATAAAATTCTTGGAATAAAAATTCTTCAAAAAGGAAAAGATAAAGTGATTATAATTATGAGATTCTTATTATATCAAAGTATTGTTCCTAAATGTTCATAGTCGATGCTCTATTAAGGTTTGACATTAATTAGAGTCATTGAGACTGTTACATATTATGTTATTTATGAAAGAAAACAGTTGTTCTTATAGGTTAAGGTATGAGGGATACATGGAACTAATACGTGGGTGTTGCTTAATTTCGCAAGTGCACGAATATTAACAAGTAATAAAGTGATGAGTAGAGTATCGTCCCACGAGGATTTGTAAAAATTACTACTAATTACTAAAGTCTTTTAAATTATGATTTATTTGAGGAATCGAATGAGATAGTTTATGAAACAAAAATTAATGATTAAAAACAAACAACCAATTGATTAAATATTAATGAATTCAATTGTACTGGTTCTAGGATTTCTGAATTACCGCAACTATTCATATGTGAACTTTCTCAATTAAATTAATTACTCCTAACATTGATAATCAGGTTTTTCTAATTTAAACAATAATCTCTCTCGAGTATCAATGAATTATTTCGACAAGCAAATTTCATATACTCTACAAAAGTTCTGAACTTGTCGAAATTTATTAAGTACCGTAAAACCTGTAACGATTATAAAAGTTCCTAGGATATCTCTATCCTCTACTTAAGATATTTCAAACAATAACTAAAATAATTATCACTTCTCAGTCTCAAATTGAATTCTAAATCATGCAGATGTTGGTCAAACATACACAAGCATTACACATAGAATGAAATACTCAACAACTTAATGTAATAATTCAATCGAAGAAATTATTCACATATTTATAGTAAGGTTACATCAAAAATCCTAGAATAAAAGTCTACTCCATAGTTAAATTAAAGAGAAACAAACTTGATACGATAAACATCACTCAAAAGCAGAGAATGGCAGTGGAATAGATAGGTGTCCTCCAAATCTTCTCTATTTTTGCCTCTTTGTGTCGCCTTTTCTTCTTCCTTTAGTCTATTTCAGGGTTTCTCTATGTATGCACGTTTCCTTTGCAGACCCCTCTTTTTTTCTTTTATATTGTGGCCTTTTTACCCCCGCTAGAATAAAAATAGTTTTCTTTTCTGATTTGAATTCCTTCCTACCTAGACATTGCGGGCCAGATTTGAGGCAGGAAACGTGTGAATTCAAAGATCTCTATTTCTGGAGAAATTATAGAAAATCAAATCTTCTTTCCAACGACACCAATTTTTCAATTTTTGGACCTCTGAGACTTGAGATAAGGGCTATAAACCGAGATAGTATTTGGAGTGCAGGAAGTTCGGGTCTGATTCAATCCTTGTTTTTCGACTCGCTTTTTGGGCTTCGAAACAGCAAAACTGAGTTATATACCCTTCATATATTTTTGAGACCTTCATCGCAGATATTTAAAAATGGTGATGAACATTTGGAACTGAGTTGTATAGCTTCCTTTGCAGCACATAATAAATCAATGTTCGGTTTTACTGTCAGATTCTGCCTGCTCAGTAATCTAGTATCTGAAAACACATTAATTTCCCATGAGGTCAATAGTTCAAAAAGGGATCCGAATTTCTAATTATCTTGTGCAACACATCCAAAATATTTCAAAATCAAGCATGAATAGTGGAAAATATACATGCTAAAAATTCTCTTATCAGTGGGTACTTATCAAATGATATATACACTGAATTGACTCGCATGAAGAGTTTTTATATAGAGATCACTTATGTCTATGGAAAGACTCATGTGTCAATTTATAAGTGATCCTTAGACTTGAGATCATCAAGTTATCTTATATAGAGAATGTTATGTTTTTACCCTCATTACTTGTTGTCTTAATCAATTGTAACAAATAGGCAAATATTTGGTATTGCATGAACTATATGAAGGTATTTGAATGATCAAGAAAGGATTCATCACCCTAGGTGAATTGAAAAAAAATGTTTAACATATTCTCAAATAGTGTTGATTATAAAATTCTTACGCAAGATGGAACGAGATTTAAAGAGAGTTTCAAACCTTATTAAAAAATCAATGATTATAGTATTAAAAACAAATCTTGATTACACAAGTTGGAACGAGATTTAAAGAGAGTTTCAAACCTTATTCAAAAAATCAATGATTATAGTGTTAAAAACAAACATGTTTGATATAGCATATACACTCAATGCTATAATGTCGAAATCAAATTTTTTTTTATAAAGAGATAATGATTATATTAAGAAACTTGTCACTTAAAAGTTAAGTTAAACCACTTATGATTTTTCTAATATTTAGAAGATCATAATATATTTCTTGACGGTGCATTTGTTCTTCAAATATAAATTAGTTAATTGGTGAATTGATAATAAATTAATTTATTTAATTTATTTAATCATATTTTATTTAAGACATGACTTATATTTGGTCTAACATATTTGAGAACTTAATGGGTCATACACATAAGAATCATTTGTTAGAAATTAAATTAGAATAATTAATCAAGAATAATTGATTATAAATAAGTTTTAGAAATTGAAAACTAGAATGTAATTAATATGGAGAATTATAATTCTAGACTTAGCAAAATCAAGAAAAGACTTGGTTGCATAAATTTCTAAAACTATCATAAAATAATATATGTAATATTATTCAGGAGACAAAATGATATTTTGATATTTATAGGGTTATTAAGTTTTCTCTATAAATAGAATGTTATACTTTATATTATCTACACAAAAAATATTATACACATTTCATCTATACAAATAGGTAGAGTAGAGAAAAGAAAGAGCTAGCATATAAGAAATGGTGACTCCTCTCTCCTAAAAAGAGTTTTAGGAGGTTTTTCACTAGTGGTTTGTGTGAATTATTATTTTCATAAACCAATTTTGTATGTCATAATAAGTTATAAATAATCATAAAAATAAAGAAACAGCTATATAAAAAGCAAAAAATAACATACAATTAGGAATAAAATTATACAAATAATTGAAATTTTACAAGCCTAAAACTAAGTGCAGGAAGAAAAAAATAAAGTATAATTTTGGGTGTAATTGGAGACTTAATTGAAAAGTAATTAAGGAAAAAGGTTTAGCTTGTCTTTAATTAAAATATTTGAAGAACCAATGACTAAATTGGAAAATACAGTCAAATTAAAAGGATTAATTAATTTAATTAAGGATGAAATTAAAAATAAAATCCAAGATTAAAACCCTAATTAATTGAAAATTGAAAATCCAAAAAGCAAAGGACTGCAATGAAAAAGGCAATAAGATTTTAGGACTCAATTGAATTCTTGGTGTTTCCAAAAACCCAGCCAATTCAATCCCAAGATTACATATATTTAATCCCAAAAATCCAACAATCAACCCCGAGTCAATTCTGAGTAAATCAATCCCTAATTTTCTACAATCAAGATAAAAACACAGTCTAATTTCCATCATCAAATTCCATAATTGTAACCTTTCTTTTCCATTTAAAAAACGTCAGCATCATAGACAGGGGGTAGGAATTCTCACTCTAAAAACCACCCCAACAATTCCATAGTATTCTCTCCATAATTGTTATTACTAAATATTGCTAACACAAAGAATACTTGTAGCCACTAGAGGGAACTGCCAACAACACTTCTCAGTCGAAAATCTATCCTTGAACCACCACTTACTAGCATCACAAACCATAATAAGGTGAGCCTTTTGCACAATATACATAGAATATGGGCAAATAAAAGGTCCAGTTGTAAACTATTTAGAAGAAGGTATCATTGGACAATATACCATGTTTGGAACACCTTACCAAAATGGTGTTGCTGAAAGACAAAATTATGCCCTTATGTATATGGTTAGGAGTATGTGAGGAAGCAATGAACTACTTTTTTGTGGAGTGAACTGTTAAAGACATCAATGAATATCTTAAAAAAAGTTTCATCAAAGGTGGTTCCTAAAACACCATTTAAATTATGCAAAGGATGGAAATCCAATTTAAGATATTTACACATTTGGGGTTGTTCTATTGAGGTTAAAGTATATCATCCACAATTAAAGAAATTGGATCCTAGAATTGTAAGCAAATATTTTATTAATTATGTAGAAAATTCTAAAGGTTTTATGTTTTATTGTCCCTCAAATACTCTTATAATTGTTAGGGTAAGAAATGTGAAGTTTATAGAAAATAATGACACTAGGGGGAGTTATATTTCTTGAAGGATATAATGGGATCAAATATGAGATCAAGACAATACTCTCGTGAATAAAGATACCTTGGTCATTCCTAAAGTATGTCAAACCCCTGGTATTTTAGCAGAATAACTAATTCAAGAACTACCATCTTAAAAGGAACAAGTCATCATTGAACCAAATTTCAACACCCATAAGTTATGGGTGAAAATTAAGATGTTAGAAGATCATCAAGAGAAAGAAGAACAATCATTTCAGATGACTATCTAGTATACCTAGTTGAATTTGACTTTGACATTGAACTAGAATATGATCTCATTATGTTTTCACAAGTTATGAGCGGGGAAAACTCTAAGGTTTGCTACAATATATTGAAAAAAGAGATGGATTCTATAGCTAAAAACCAAGTATAATAAATAATTGAGTTACCAAAATGAGTTAAAGTTATAGGCTGAAAACGGATCTATAAGACCAAATAAGACGTAAATGGCAACATTAAGAGATATAAAACTAGATTGGTAGCCAATGGTTTCACACAAATAGAAAGCATTGACTACCATGATACATATTTCCTAGTATAAAAAAAGGATTCATTTAGAATCATAATGACTCTAGTAGCTCATTTTGATCTAGAGCTACACCAAATGGATGTGAAAACAATCATTCTTAATGGAGTTCTAGATGAAAAGATACATATGAAGAAACCTAAAGGATTTTGTTATGATAAAGGTAAGAAATTAGTTTGCAAGTAAAGAAGTCATTTTATAGACTAAAACAGTCCTCCCGAAGTTGGTTTTTAAAATTTTATTCCTCTTATAGTTTTATTGAAAACATTGTGGATAACTTGTATATACCTTAGGTTCAGTGGGAATAGGTGCATTTTCTTAGTCTTATATGTGGATGACATCTTATTTGCAACCAGTGATGAAATTTTGCTAAAGGATACTAAAAAATTTCTTTTAAAGAACTGTAAAATAAAGAATATAGGTGAAGCTAGTTATGTTATTGACATAAATATTCACAGAGACAGGTTTAAAAGGACATTATATATGTATCATAAAGCCTATATTGAAAGAGTTCTAAAGAAATTCAAGATAAGTTTGTGTAAAGTTAATGCAACACTCATAGTGAAGGATGATAAATTTAATCTAAATCAATGTCTGAAAAATATTTAGAAAAGCAAGAATATGTACGAAGCATGACATAAGATTTGCAATAAAAATGCTCCGTAGATATTAAAGTAATCCATAAATAGCTTATTACAAAGCCTCCAAGAAAGTTATGAAATGTCTACAAGGAACCAAGAATTACATGCTATCTTATAGACATGTCGAGAATTTAAAAGTGATTGGATGTCCAAATTCAAATTTTATTAGATGTCAAGATTCTAAAAAATACACTTTAGGACATATCTTCATGCTAGATAGAGATGCAATATCATGAAAGAGTGTCAAATAGATGATTATTGGATCATACATAATGAACATATAATTTATAAAATGTTTTGAAGCAACTTCACAAGTAAAATGGTTAAGGAATTTCATGATAGGGCTTTAGGTTATAGATTCAATAGTAAAGCCATTGCTAGTTTATTGTAATAACTCGATAGTTATTTTCTTCTTGAAAAACAACAAAAGAATTATGAAATCAATAATTAAAGATTGCAATAATAACTTTTATATATATATATATATA
>Ga0325404_1004681_pt1 | contig 14509 bp, 8 predicted proteins | sample PopdelMetagenome_18_FD_205664 | JGI IMG/M metagenome (GOLD analysis project Ga0325404, IMG submission 205664) | Populus deltoides microbial communities from Bellville, Georgia, United States - Xylem-Control-R1 | ecosystem: Host-associated > Plants > Phyllosphere > Stem > Wood/Secondary xylem... | reverse complement strand
ATACACGCACTATCTCACAAAACTCCCAAAATTGACATGCACATTATAAGATATCCAACCTTTTCAAATGACTTAATTTATGAGGTATTGTTCAAATCTAACTTCTTATAAATTCTTATATCTTTCATTTTATAATAGCCTTGAAAAAATACCATAATTTTTTGAGAAAAAAATTAATTAAATTAGAAAGCATTTTAAAAAAACTATATAATACATAAATAAATATATGATTAATGATGGTAAAAGAGCTATTTAATTATATTGCATTTTGGAGTCACTAATCCAATACAATTAACTTTAATTAGGGTATTAAATGGTTATTTGAAAATACGGTATCAATTGTTTTTTAAAGTATTTTTTATTTTAAAATATATTAAAAATATTTTTTTATTTTTTAAAAAATTATTTTTAACATTAATATATTAAAAAAATTAAAAAAACATTTTTTAAAAGAAATTAATTTTTTTTAAAAGTCGTTTAGGCTGCGTTTGTTTCTCGAAAAGTAGTTTTCGGGAAACCACTTTCCAAACTTTCTTGTGTTTGTTTGTCATTAGAAAAGTTGGTCAACAGAAAAATACTTTCTGATCAACAAAAAACACTTTCTAGTAAATGAAAAACACTTTCCAGTTAAAGGAAAATTTGACTTGGTTTTCAGGAAAGTGTTTTCCTTTTATTTTGGGCAGAAAACACTTTCCGAAAGTTGTAAAAAATTTAAAAATATCATATTATTTGCTGATTATATCAAATTTATTCCTCAAACTTTTGATTGCTATATATATTTTGTTTTGAATATTTTTTTTTCAATTTCATCTCTTAGAATTTTATTTTTATATTAATTTTAGTTTTTATTTTGTTAATTATTATTTGCTTTTCCCTTATCATTTTTTAATTGAAATTCTTTATCTATCAAATTTGGTCCTTATTCTTTTGATTGTTACTTATTTTATTTGAAATAATTTATGAAATGTTAATTATTATTATTTTAATTTCTTCATCTTTTAATTTTTTTATTTTTTAGATTTGATCTCTATTATTTTGATTTGATTATTATTTATTTTATTTGAGATAATTTATGAAATTATATTTTTTTTCAATTTCATTCTCATTCAAATTTTTAATTTGTAAGATTTGTTTCTTATTATTTCAATAAACTTGAAAAAAATAAAATATTAATAAGTTATTTTTTAGCTAATTTTCTATGACATAACTAAATACTAGAAAGTCTTTTCTAACTAATTTTTCATTATATTACTAAATATCAAAAAAATAATTTATTTTTTCAAAATTTATTTTCCGGAAAAAAAATACTTGCAATGCAATTCCAAAAACTGATGCTAAATCTAACGGCACAAAAAAAGTTAAAGCCGAAACTAGGCATCACACCAAATTAAAACCCAGCTTGGCGGGACGAGACGATAAACAAATGGAAAGTTTAGTTTTTCCTCGGTCACTGCTTACCCTAGCCTAGCAGAAGCAGGAGGAGAGGGGGAGAGAAATGTTGAGGGGACGGGAGAGCTTGATCCGATTGGTTGGTAAGCGCCGAAGATTCCTCCCCAATCGTAAATCTCTTCTTTCCGATTCCACTTCCATTATCTCTCACTCTCACCCTCCTCAGGTACTCCTTGCACATCACCTCACCTCACCTCACCGATTATGATTGTGGTTGTGATTTTCTTTATTATTTATTTTGATTTGTTATTTGTTATTTCAAGCTTTTAATTTCTTCTCTCAGACGCCTTTGAATTTGGGAAAAACGGATGAAAATGAAGATGGAATAATAATGTCAATGGAGAGTGAACAGAAATCCAAATCACCGCAGTCTTCAGATTCGGTAACTTGCCCTGTTTGTTCCTCTAAACTTGCTGCTCAAGACCACATCATCAACTCTCATTTAGGTATAGATTTTATTTTTATTTTTAATTAAGGTCGTTTATTATTAGGTTTAATTACTTAAAAGAGATAGAGAGATACTATTCGAAATTGCTAGGTACCAAATATTGTCATTGCGTTAAGGGCTTATGATTTTTTTTATTGTTTTATTATTTATTGGTGTTTCTAGATGCATGCCTAACTAGAGGAACCAAACGGAAATTGACGCAGCGCACCCTCTTCCAACTCAACTTCTGCTCACAACCAATGGTGTGTAGTAGGTCTAGTGATGTAAAGAAGTTGGGAACAGGAAATGTACAGGAGGATGCGGCAGTTGGTTTTGACAACTCTACTGCAGTTGATGAAAATGAAGGTAATTTAGGCACATTGGTTCCAATGGGGGAGGGTGTTTTAGGAACTAGCATGGATGGTTCACCTATGAAACAAAAACTGATTGATGACGATGGGATCAACAGCCGAGTTGATTCCTCTTTGTTGAATTTGAGAAGTGAGGTCACGAAATGTATTGAGGCAGTAACTGTGGATGGCATATCAGGGGAGACTGCTTTAGGAACTAGTGCTGGTGGTTCGACTATGAAGCAAAAACTGATTGATGATGATCAGATCAATGGCCAAGTTGATCCCTCTTTGTTGAATTTGAGAAGTGAGGTCATGAAATCTATTGAGGCTGCACCTGTGGGTGACATATCAGGGGTGTTTCTTGAAACCTTCATTGTTGGACGTAGATTTAGTGTTGAAAAGGAATTAAATCTTGGTGCAAACATCTGTCTTTTGAGAGAGACAGATAATGCCAAAGATCCCAATGCTATCCAGGTATATCTCATTTCTGCTTTGGTTTTTCCTTGAATTTCAGTTTGTTATAGATTAGTTTTAATGTTAAATCATGTGATCATTTTGATTCAGGTTCTTTTGGCAGATTCCAGATGCTGTAAAGTGCTGGGTTATCTCCCCCGAGAATTAGCTCAATATTTGTCTCCTCTAATTGATAAGTACTCACTCACCTTTAAGGTAATATAGTTCTTAATTTGTGAAAGTAATTCTATCCAACTTGTATGTTTGAATTCTAGATTGTGTTTGAGTAAAGTAGTGTAAAGAAATCAAAGGATGGGTGTCACTTCACTTATTTTCTTGCCAATGAATCTATTCTTGAATTGAATCTTGGTGTAGATATTGATAAATATGCACTGATCAATAAGTGATACAGAAAGAAGTGCCAGTGCTTCTTTTAGTCCCCCCCCCCCCCCCCCCCCCCCGATGATGCATAGTTTGCTGATATATTTTACCTGTCCTATTGACTCTGTCTACATTTATGGATTGTTTTCAATATATATCTTGAAGTAATTTAGCAAGAGTTATTAGTACTGTTGTGAAAGTTTTTAAAGTTAAATTGTTACTTAAGGTAAACAGAAGACTAAAAATTGTTCAAGTTTATATATCTGAAAATTTGTTTTCTTAAAGAGAGAATTAATTGCCCCTGACCCCAAGGAAAGAATTTCCTGCACAACATTTGTTGCTCTCAGAATTGTGCACAAAACATGATGAATAGTTACCATTGCTACTTTTATGTCCATTTACTCCCGACCAAACCTAATCTTACTATCATGTGTTTGTCAAATCAAATGAGAACATGATGAATGGTTGCCACTCCCAAATAATTATAATCCCATCAGGATTGTTTTGCAGGGATGCATAACTTCTGTTCCAAAACATTATCTTGATGTTGTTCCCATTCAAATCGAATGTTGCGAAGTTATGTTACAAAGCAATAAAGACCACACTGAAATTGAGGACTTCACATGTTCATGGAAAAATGTTCTTCATGTGGCTGAATCTGCCAAGAATTATCCGCCTAGTATGACAAAATATCAACAAAACTTTTGGGTGTTGATACAAGAGGTTTTAAAAAGTAATCCCCATCTTTTCACCAATGATGAAAAAATGTTTTTAGGTATAAACTCTGCTATCTAGTTTAATACTTCATCACTTTCTTCTCTTCTTTATAATTTCTAACTATTTCATTGTTATTTGTCAACAGAATCATTTATTTCTCTATCAGATGACAGTCAGAGGCTTTTTGTTCGGCTCTATACACGTAAAGGTTATTTTTTTTATCTTGTCAAAAATTTATACTATAGAGAACCCAAGACCTGGATTAATAGGCAAGTTGACAATTATGAGAACAACTAGAATGACAAGTTATCTGCACCACAAGAACAAAGAGTTTTTAAGGTTTGAGCCTTCAAAGCATAACTTCTTGGGTGATGATGATTGGAAAATTTTCATTATATAAAAAACAATATTTACCATAATCTATCCAGAACCTAGATAAATGCGAATTTCATCTCTTTTCTCTCTCTCCTTGTTCTTTTTTTTTTCGGTCTTCCCAGATAAAAGGAAGGACCTAGAAATTCTTTATTTTGTTCTCTTTTGGTGATGCATATAAAAGCACCATGCTCGTTACTAGTGGTGCTTAAATGAACCCCAAAGATAAAACCTGCATGGGTCACTTTAAAGCACTGTGATGGAGTTGTTAAACATTGCCTGAGTTGGATGTTTGAACAAAAATATGATGAATTGGACCCTTGGCTAGGCCATGTTTTAAATTTAATTGCTTGAGCAATTGAACTGGTAAATTTCATCGATTTCACAAGCACAAACCTTGAACCAATGGCCTAAGGATTGAGACTTTTGCATGGTCAAGGTCAATACTCTAACAATTATGCTCAGTGGTTTCATGGCTTGTCTCATAAACTTGGGAATTTGTGGCTTCTCTTGGAAGTTTGGTTATAGTAATTTAAACAGATATATTTATATTAGGCCTTGAAATTCAAGAAAATCAAACAAATGGTTTCTTTGTTGAGATTTGTTAGAGTGTCTTGTATAAGTGGGACCCAAGGGTATGTCATTGCGTCCATCTTTCTTGTTGTTGCCAAGCTTTTAAGGAAAGCCAGCAATGATTTTTCAAGGAGCTGATTTAGTTTGAACAAGTAGTGGACTCTGTGCCACATATCAAGGCAGCAAAGGAGAGGGAAAAAAAATTAAAAATATATTGCGTTGCTCGTTTTTATGATGTATTCCACTGTGGTAAGAGTTCTTTTATTTGGTTTGTATTTTGGCTTATAAGAGAGAAGATATTAATGTGTTGGCTTAGTTCTTTCTTGACTTAACTAAGTGCTTGTACAATGAGTAAATGAAATTTAGGTATATTGGCTTTTAGGATGAGATAACAATTTGAGTGATCACTGTAACTTCGCATTTTCTCATAATGAAGGTTTTCTTTAATCATTGTTGCTGGTGGAAGTGCTTGAAACTATCTTATTTCTCTACCTGCCTATTGGTTTAAATATTGACATTGTCTCCACATATATACTTACACTCTAATAAATCACCTTCTTATGCTAAATGTAAATTTAGATATCCATCCCCAATACTATAACTTGCATTTTGCTGTTCTTATTTTAGGACCATGGTTTCGGATGTCCAATATTTCATACCCAGAAGTTACTGATTCTCAGCAGGCTATCAAGGATCTTACTGGTATTTAAACTATTTTTATAATTTTTTCTGTAACTTAATATTGAATTTCTCAATGTGGCTTTTGATGGCGAGTGTTTTTTTTCTTTCTTGTCATATCAGCAATGGGTTATATGTGCTCCTTTAAAGGAGTGGATGAACTACAAGAGAATGACATGGAAAAGATTTTGAATTTACTCACCGTGTCTGAGCTACGTGAAATTGCATCCATGTCCAAGGTTTGCATTTGTATCATATTTTCCAAAGTACTTGACCTAATCCTATTTCCACTGTTGCATAAGCATTGATTTCTGACAAGGGCATCAGGCATATTGTGTTGTGTAATGTGTTGGAGAAGTATTGCTGAAGAGCAGTATTTAAAACTAAACACACTCAACTAGAGATTAAGTGTATTCTCTATAACTCCACACCATTAGTGCGTGCTACATAGGTATGCTCCCAGTCCCACTGAAAACTCTAGTCTACTTCCTTGTACAAGAAGAAGTTAGCCATTGGTACACTTAGTTTTATTTATCAATCTTCTAGCTACAGATGCTGCTTGTTGATCCATAAAAGATTTCTCTGTGTCATGGCTATGAATTTGCAATGCCATAGTAGATTCCAGAAGTACAATTGTGATTCTAATTTTTTAGTAGCCTATATTTTTTTTTCCACAATTGTAGTCACTCCGTCCCACAAAGAGGGTCCTATGCACAAATGTTAAAAAAAAGGTTTCTTTACATTTTGTTTCTTGAACTCATATATAGGTTCTTTGAAGTTTTATAGGATACTAGAGCGTGTAGCTAAAAAAAATATTGTTACTACTACTACTACTATTATTGATTTTATAATTTACTATTTTAGAAAAACAAGGTCATAATGCATTCTCTTGCTTACTAGCAGCAAATCTCGTGCTAGTTTAGCAAATCTCTTCCTACTTTAGAAAAACAAATTTGGCTTTGGATGACTACACAGTGAGATTTTCTGTGGACAGATACGGATCAAACATCTATTACATGCTTGATGATCAAGACTTTATCCTTTTATGCACAAAAGAATGCTAAAAACAGACAAACTCAACAAATACAGTGCTTCCTTGGTCCTTAATTGATTTTTGCTTGTGCACACTTGATCGGGTCTTTTCTAAAAAGTTGACTTAATCCATGATTTAAGAAGTTCTCTTGTGCTATTATTGAACATTTCAAAGTCTCAGTTCCCATTCTTTTTCTTGGTTTATAGCTTTACCAATCTACTTCTCATCTAAAGTGTCTTTCATGGTTTGATCTTACCCAGAATGTAAAATAAAAAAATGAATTAATCAAAATGTATTTGTGAGTGAATATTCTACAATATGACTGATTTCATGTTTGGAATGGTACTGAATACTAAACTACAGTCAATAATTTCAGTATTCACCAGTCAATTCTGTGATGTGGTTCACTAAATAAGCATGTGTCCTATGACATTCAACTAAACAAACAAAATAGTAGTCCTTCCCTGATAAAGTCTACAGTACATATTGGACAATTGACTTATTTGACACATTATGAACATCTGTTTTAGAAAGTGTTCTTGAACTGTGTCTGAAGATGAATCATCAAAGAAATGCCTTAGAGCACTATAAATATTGCCACAGTTCTGCATGTTTGCACCTAGATGGCAAATTTCAAAGGCTGCACTTCCTTATGCCATTTATGCTTCCATGCTAGAGGTAACGTGCTCAAATTTGAAAGGCTTCAAATGGAGGGAAAGCAAAGAGAAACTGAGAGTAAAATGTCATGGTTTTAAATTTCATGTAGACAAACTAACTTTAAGCAAATATATTGATCTAGGTCTTCAGATGGTTCTTTATGTTTGCTTTTTACGAGGCATGAATAACTTATGGGGATAGGAAGTGACAAATTCATGGAGGTTACAGGTTCACAGCTTTTACTTCTGTTATGTGATTTCCCTATTCTGTAATTTGGATATTTAAATGAAGTGTGCATGATAATTATGTCCTAAAAAATAAAACCCATGTTTAACTGTGGCTGTAAATCAGTACATGAAGGCTACACAATCTTTTTTTATAATAAAAATTCTTATAATGATGCAATATGCTCTTCTTGTTTCTCTGATGGAACTTCTTTGTAATTTTCTGTGCTTTATTGAGGCTTCAGAATGGTACTCGTGTTACAAGAAAACAGGATCTTATTGCATCTGTTTTTTCATCCTATGAAGATGGATTATGGTATTAATATTTTTTTCTGTTAGATGATGTGCTTCTCGTCTTGGTGTGTCAATGTGTATCGCAATTAATATCTTTCATGTTGATTTTGATCTTACCAGCCCATTCCTACCAATCGCTATTTTGGATAGAACAGGAATTTGTATTAAGATATCTTCAAAAGCTGAGTCCCTTATCTGGCGCACTGAGGTGTTCTTTACTTTCCATTGCTTGAGTTAGTCATGGTGGAAATAAGACAAGGATGTTGATCTGGTTTACAGCTAAGTTGTTCTTTGAATTTCATTTCCTATGCAGAGACTTTTCTTCCTGAATGGAGAGCAGGATCTTTCAGCATTCCTACTAGTTGATTTGGGCATCATCAAGTATCCAGCATACCACTGCATAATATCAGAACAAATTTTCTCAGCTCAAAGTGACCTTATAGCTTATGAAGAGGTGCTATATTTCTATGAGAATTTGCCTTTAAAGTCTTGCTGCTTTTTACCTTCATTAACACTTCATGTTTTACAGGCAATTGAAGTGGCACAAATGATGGATGAATCTCTTGATGAAAACAAAAGTGAATCAGTACTTAGATTCATAAAGATAGCTGAGTCTCGTATGTCTCATACTAAAGCAAGTCACTCAACAGCCTCTGAATTAGTGACTGCTTTTTTCTCATGCTTTTCAGCATCCTGGGTATACTCTAAAGTGGTCTTTCTAGGAGTTTCTTTTCTTGAGCGCGAGCGGAGGTACATAATTTATAATTTAGCCTGGCGTTTATGAAATTTGTAGTGCAATTGGATTGTTTCTCTCTTTATTTTAAGATTTGCAAACTTGCTTTTTTCTTTTTATTTATTTTATTGTATAGAAAATCATGAGTGCCCTCTCGTCTTCCTGGGCAGCACTTCTTATTCTCTTCATGTTTCTACCATTTTAACTTTTTTTTATTCAAATGAATGGTCCCATCCCTATAGACATCAAAATAAAGAAATATAATAAGTTTTCATCCCTTCTCCCAAACAACACGGAAGTTCTTGGCTCCACCTGCCCGCCCCTTATAGTGTCTTTGCAAATTTCAGAAGCAGTTCATTCTGCAGCATATGTTTTCTTCGCAAGTGAAATTTAGTAAAGTTGAGATACTTTTGAGTTCTGAATGATCTTTTTTTTTAAGTTACGAGGAAATTATACATATCAAATCAGTGGTAACTATGCATGATCATGTGATAGAATTTATATTCGCTTGTTGATACATGTATAAATTCATGCATATCTAATCAGTATGGTGGGTAACTATGCATGATCATGTGGTAGAATTTATATATGCTTGTTTATACATGTATAAGTTCATTCTGGAAAAACCATTGTGACTACTTTGGTCTTTCAAGTGACTGATATTGATTCCAAATAAAGAAAGTTGATCGTGTGCTAGTGCAATGTCAGTTCTCCTACATTCTTTGAACTAGAAACCTCATAGATATTATTGACGTTAGCTGTGTCAGTGCTACATTGATATTTTGTGCTCAGAAACTTGTTGCTGCACTTTTAAGGTAAGGTTCAAAAGCCGCCTCAGAAATTATTTTCCACCATCAAAGGCTCCTACACTATATTTCAAATCTAAAACTCATAAGATAGATGCAGACCAGAAAAATCAACTGTCATTTTCAACCATTTAAATAATTTCTTTTAACAAAAAAGCCCTTCAATATACTTGCTAATTGATGGGAAAGTGGAAAAGATGTGGCAGCGATGACGATTGTGCTGGTGGTTTTGGCTGCTGTACAATGCATCTCTTTTCTCTCTTTTGCTCTTTTCATCCAATTCATTGTTTTGCTTCCTAGGGTTGATTAGCACTGTTCTAAAATCATATACCAAGAGCAGAAAGAACAGTCAAAGAATGAAAAGTTGCTTCAGAGTATATTCGTGGATATCCTTTTAGGATGTTGGAAGGGGTGTTGATTGGTCAATGGCAATCTGATGTTGGATGATTCCTGCTCTACTTCTGGAAAGCATTTTCTTGTGTAAACAATTGAATTTTTCTTTTCCTTTTTGATACAAATGTTTTATATAAAGATTTTATCCTGGTTTTCAGAATCAAATTTGGTGGGTGCTATGGTCAAAGCCAAAAATCTATTTGCACAGAATTTTTTGGTAACAAAATTGTTGTTCAGCTGTATAATAATGTATATCCATTTAAGGACAGTTGTATTATTTTGAGCAAGGCATCTCTCTTCTGTTTGTGTTTAAGGAAATAGTCCTTGGTAATAGAAGTGCAAATGCACCCTCATGTTCTCCTGTTGATTACTCTGCAAGTCAAAATCTGTTTTGTTTGTAGTATCATGTGAATTATTAAATAAGACAATTCGAGCATCATGAAAACGGTGCTGCATTATGTGCAATTACATGAAATATGTCTAAATGAACTGAAGTTCTCTTCAGGTACAAGGATGCAATTAATTTGTTAAAGAGGTTGCTTTTTATTTTCACTTGTGATGGAAGAAGGGGGAACTGGACACTGAGATTGTCTATTGATTTGGAGCACGTGGGCTGTCCCAATGAGAGCCTTTTCGTTGCTGAAGATGGGTTACTGGATCCATGGGTACGTGCTGGTTCAAGAATGGCATTGCAAAGGCGTGTTCTTCGCCTGGGAAAACCACCAAGGCGCTGGAAAGCTCCTAGTTTCTCATTGTTTATCAAGAGGAAGATCAGAGAGGTAACTGATTGGGTGATTCTTTCAGATTTGGGATGCTAGTGAACTTGTAGTTCAATGTTAATAACTCAAAATATGCCATCATCAAACAATGTTCTGTTTTACAAATTCCCACTGTTAATATAGGTTCATATTCAAGGAAGACCTTTGAACTGTGAAGCTGGAATAAAGAGCAGATTCTATGGAGAAGATGGGGCACAATGTGGAGTTGAGCAGCTTGCTTTACAGTATTATGCTGGTGAAGGTGGATGGCAGGGTGTTCATACAGAGAGTGGAATTTGGTTAACAATTTTTGCGCTTCTTATGTGGGACATTATATTTTCTGATTTACCAAATGTCTTCCGCAACAGATTTCAGGTATGGCTTGTATTTAAGATGTATCTTTTGGGTTTTGGCATGTTTTGCTGCAAAATATTGATGCTCAAAACTTCATGGTAGACAGATAGCCTATCATATGCATAAGTTATATTGTTGCTAACAGCTGCTGCCCCATCATCAGTCTATCAGACTAGTCTTATCATTGTTGTATTGAAGATATTTTAAAAAAATTGTGGAAGAGAAGTTTAGAAATGGTAGTGGGCAGGTTTCCCTAGTCGGGGAAAAGGACAGTTCAAGTTTCCCTGCAGATTTCTTTTATTTTTAATCATTTAGTTTTATGTTCAAGATTTTCATTATATAATGATTTATTTAAAATGAATTACTAAAACAAAATAAAACCTTATGAGAACTTATGAATATTTGTTAAGTTTTGACTTCCATTTCCATCGTTGTTTTGAAAATTTTTGGATTTTTTTTTATTTTTTTATTTTCAAATTAATATTTTTTGTTATGTTCTAGAATTATTTTGATGTACTGGTATTAAAAAAAATTAAAAATGAAAAAAATATAATTTTGATATATTTTCAAGCGAAAAACACTTTAAAAAATATATACCATACTCTTAAACAGACACTAAAAGCTTCTTCTCAATGTAGTTTCAATGTATTTGCTACTCAATTCTTCATCTGTTTTTCCCTTTTGATCTGTGTAGTTTGTTGCTTGACTCTCCAATTTTTACCTATTTTTATAGAATTTAAGAAGGAAAAAAAAATATATTTTTTTTTATTTTGCAGACTGCTCCCTTGGATTTAGAGACTGATAACTTCTATCCAGCAAGAAAGAGCCTTATAGAATCCCAGTTGCAGAAAATTTATGATGGCACGGCGGAGATGATCCTTATCACATCATGGGAATTGCATTCAGGAACAGCTTGTAGGGGTGTTAATTGGGACCGGCATTCTCTCCCAGAACTTCGGGCCGCTGTTACCTGCGTTGGAGGCCCTTGTTTGGCCTCTCTCTGCCGACACCTTGCTCAAGATTATCGGAGCTGGTCCAGTGGAATGCCAGATTTGTTGCTGTGGCGCTTCCATGGAGAATACAAAGGTGAAGCCAAGCTTGTCGAAGTTAAAGGCCCCAGGGATTGCCTCTCTGAGCAGCAACGAGCATGGTTGCTGCTACTAATGGATTGTGGGTTCAACACTGAAGTATGTAAAGTAAGCATTATGCCATTATCCACATGATGACAAGCTGGCTCGTAAGACTGTTCGGACATGCAAGGATACTTGCAGAAGCTTACTGAAGCAAATTGTTGGAATATCATACAGATGGCTTCACTTGCAATTACTGTCTACTTCAACGCATAAAGTTTCCAAGGGAGGGTCTCAATTCGTCAGATTCTTGTTAAAGACAGAGAGAACCCTAAACCATGCTATTAAATTGCCGTTTAGGAAAGCAGCCCAAACAACATTTTACAAAAAAAAATTGAAATTTTTTATATGTTTTTTTTTATCATTTTTATATGTTAATATGAATACTTACTACTATCGAGATGCACATAATTGTTTGGTAGCAAGAAGGAGACATGTTTTTGACGTTACATAATGTACATGTTGATGTAATAATGACATTAGCTAGTAATGTGAACATAAAAGGCATAGTTTTTAAATCCGGTCCGATCCAAGACTCGGGTTTCAGGTTTTGACTGGGTCACCGGGTTGGCCGGGTTAATTTCTATTTTTAAAAAATTGAAAATGATGTTATTTTAAAAAAGTCAATGAGTTGTAACTGGGTTTTGCTGGGTTACCGGGTTGGCTGGGTCATGAATTTTTTTTATTTTTTTATCAACCTGATCCGGTTCCAGTTCTAGGTCTACTTGCCGGGCTGGGCTGGGTTTCAAAACTATATATTAAAATAAGTGTCCATAAGTAGGATAGTGGTTAGGGTTTCTCTCTCATTATCTTCCCATCTTGTGGATTTTAGTTTTATTTTGTGATGTTGAAATCTTGAGGAGATGTAATAGTTGATTGAGTAAATGTGGTTTAAAATATATTAAAATAATATTTATTTAAAAAATATATTTTTGATATAGTGTATTAAAATGATTTAAAAATATTAAAAAATTAATTTTAAAAAAAAATATAATTTCAACTGTTTTTTCAAATAATGTAGGTTTGAGTGATGATGGCTTTTGGAAATTCTCAAGAGTAAAAAGCTTCTATAGAAGTCAAAGAACGCCTCCTCCATCAGCAAGAATGCGCATGGTGATGATGATGGGTGTGGGTTTCCATATTTTTTTTTTTTATGATGCATGGAAGCATGAGGAAGGTAACTAAGATATATCATTTTATATGTATGCAATGTGGCGTCCACAACCATATGTAATAATTCCATTACCTCATTAACTCTTTTAATGTGCTTGAAGCTCACTGCCCGCCATGATGGGAAATCAGGCTGTTCATTTTGTCCCACACCTTTTGCTCTAATATGAATCCCACTAGTGTTCTGTGATCTTCAATGTTGTCGAGACACAAAAAATTCAGGGTTGTTAATCTCAATTCGGCTTATTGTTTGTTTGTTGGGTTGGAATGACTCGAGTTAATTTAGCTAGTAAAATTTTTTTAAAATTAAAATAATATTATTTTAAAAAATAAAAGTTAATGGTTAACTTTATGTTAATTTTTATTAAAATATGATATAGATTAACTAGGTTTCATGTTAGTTTATCTAACAAAATTTAATAAGAAGAAGAAAAATTACTTAGGTTAATGGTAAGAAAAATTACTTTTGGAAAACCAACCAAGATTTGTATATATTCATTTTTTTTTGTTAGCATTCTCAATTAAACCTCTCTAGAGTAATATATTTATTTGTTAAATTAGAATGTCTAGGGTTCCCTAGAAATTTAATTTAAAAAAAATTAATTTTTTTTATATATTTTGGATCGTTTCGATGCACTTATCTCAAAAATAATTTTAAAAAAATAAAAAAAATTATTTTGATACATTTCGGCACGAAAAGCACTTTAAAAATCAACCACAACCACACTCTTAAACAGGCTATTTCAATCATAAGTGCAAACTAGCTACTTCAAGCTTTAAAATAAGAAATGAAAAAAAAAAAACAAAGAAATCACCCTCTCTAGAGTAATGAATAAATTTCATAATCGTCAACCATAAAATTTGAATTTTCACAAGCTTTTGTTCATAAAAAATAAAGAGTTTTTCTACTTAAAAATGAGATTAGAACAATTTTTCTATTAATTGTTTTTTCATAGGTAGAGTCAATGACATATTCTATCGAATTTAAAAAACTATGATAGATAGGCTTTAATCAATTCGACATTCTTTTTCCTCTTTAAATAAATCATTAATTTTTTTATAGTAATACTTATTTTAATTATCATAATAGTAAATGATCCCCAACCCCCCCCCCCTAATTAATAAGAACAGGAACCACGCGCCTGTTTTGCTTTTTATTTGCGGGACCCACTTTCATTTATTTATTTTCCTGGTATTATTATTCATTTTTTTATATATAATTATAAAATTTGGGTCGGTTTAAAACGACAGCGGAGTCGTGCTTTAACTTTCAATTTTTTTAATTAAGAAAGATTAAAATAATATTCTTCTAACTAAACATTTTTATAAAAAATTAATGAATTAACCGATAAGTTTTGAACAGGATAAGAATAAGCCTTCATTCTCTCTCTCTCTCTTTTTTTAACCCAAATCAATTTAAACAAGAAATTTCAAATCAATATGTTAGAACAGTGCATTTTTATAAATATACTTCTAAATTCAGTAGCGCTATGAATTAAAATAATAAAATAATTATTTTATTCTTGGATAACATGTAAATCGACTTGGCAACGT
>Ga0325404_1004680_pt1 | contig 14509 bp, 6 predicted proteins | sample PopdelMetagenome_18_FD_205664 | JGI IMG/M metagenome (GOLD analysis project Ga0325404, IMG submission 205664) | Populus deltoides microbial communities from Bellville, Georgia, United States - Xylem-Control-R1 | ecosystem: Host-associated > Plants > Phyllosphere > Stem > Wood/Secondary xylem... | reverse complement strand
AGCATATTATACATATTTCTACCATTTGTTCCATCTACTTGAACTTTCTTCTTCTTCTTCGATTCTGTTCATTTTTCTGCCGTTTCTTTGCCTTGAATGATTGTTCAATCCACTTAGTGCATCTCTTCGGTAGTAGCTCAAAGACCTTTATTTTCTAACTTTAGTTCCAACTCATCTTGATTTTCAAGTCAAGTACAATCAAGATTACAGTATCTAGCATGAACTGGACAAAATGTTTGATAAATACAAGGTTTGAAATAATTAGAAGCAACCCCGCGAAAGAGCATGCATATATGCTATGACCATAATGTCCCTGACCCTCTTTTATTAATGTATATCCAAATATGTTTGCATATTCCAAGCCTTCCACGGTATAGCACAGAAAAACCTTGCTCATGAATCAACATTAAACGAGAGCTACCGGACAGCAGAGGATGTTCATGATGTTGTTTGTATCATTGTCGGTGGGTGTAGTACTCAGCAATCAGAGAAGCTTGAAATTTAATTACAAGTAAATCAGCCTATTCATTTGTATGAAGCTTGACATAGAAATCTTGAAAGACTTTCTGACCGTCCCCAGTTGTTCAGCTTTGATTACAATAGTTAGGTTCTGTTCCGGGATTCTGGTTTCAGTTGGTAGCTTGGTATATACCCTGTACCTGGGACTTGCAACGATTCCAAAGAAAATAGAAATTAGGGTTACTAAGTCTAACATCAAAGACCACCCTGCCGTGGAGTATTCAAATATTGAGCATGCTAGATAGAAACAATATATTTCATTGATGCCATATCATTACATGTATAGGAGAATATCATGCAGTTGGTCATTAACACCAGGAATGTCGGTAGCTTCTCTGCCATGCAGGCAGGGGACAGGGCATGAATTTGGGTTTCAGTGCCTGTTATGATCCTATCTCAAGTAATATTCCTGGAAAATTTGAAGGTACAGCTGTTTCCAGCTGAAAAGGTCTGATCAGCTCTAGGCCCGGATCCTCTTTTATTACTGAATCCTGGATAATCAGCTTTCTTGAACCTAACTTTCTCAACCAAGAGCAGACCAGCATCCTCTGCTAATCTCTCTATCTCCCACTTATTGTAGGGCTCTGTGGTTTTATGGGTCACATGAATTTCTCCATTCACTTCCAACATGTCATGAGCACTCCCCAGGAAGCTCTTCACCAACCTTTGATGTTTTCTAAGAAGAGAAAATACATGTTATTGACACAGTTAAATCTAAGAATACTTGTCAATCTTGCATTATTCTAGTAGTTCGCAATAAATACTATGATACAGCAGACAGAAGAGAGGTCTCTCAAGTTCAAAGCCTGCCATTTATACCTTAAGAACAAAAAACATCAAATGATTTCTTATCTGAACTTACTCGATTTGGCGAATATTTGATTCACTCCTTTTGAGAGCTGTAGCAGGAAAATTAAATACTATCCTGTCAAACAATTTTTGATTCAGTAGAGGATGCTTGCTCATAGTATGTGCATCTACTTCATGCATTACGAGACATCCAAGATCCTCCAGCTCTCTTAAGTTTGTTGCAGCTTTTGAATACTTCAGCATCATGGTCTCTTATGTTTATTTGTAACAGGATTTATCAGAACGCAAATCCAAGAAATAATAGATCATATAGACGCTAGTAAATATTACCTTTGGAGTAGAGAGAAGTGGCTACCATGTTTACAGCAGAACCAAAGGCTTTTCCCATGCAAGCAGCAAAAGAAAAATCACCTTCTCCTACCAGTAGTATTTTCTGAGAACTGCTGTAATGCTTTATCCATTTCTCTTTATTTTTTATACTGAGTACTTCCATTTGTCTCTCTAAACCATCCATAGCTATTTGGCACTAAGTGATTTTGTTTAGATACCATTACTGGTCCCTTCATGAAATCAAATCAGTAGATAGCACCAATAGCAGCCTTGAGAGTTGCATAGTAGCAGCTACCCACGCAAAAGAAAAGGAAGGAAACAAGAAAAAAGAAAAGGCAAAAGTAGGTTGCCTTGTTGTTCTGCAATGAATGGTGAAGTACAAACAGAAATAGACCTTGGATAACCTTAGATAAAGGGAAAGGGAAAACAAAAGAAGTGTGAAAACCTGTTCAACATCCCTAGAAAGATTGAGACCGAACAGAAATGTGAAATCACATTGGACGTAGTAATGTTAAAATGAAGCTTAAGCCGAGTATTCATGGAACCAACGAGCCACCTTAGAGAAAGAGGTTTACAAGCACAAGGAATGCAAAATCAGCCCAGCATCAACCTCTACAAATTTCTCAATTTCCCACTTGCTAAATGGATCTTTAGTCTTGTGGGTCACCTGAATTTCTCCTTTCTCCACCAAAATGTCAAATGCAAGAATCAGGAATCCCTTTCACTAACCTTTGGTAACTCCTAAAATAGATGCACAGTTATTAATTAGCACTTTAACTTATATTAATTAAAGGCCAAAAATTTGCCCATGTGCGTTGTTATGAGTACAAGAAAAAGACAGGTGTGCAGTTCTAGCCCTCTGTACATTCATTTTTTATGTTGGTAACGAAAAAGAGGCTCAAAAACCAGATCTCTCAGGGAAAATGGGGCATGGATGCCAGTTGAACTACAAGCACATTGCCTTGCCCTTCTACTTTAAAAACCAAAAGAAAAACCTGAATTGGCCTAATTAATTAAGGTATATTAGTTCTTCTAGCTCAACATAAGAATTTCAGCCATTGGAAATGATATTGAAAATTGATTCGAGAAGAATATTTTGGTAAGATTAGCAGTTTAGCACTACTCAAAAACAATATATGTAAGTATATATCTTACTGTTGTAAAACATTGGAGCAGGTAGGAAGGGAAGCATGGTGGAAACAACTCTCGTATCATATCATATTACGCTCTTAAGAGAGGAAGTCTCATGAACTTGGACTTAGGACTTGAACTTAGATTACAATACTCTCTATGCATTTACTTGGACTGACTACCTACCTTATTTATATTACCTTCATAATATATATAGAGGAGGGGCAACCGTGTTAGCAGCGGAACCGAAGGCTTTAGCCAAACAAGCAGCAAAAGAAAAATCACCTTCTCCCATTAGAAGGAAGTATTTAATGAGCACTGCTATAATAATGCTTTGCACATTTCTCTTCTTTGTTGTTGTCTGTACTAAGCATTTCCTTCTCGCTTTCTATATTATCCATTCTTATTTGAACTTCATTCCCTTGAAAATGGCTACTTCTATACATGTGGCCTTCAATAATCTCCTCTTTTAGCATGAATATATGCTACTACTAACTAAAAGATCTTATCAGGCACCATCCTCACCCTTTGGATGATGATATTTGTGATCCATAGAGAGTTCTGTTTCAAATTGGTTTTCGTCCAGGGTAGTGTGAAGGGTTTTATTGTCGCCTAGTTTTCTGGCCTCTTCTAAAAAATGGTGATGGGACAATATATATAGTGATGTTGGCAAACAAATTTGACAGTATGATGAGATGCAATTGTATGTGAGATGATTCCTCAGAAAATGCTAAAATTGCGAGTAAGAATTTATTTGGACTTAATTAAAATTCTGGAATTTGTAGATATATTAGACTGTTTTTACACACTCAAATGTCTAACAAGAGAAATCTCAGTCACTTTGTGACCTCTTGCTTCATTATTATTTCCCTCAGAAATCAATTCAGACTACATGATTCCATATTAATGAGTAAAACCTGATTCAAGAAGATCACCTAACCATTGAAACCAGAAAACATGAGACTGCAACTGTCAAGAACATCAAGGTGATGCAGGAGCTAGAAATGCAGTAACTTTCATATAATTAGGGTAAGGGCAAGGATTTGTTTTATTTAGAATTTTGCTAGTATTTAAAAGGGATAATTTTATAAAGAGTTCATTCTACCACTCAGCTACCTTTTGTCTTTTCTCTTCTAGCCTTGTGACCTCCCAAATTTAAAAGTACAGCAATCTCCCACAGGAAAACTATCGTCCGCCCTGTCCCCTTCCCCTCTCTTATTACAATATCCTGGAAAGTCCCATCTAAAGAACTCGGACTTTTCAATCAAGCACAAACCAACATCCTCTGCTAGTTTCTCAATCTCCCACCTATCAAATGGATGAGCAGTCTTGTGGGTCACGTGAGCTTCTCCATTCTTGACAGCATATCATTTGCACTCCTCAGGAAGCCTTTCACTAACTTTAGGTGAGACCTGAAAGTCGTAGAAATACATCATTAATGACTCAAGGCGTTACCAAACTCTCATGGGTATTGGATATCAACGAGGTCAGATAGTTTAAGCATACGATACATGCAATTGTGAATCCCGCTTTTGACATGCTCATGTGTTAGCACATGCTATTTAGTTAACCTAGCTAGTACGTGGACAATATCAAGTTCCCACAAGAGTTGATATCTTTTTCTATCATATTAATCGGCATTGCTAGGGACGACAAATCCCAATGGAGGCAAGCTAAAAATGCAAGGTAGCTTGCTTACTCAATCAGGCGGATATCATGTTCACGGTATAAATAGTGAAAACCCGCATGAGGAAAGTTGAAGACTATCCTGTCAAACCATTGCTCATGGAGGAGAGGATGGCAGCCCATTGTATGTGCATTTACTTCATGCAGAATTGTGCATCCAAGGTCCTTCAGCTTTTTCTGATTTTCTGCAGCTCTTGAATAGGTGGCCACTAGACATTCTTTTATTGGCATGGTCAAAAAAAACATTACAAATCAGATGCATATCTAAAATATTTCAAAGCAATGGAACATTTAAGATTAAAAGAATTCAATTTGGACTCTAGATTGGCTTGAAATATTGCAAGAACATAGCTAGTGTACCTAACTGTTACATGTACCTTTTGAGTCCAGAGAAGTTGCAACCATGCTAGCAGCAGACCCAAAGGCTTTACCTAAGCATGCAACGAAAGAAAAATCCCCTTCTCCGACTAGTAGTATTTTTTGATGGCTGCTATAATGTGTTATCCATTTCTCTTTCTCTTCTTCTACTGTTAGCCTTTCCATTGAACCCTCTTTGCTAACTCTTTCTATTTCCCCTTCTGTGCTAACAGTTGCCATTTGGCTTTTTTGTGATATCTCCGATTGATTCTCTGCACCAACTATATTTTCCAATTGGCCCTCTGTACCGACCATTTCCAATTGGTTTCTGAGCTAACCGCTTCCAACTGTTTTTCTGAGATAGCCATTTCCAACTGGTTTTCAGAGCTAGCCATTTCCAGCTGTTTTTCTGAGCAAGCCATTTCCACCTGGTTTTCAGAGCTAGCCATTTCCAGCTGTTTTTCCACCTGGTTTTCAGAGCTAGCCATTTCCAGCTGTTTTTCTGAGCAAGCCATTTCGAACTGGTTTTCAGAGTTAGCCATTTCCAGCTGTTTTTCTGAGCAAGCCATTTCCAACTGGTTTTCTACGCCAACCATTTCCATTTGACCTTTTTTTTTACCTTCGAAAATGGTTATCCTCCCCGCAGAGTAAAAGAGATCAGAGGGATGAGATACCTATCCTCACTGTTGAATGCAGGATATACACACACACACACACACATAAATGAGGGATTTAGGTCTCCTTGTTTTCTGCCCCAGTAAACCATGGCTTTTCAACTTTCATCAAGGTTCATGCATGGTAGCTAGAACGTTGGACCATTTATTGGATTTGCCATTAGCTCCCAAATTTAGTAGGAGGGTATTAAGCTTGAATTGAATGCTAATTAATTCGGTACCTATAGATTCACTCAAATAAAAAATCTATTGCAATTGCATTGACTAGTAAAATCTATTGCAATTGCATTGACTCTTGTCAATTGCTAATTCATGAAAGTTAGGCCAAAAAAACATAGATTAATCCAAGGAGAAATTCATATCACTCAGAGTTAAGTTCAGTAGTCATTGATCTATATCGGAAAACATTCCTGGCAAATTGGAAGGTACAGCAGTTTCCAGCTCCAAGTCCAGTAGTCAGCTTTCTTGAACTAAACTTTCTCAACCAAACAAATGAATTTGTCTATTGCTTTCCAACATGTCATGGGCACTCCCCACGAAATCCTGCATCTAGCTTTCCTTGAAAGGAAACAATAATCTCTCGAACTGTTCATTCCAGGTCTGTGTAGTACATTAATCAGGAGATTGCAGTTGCAATTTCTTCTTGAAGTCTCCTCTGGGACAAATACAACATCCATTATAAAGTGGAAGCCAGTTGTCCATCCATATGTAAAGCTGTGCTCCATTTCCCACTGTGCGGCACATTGTTCATCATTAAACCTGTCCTTCACCATATATATGCCACTTCAGGCAAAGCTTAGACATTGACCAAATTTAGCATCCATGAAAGAGCTATTTGAGAATAACAAACTTTCAGAATTTCAGCCACCAAAGAATTTTCATCCTACAATAACCTCCAACCATGTTTTTTGAGGATTGCTTGATTGAAAGCATTGAAATTCCTGAAACCCAACACTCCTATGCTCTTTGATGCACAAAGCTTTTCCCAAGCTACCCCATTATTTTCTATTATCTTACTATTTATCCCCTCCGGAAATGGCTTGAAAGCATGTCTATCTCGGAAAAAAGACTTTGTGCCTTAACTTGTTCTATATGGAGTCAGTAAGTAGTAATTATGTAGCCTTAACTTGTTCTATGTAGAGTCACCAAAGAGTTTAATTATGACTGCTGCTATAATGCACGAAGTAGATAATCATATTAAAGAAAGCCATGGTTTACTTGGTCCTTGACATAGAACTCCATTTGTTTTCGTCAAAGGTGGTGTCAGGGGCGGGCCTACAGCATGTCTTGTAGGTGATCATAGCACCCCGAAAGAGTTCAAATTTTTTTGGTTATGCTATCTTTGTTTTCAATGCCATGTTCAAGACATTGTCCCTAACGAAGGCCCAACTGGGAAAAAAGAATTTCAAGCTTGAAAAATAAAAGAAAAAAATATTAAAATTTGTCAGAAACATCAAGCTCTCAACAAAAATATTCAAGCTTGAAATTCTGCAAGTCACCCATTTTAGTTCCATAAAGGAAAGAAAAATGGCATTGCAATTAGTTTGTCACTCACGAGGCTCACGCATTCAGAAAAGTTTCCGTTGTTCTAATTCTCCAGTATAGCTATAATCAACTGCTTGTTTTCTTCCAAGTATTGCATGAATCATAAACAATCACCATCTTAAAATTATAATCAAAGTTTCATTTTCATTTCTCATAGTTTTTAATTAGGCATTGGCTATTTGATGCAAGCGAAAGCTGAAAACAGCAAAACTAAAAAAATATGGGAATTTTAATGAGCGAAAAGGGCTACTGATATGAACCCCAAGTTTGCAGGTTTTATTTTCTCTAGAATAATAATAATAATAATAATAAAGTTTGTCTCCTTATGAGATATAAAAAGCCTTAAATACATCAAAAACTCTACCTCAACTAGAAAACAAGTTAAACATAGCAAAACAACAAAAGAACACGGGAATTTTAATGAGCGAAAGAGACTGCTGATGTGAACCTCTAGTTCACAGGTTTTATTTTCTTTAGAATAACAATGATAAAGTCTATCTTCTTAGGAGGTTTAAAAAGCCTTAAATAAATCAGAAACCCTACCTCAATTAGAAAACAAAAATAAGAATAAGAGATTACAGAAACTGTCAAAATCAGGGCTTGTGGTGAGATTTTCAAAACATAAAGATCTGATGTTCAGAGTAGCGATTCCATAACTATTTCAAGGAAAATGGCCTCTGTAAACTCCTGTAAAAATTTAAGCACGATCAAAAGTTATGGTTCTTTTGAGCCGTTACTCTGGTTTAGCGTGACTAAACTTCATTTTGAACCTAGACATGTTCCACAGGTCCATAAATATCTCTGCTAGGCCATTCACATAATCTATTTGGGGCAAATTCTCATCTAGTTATGGCAAACTCACACATGACTACTTAGAATCATCTGTTATCATAAGTCCAACTACATCACTATTCCATCATAAACCATCACGTGAGTTAATAATAGCAATTAGTGTGCATCCATGCTGCATAATAAGAATAAATTCTAATGGGCACATGTTTCAATTTAAGTTACTAATTCACAATTACAATGAAATCCTTTGCAAAAGATTAAAACCAGATCAAAAAAACACTCATGTTGAATTCTTATTAGTGAGTTTTGTTTTTATCCTATAGGCTTGAAGTCCAAGCTTAGGCCTGGGATAAGATTGTTAATCTCCTAGTTCTATCAATTTAATCCATCCTTTTTTAGTGGAGTGGCTCGTAGATCATGCTTATTATTTGCAAAAGGTCCTCTTCTATACATTTAGGGAATCTTCGACGATTAAATTAGTGTCGATTTAGAGAGAGATCAATTATACTTTTGAGAAAAAAAAAACTTTTTAGAATAGATTTGTCATTGTAAAATAGAGAGAAGAAAATTGAACCTACTTGAAGGTTATCCTTTTCCCTTTTTATAGCCCCTCTGGTCCCTCTCTTTGTTTAAGGGGAAAAGGTTGGCTATTAGCAAAATATCTTCGTCTTGTCAAGATAAAAATATCTTATGTATTAGGATAAGATATTCTTGTCTAGTCAGGGTATAAATATCTCTAACTCGTCAAAATAAAATATCTTTGACTCATCAAGATAAAAATATCTCTGACTTATTAAGGTAAAATATATCTGATACACGGTCCCATCAGGAAGCTTAAGATTCTTTTAGAGTTAAAGAGAGTATGGGTCTAGCGTCGATGGGTCTAGTAGATTATCGAATTCATAGAGGCTGGAAGATGATGGGTTTGGCAGCTCGCCATACTCATACATGCATAAGCTCAACCCTTGATCGAGCGTAGAGATAATAGGTCTAGCAACTTGTCAAATCTGCATACACGTAGGCCTAGCGCTTATCCGAGCCTAGGTATGGCAGCTCGCTAGAACCATACACGTTCAGGCTCAGCGCTTAGTTGAGCCCATAGATAATGGATCTAGCAACTCCCTAAACCGATACACATTCGAGCTCAGAGCTTGGCTGAGCCCCATATATGGTGAGTCTAGCAACTCGCCATACTCATACATGTCTAGGCTCCGCGCTTGGCTGAGCCAAGAGATGGTGGATCCAACAACTCATTAGACTCATACATGTTTGGGCTCAGCTTTTGACTAAGACCAAACATGATGGGTTCTGACTAAGACCAAAGATGATGGGTTCGATAGCTCGCCAAACACATAGCGCTGAGCCTAAAGATGTTGGAATCATAACCTCTTTTTGGCTAAACTTTTAAAAGACAATCTCACAGAAATAAAATAAAATAAAAAACAATATTTTCAACCCATCAATAGCCCCTCAAATCTTTAGGTATCATACATTAAGATTTTAAAAAGCCTTTGTCAACAACAAATGATATCCTTTTTATCTTCTTCATGCTAGGTGTGGCACTAGCCAGACCCAGTTGTGATTGGGCTTCACAATGTACCATACTCCGGGCATGTTGGGTCTGGCACTAGCCAGACCCATACATGATTGGGTTTAGCAGTGTGTTAAACCCCGAGCATGCTAGGTTTAGCACTAGCCAGACCCAATCGCACTGCCAAGCCTCGGGAACGCTGGGTTTGGCACCAGACCCCGCTATAATTAGGCTTGATCCTCCTTTGGTACGCCTATGTGAATTATCATCCTTCCTTGGGCACACTCAAATGAATGACCAACCTCCTTTTGGTCTAGCGAAGAACTCAGCCTTCATGGGCTTAGCTACATTTGACATCTTAGACTCTAATCTCTCTACATCTTATAGGTGTATAAAATTCCTCTAATGACCCACCATATTTCTATCAAACATTAATATAAATGTAAGGGATATTTATCCCTCATTAAAATGTTATTAAGGTAAAATTATACTCCAGACCCTCCTATTTATAAAAGAACAAGACTCATGAGCTATAAATACATCATAAGACCTTTAAAACAAAGGTTTATAATCTTTATTCTCTATTGCATTATATTTTCATAGCATCTCTTTCCAGAATATATTATATTTTTTCTCTAAAAAAATATTTATTTAAGCATCAAAGAGTCTTCATCTCCATAAAAAAAAAAAAAAAGACATTTTGTAGCCGCAAGCTACCTTGACCCTCCAAGCACTAATTATAAGCTATCAACTAGCTTGGTTAGCTAGGAAGAATAAAAGAGATTGTTAGGTCTAATTAATTAACTAATTATCCAACTCGGGAGCTCTATTCTATTCTTAGACTACTTGTATTTTTGAGATATCATCGGAAATGATTGGTTTAGAAAACCAATTGGAAATGACTATCTCATAAAACCAACTGGAAATGGTTGTACAAAGAGTCAAGCTAACAGATAAATCACCTTCTCCAACTAGAAGTATTTTATGACTACTGCTACAATGCTTAGTCAATTTTTCTTCCCTGTGATTATATAAACTAAGCCTTTCCATTTGGCTCTCTAAAGTATCTATTGCTCAGGCCATGTATCATACATATAATCCTTGCTATCTAATGATGTAGGCTTTGCGAATGGCAAAGACCACTAAGCAAAAGAAAACCCATGTTTCCTGGCTAACCAAATTAGGGTTCCATTAATTGCAAGCCATCAAGCCATGTTAGAATTATTCACAATGGACTGTATTGTTTTTGTTTTTGGCATTATGACCTACGAAATCCAACTGGGCTATTTCCATGGTGCGAGTTTTGCAATGCGTCAAACTCAAGGTAAAACCCAAGATCTAATCTTAAACAAATCTTTTCTTTTTTAAAATTTCTGGAGCTCTTGAATACTAGGCCACTAGAGAGACTCTTTCATTAATTTGCATGAACAAAACATTTCAATCTGAACGCGTATCCAAGAATTTCAAAGCAATATGTAAGAGATTTAAAATCAAGTCAACTAGACACGTAAAAATAATTTAATGAAGCTTGAAATCAACTTGGAATACTGCAAGAAGATATATTGGTGCACCTAATTAACAATTATACCTTTTTGAGTCCAGAGAAGTTGCAACCATATTAGCAGCAGCAGATCAGTCAAAGGCTGTACCTAAGCATGCAGCAGAACAAATCTCCTTCGTATTCTCTTCATCTCTTAGTATACTAACCCTTTCTATTTGCCCTTCTGTGCTAACTATTCCCAGTTGACTATGTTGAGATTGGCTCTCTTTATAATTAACCATTTCCAATTGTTTCCTGAGCTGCCCATTTCCAATTGGTTCTCTATGCCAAACATTTCCACTTGGCCTTCTTTATCTTCGGAATGGTTAACCTGCCCACAAAGTAAATTAACAGAACCTATGGGAAAAGTACTTGACTTTGTTTATTGTGTATTATAATAGTTAAATTAAGATTTTCCAATTTTCATTAAAAAATCAAAGATCTTGAAAGGTAAAAGAATCTTTTTTATATTATCAATTAATTATTTTAAAATTGTTTAAGGATTTCTTAGGGTTTTTTATAATTTTTTTAAACGGTTAAATTACTTGGTTAGTGAGGTAATCTATGCATTTTTTTCTACATCAGAAAAGATTAAGACAAGCCTCCAACGTAGCATCTAAGTAGGTTTACTAATTTGAAAACATCACAATCAAATTTATTGTACTTGCTTTAACTCATTGTCAAGTGCTAATAATAATAATAACTATCCAGGGGATTTGCTTTATGTTTACGGTACGGACCTGTTTGTTTCTGCGTTTTAAAAGCGCTTTTGATAAAATTTGAAAATTTTTTATTTTTTTATTAACTTCAAATTAATATGTTTTTAGTGTTTTCAAATTATTTTGATGTGTTGATGTCAAAAATAATTTTTAAAAAATAAAAAAATATCATTAGCATGTATTTTGGCACGAAAAGCTATTTAAAAAGCAACTACAACCACACTGTCAAACACACTAGTAAGAGAAAAGGGCTCCAGCATAGTACGTAGATGTGTTCTTAAATATCATAAACATTTTTAATTAAAAAACAATGATGTTTGAATTTTATAAAAACTAAATTGAAAATATATATGAATTGATAAATCATAAAAAAAAAAAATTGTTAATGTTAGTCAGATATTAAAATAAGAAGGTTTTCATCATTGTACAAAGTAAAAAAATAGGCATACATATAAATATTTGACCTAACAAAGATTGTAACTTTTCAATTTTTTTAATTAATTGTGTGATAATAAAAATGGATATTTTTAAGAAAGATAATAATTTAAATTCTGGAATATATATATTAATCAAAATTCTATTTTCTTATTAATTTTTTAAAAAAATATTTTTTTTTTATTAGAAGTATGGTTTATTGAATAAAAAATGAAGATACTTTAAATAAAAATTAGAAAAAAAATTCTATTGATGTGAAAAAAAATATATCTGTGTAATCAAAACTCTATTTTCTAAAAAAACTTAGTAATTGGTATTTCATCCTTTTTTGAGGCTTTTTATCAAACACTTCATTTACATAATCTAAATCATCTTCGACTAGTAGTGATGAGTGCAAGGGACAAACCACCACATTCTCTTGTTATAGTTCTTGCGAGTTGACAAATATCAGGTTGAACATAAAGAGTTTAATCTCATATGTTTTTTTTCTAAAACAAATCTCAAGCATTGATTAAATGAAGTAAAGTGATTTGGAAATCTGGCAATAAGGTTATTGATATTTTTTTTGGTTTGTTAGTGTATCTTCTTGGTTCTTGATTATGGTTTGGGTTCCAAGTGTTTGAAGAGTCAATTCTGAATCAAAATTTAATGTTTTTGTTGTTTGTCATTGAAGTTGCAGTTATAAAGCTGGAGTTTAATACATGTTTGTGATGATTTGATGTTTTTTGTTAATTGTTTTTATTTAACTATGCTTGGTATTGATAATGTGATTTATGAGAACTAAGAGCAGTATGTTTAGAGGCTTAAAATGTCAATTTTAAAGGCTTGACAGGGGCTAAGTTTAAGGGTTGTGGCTGACTTTTCTAAAGCAGTGTTCTTCGTGTTATTAGAAATAATATTGTCTTAACTCTTTGGTTTGGACCAGTTTTGTTCCATTCCTTTGCACGACACCATTTGGGCAACTTTACTAGTAAATAAATCTAGGGTTTATTTACATCAATAATAAATTTTTGAAAGGATTTTAATCCCAGAGTTTTTGTTTTGAACCCAAACTCATTCTGATAAAATCGTGATTTATGAGTGCTAATCGAAGTTAATGAACCTATAACTCTTGATCCTTTAATGATTTCCAACCTTTTTGTGCTTTTGATTTCATAAAATTCGGTACGGATTAATGTTCATGTTGTTGGAATTTGTTTGAATGTTCTTTATGTTCTTTGTTTTTTTTGTGTTTGATCAAATTTGACCAAAAAATTTTGAGATTTTTTGTGTTTTTTTTAATCTTTTTTTTTGCTTTGCTTTTGTTTTTAGGTCAAACCCAAACCTTTGGTTTGGTTTATAGTCGAACCAAGGATTTCGGGTCAACCCGATCGAGTCAAAATCAGGTTAAAAGGTTTAGATTCTGTTTGGCTGCCAATGTTTTTATTGAATTGTTTTTGGTTTAAGGTTGTATTTGGCAAACACCCCCCTTGGCTTTTTTTTTTATAGTTTTAGTTTTAAGAAAAATGGATTTTTGCCAGACAAAGCCTATAAATATAAAAATAAAAATATATTTTTTTTGTTGGAGTAGATTGGCAGAAAAAAAAAAAGTAGATGACGAATAGCGAGAAGAGAAAAGGAGATGGTACCTATGCAGAGAAGAAATAGTTGTAGAGGCAGGGATGTGCTCACGCGTCACCGATGATGAGGATGGTTAGCAGGGGTGGAACTGAGGGGGGGCAAGCAGGGGCCGGGCCCCCCCTCAAGACATTTTTATTTTTAAGAAGGAGATGTTATATTTTTTTATTTTAAAAAGGTGGGTTTATTACAGTAATTAGTGGTGACTTTACTTTTGATTTCCTAATTTACTCTTGACTCACGTTGAATAAAACAGAGTCATGGACTAATTCTTTACAATAATTAATGGTGTGTTAAAATTTGTAAAATAAAAAACAGAGCCACTAATTTATCCTAATATAAATCTTGCAGGTTGCAGCCGATCAAATAGAGAAATAAAAACACAAATCGCGAGCAAATGTTTTCTACAAAAGATTGAAGCAGAGTTCTCAATTAATTAATTTATCTTTCATCAAATAAAATAAGGTAATTTAAATTTAAAATCTATTTTTATTTTATTTTGAGATGTTTGTTAATAATTTGATGAGGTTCTTTTATAATTCTATCATTTTCGCTTTTTTTTTTTAAATCTGCTAGTTCTACCAATTATTTTTTGAATTCTTGTTATAGTAATTTTTTTTCTAATTAATTAGATATATTTTATTGGTTTGTTTTGATTATGCTTGAATTTTTTTTATGTTTTGTTTTTAGCAAAGCTACCAAAATTATCAATTTTTTCTTACAATATATATTTTGATTTTAAGTTGAACGATGAACAAACTAAGAAGAATTGATTCTTTATTATTATTTGCTTTATTTCAAAGTTTATCAAACATAAATAATG
>Ga0325404_1004678_pt1 | contig 14515 bp, 8 predicted proteins | sample PopdelMetagenome_18_FD_205664 | JGI IMG/M metagenome (GOLD analysis project Ga0325404, IMG submission 205664) | Populus deltoides microbial communities from Bellville, Georgia, United States - Xylem-Control-R1 | ecosystem: Host-associated > Plants > Phyllosphere > Stem > Wood/Secondary xylem... | reverse complement strand
CCCGTACCATAGAGTAGGTTTTAATTTATTCACCGCGTTTAGGACTTCTACCAATATTTATTTGCAGGTTACTTGGCCACAGCTGCTTTTTTTTTTTCTCTTCTTAATTCAATTTTCCCCATCTTGTTAGCATGTAAATAGTAGTTTTGATCAATGAATAAAGCAGTTTTTACCCTATTCGCCTCTCGTATCTTAATATTAATTGAGATATATCTAAATTTAAATTTAAACGATCAGGATCATGAAAAGATTCCCCCCTCTGTTCTTTTATCACACAGAAGAGGTTTAAGTTTAAAAACCGTTTGAAGGAGGAGAGATGGTAATGTCAGGGATACCTTTCCTTAGAAAAGGAAAATGCCAATCTGTATTCATTCGAACGAAAGAGAAATTAGGTCATATTACTTGTTCTTATACATCATCATGAGAATTATTTCCTCATTGTACTGGAGGCGAAGTACAAAAATAGGAGAAGCCTAGTAGGGCTTGAAAAAGGAATGCTAATACTGCATAAAATAAAGCGTTCCCTCCGAATAATAATTCTATATGAACAAGTAGGAGTACCTGCAAACCACTCCACCATTCATCTTTAATGTAGTAGGGCTAGCCATTACACCTTAATGGATATCGTCCAAAGAAGATCGGAACTGGACTGCACCGTTATTTTTTCTCCTCGGACTAAGTTTGACGTGCTTACCACATCACCAAACCTAATCTCCGTGTTATCTGCACAAAAATAAATTAATTAATTAATCTGTAAACCAAACCCCTAGGGAAATGAGTACATCAAATATATAAGCTAGATGACAAAGATAAGCCAACATAAAATAAAAAATAAATCAATATTAAGAAATAAAATTAAAAACTAAAAAATAAAAAACAACCACCAAATCAGGCAAATCAACCAAACTTTGCGACCCGAATCATGCGAATGAGACAGGAAAATGAGTATATGAAATATATAAGTTAGATCATGCGACCAAGATAAGCAAACATAAAAAACAAAATCAAAGTCCAATTATAAACAAATCAAATATTAAGAAATAAAATTAAAAAAAAGATAAAAAACAACCACCAAATCAAGCAAGTCAACCAAACTTTGCGATCCGAATCATGCGAATGAGATAAAACAATAGCAAGCAAACCGAAAAAGATTACAAAGCTTATTCCAAAACAACTCAATGTTTAAGAGTAAAACATAATAAATATTAATTTTTAAAAAAAAAAAACAATCCAAAAAAAAAGAGCAAACTTGGGCTAACTCGTTGAACCCCTAGTCTAAGTGTTGGGATTGGGATTGATGAGTAGAAAGGAAATTGATGAAAATCACAAAGTCTAATATAAAAAAAAAAAAAAACTCAAGTCTTAAAGAATAGAACTGAAAAGAAAAATTAATTCTTAATCAATCTAAGGAAAGAATTGAAAAAAAAAATATCAATTTAGAAAATTTATCAAAATAAATTTAACAAACAATAACAATAAAAAGAATCGGGATAACCCAAATGATTTTTAAATTAGAAAAAAATTTTATAGAAAACAAAAAAATTAAAATAAGAGATTTCAATCTCCAATTGAATAAATATTGAATAATAAAACTAAAAAAACACAAGTTTTAAAAAAGAGAAAAAAAAACAAGCAAACTCAAGTAAATCTCATAAACCTAGATTAATGTCTAAAACTCGTAACCCATGAAATCAGGCTCAATCAAGAGGCTCAATTCTCAACCAATTTAATGTAGAAACATGAAATAAAAAAAATCATTTTAAAAAAATTGTCAAAGTATAAAGAAAAAAGAATGAGGATCAAATTTGAAACATTAAAAAATTAAAAGGGGATGAAATTAAAAAACAATTTCAATTTTATAAATCATTTCAAATAAAACAAATAGTAACAAAAAGAAAAAAAGACCAAATATAAAGGAATAACAAATTGAATTGTTATTTTGAATTTTTAAAATGCAACGTTAAAATCAAGGAGAGAAAAGAACGAGAGGAAAGGTCGTCGACGCCAAACCAGAGAGCTATTGGCTACACGCACCACCGCATAACGAAGAGGATACCAAGAAGATTCAAACGCCGCGCGGGAAGCAACGTTTGATCACCAAAACAACCCCGCATGCGTCACATGAGCTGCCCACTTGCATGTGCATTACACGCACCACTAAGTCTTTTTAATAATAATTAATATTTGTTCAAATACAAAAATGCCCTTAGATCAACTTGATATCAACAAAAAAAAAATGAAAAAAACCCTAGAAAGAAGTTTAATAAACTTTTCTCTAAAAATAATTAAAATTGAAATCATTTTACTGTGCTAAAATTGAAAAAACTAGAAAGCCTCTAGACATAAGTTATAATATTTTTTTTATTCTAAGGTGACCAATTTTTTTTTATTTAACTATGAAAAAAAGGTAAAAAGACCAAGATATCCTTACATAATTTGAAAATGACAATAGAAGAAATCATGGTGAAAAGATCTCATTGCCTCCTGTGTCGGGAAAACTGTAATTGCACTGTTACAGTGAATAATAATGTGCGAGTAGGTTTGAGTAGGTATACGGCAATTTTATGAAAAGTTTTAAGTTTTTGTTGATGTTGACCAGAGAACACAAGAGTCAGGATTTTAACTCTACATATTTCTGCTTATTAGCTCAGCAAATGAGAGCAATCACCAGAATAATTTCAAAGCAATATACTTACTGAGATCCCATTGAAGCCCTGTTGTTGTGGTGCTCACAGATGGCATCCCTATTGGAATGAGTCCGCAATGCGGACCCTCGACAGAAGATTGAATATAAATCTCATGAAGGTGAGTACTTGGAAGTAAGTAGATTAGGCAATCATCCGATAGAAGAATTAGTCGCATGGTTGAGAAACGATACAGCACGTTCATGTTTCCAGCCTCGTGGTCAAATCGTCCACCAAGTGCTCCAGCTACAAGAATGCAAAGCTGCAAATTAAAGCAAAAGCTAAAAACCTGTCATAATGCCAATCTGAGTAGGGAACAGTCACAACTTTGGTGGTGCAGTTTAATTAATACTGACAAGTTCCAAAGCAAAAACTAGCCAGGATTGTTACGAAGAACAGGGAGATCATGATTCTGGGAATTTATTTTGCAACTCTCGAAAATTCAGAAATTTTGAACTTTGTACTTTTAAAGCAACGAAATGACTTCCAGGGGTGCATATGGAAACAGGCAAAGACTGGAATCATATAATGTCAGAAATTATCGTGTTAGTTTTACAAGAAGTGAAAGTTAAGCTGCACTAAAAACTTAGTGTCTCAAATATATGCTATCGTAAAATCTACACACATGCACGCTTTAGGCAGGCACTGCACTCACCAAATCACAGACTCAAAAAGTAAATCAACCAAAATTATTTATACAAGTGTCCAGGTAGAAGATGGTACATGCACGAGATGAGGAGGCACCTTGGAAAAGGAAGAGTTGGATATGAATAAGTTTATCTTACATTCGATTTATCCAAGTTTGGAGTGAGGTCCCGTATGTAGGCTACACACTTATGTAGATCTGTGGAGTCCTGATCATGAGATTCATCAGCTACCTTGGTTCCCTGCATTTTGGAAGCAAGCAAAAGTATCTGAACAAGGTTGACTGAACACACTCAGGGGGGAAAAATCATGTAAAAGCATGGCCCAGAAATCAGTTGAGAAAATTAAAAAAGAGCTTCAATCATAAGGTGCCAACTCCTAGCACGATAAGTTGGCAGGGCATGAAACAGAGATACTTCGGAAGAATAAAAGGAAAACATCCTGCTGATACTACAGTGATATAAGTGGGGCAAAGAGACTGAATTACCAGGTTGGTATAGAAGTCCAGTACTTCTGTCCGAACTGAGTCCATGTCTCCTTTGATTATGTCCGGCTTGTACCTGGTTGAAAGCTACTAGTCAGAATTACTGAAGATGACAGGCAGTGAATTGAGAACCATGGTGTCAAGAACCACCACACATAATTCATGTCTCTAAAGTATGATATGTCTAACTAATATTCCAAATCATCTAAAGCTCTATAGTGTTCACTCTTGTCTGCTCAGTCAGCAGCCTTCATGAACTGCCTTGCTGGAGGAAGAGTAACGATGATATGCTCAGTAGATGTCAATCAGAAAAGCACAAAGGTTGTTCGGAAATAAAAATATAAGTTTTAGCAACTTTTAAGAATTCTAAATTGCCTAACATGTTTGGACACCGTGACAAACCTAATCCAATGTAGAACTTTGAGTTGGGTCTCAACAGTCCCTCAAACGTTTTAAGAGGCAGATCATTGCGCACGTATACGTACTCTTTCCCAGAAAACTTCAAAACAAGCATCTAGATTCTCCAACACAAATAAATAATTCCAGGTTCGTTCATTTTAGAACAACTCTATCCACACCTGACCTGGCCTTGCTGATCTCATTCAGCCATGAATCCACCATTAGCATAGATCCCGTCAAAAAAGATTTCGTTTTTGTGTCAATCAAAACCAGTTTAAGACCCAATAGTAAAATGAATGAACAGATTTTTATCATGTAAAATCTCAAAAGCAACCTCTCTATATATATAAAATTAAACAGAGAAAGAGACCTTTGTCGAACATCAAGAGCGTCATCGCTAGGGAACAAAAGAGGCATCTCGTCGAACACCCGATTGGCACCTCCATCAGCACACACCCTCACCTGTGCTGTTATACACATAAAACACACCCCCAAAAACCAGAAAAAAAAAATTGTCACGCTCACGCTGGCAAGCAAAGAAAGAAAGATAAAGCCACAAGGGAAACCGAACCGTGGTTCCAGAGAAGCGGGGTGAATCTGGGGAGGGGTCGGTTAAGGACGACAAGTGCGTAGGTTACAGAGGAGCTGTGGTGGTTACTGGGAAGAAGGAACGTGGAAGAATGGGTCATCACCTCCATCTTCTGCTTATTTAATTAAATTAAACTGAAAATAAAAGCGGAGACGTCTTTCTGCTTTTCTATACAGATGTTCTTTTTCAATGCTCAAAAATTCATACAGAAATTGAATATTTAAGGTGCGGTGGTGGCGGTGGCGGCGGCGGCGGCGGCGGCACTGATTTCAACTTAATTTTGCAACTTGCAATCACCTCTTGGCAACATATTCTTATCCACCTGGCAGCAAACTATTTAGGAATTCTACTGTTACCTCAAGGTTTTTCCACAGATTCTCTCCAAACTGCATAAAATATCCCCACAAAAAATAATCAGTGGTGATTAGAGACTTTTAAAAAAAAAAAAATCAAATCACGACTTTTTGGTTGTTGTGATTGTGGAAGAGTTGACTAATCAACAATGGGAGCGAAAGCCGTGTTTGTCGCATCCCTGGCCATTCCCTACAATAATTCCTCTTACGGTGTGAGACATGGAGAGGCAAGTGTAGTCAAAGTGTTGCCGTTTATGGATATGTAAACTTTTTAGTTATAAAGTGCTGACCCCGTTAATATTAGTTCAATTCATTGACCGTTCATGAATAAAATAATTGAAGCGTGTGTTCGTGTGATGATTTTATATAAAAAAATTTATTTATATAACATTATTTTTCTTGTTATTTTTTATTAAAATTTCAATCATCTTCTATGCGATTTTTTCTCTAGATTTCGTGAGCCTTCTAGGGTTTTTTTTTAGCTGTTTTTATTGGCGAGAGCATTTTTCTTTTATTTTTCAATTTTTTTTTAATCCTGGATGCAGTTATTAGTTTATGGGGACCGATTACTTTGTTTCCTTTATAATCTATAATCAATTAGACGACTAAAATGCAAAATTTTAGTTTTTGCACATTTAAGTTAAGCTTTATATCGCATGGCTCTGGCTCTTTTTATTTAATCATAAATGGAAAGCTAAAAGATTTCTCTAATCCTGTCAAATAATGGCATAGTTCCGGATCCAATCCTAAACGCATTTTCAGTAGGGACCTTGCATATTGAGATCGAGAAGAGTAAAAAGCCAAAAATATGAATGATTTTGGTTTGAAATGAAAAAAAAAATAGAACTAGTCGGTTTGAATTAGTTTTTGGTTTGATTTGATTTGGTTTAAAAACTTAAAAACAAATAATTTGAGTTCGGTTATTTATTTTGGTCTAAAACCAAACTGAGCAAAAAATGATCAAACTTAATAATAATTATTTTTATTATTGTTTAACCTAACTCATAACCTAAGCCTCACATATGGTCGACTTTTAAATCGAGTTTTAAGATTATTATAACAATTAATAATCACTTCTATCATTGTGTTGACTCGGGTCAATTTTCGACATGACATGTGCCATGCCTCAGGTTTACCCCGAGTCAAGTTTTGAACTATAATAATAAGTACTTTTATCCTTACGTTGACTTAGAATAATGATCAACCCAGTTCGTAACCCTGGCCTCGCTTCAGATCAACTTCATGGTCGGGTTTTTAAACTACGATAATAACTATTTTTATTCTTATGTTGACTCAAATAAACCCTAGTTAACCATTGTGTATAGAATTAGACAAGCTTGTCTTACTAATTTTAGTGAGACAAAAGTTCTTTACTAGAACAACCTAAGACAGGATACAAATTATTATTTTTATATTATCCAAAGGTGCATCAAATAACTTCATAAAAAAATTATATTGTCTAGTTCATATTTGTCCAGCATACCAAAACTACCTAAATGTCTTTCTGGTTTAATAATGAAAAAGGTATATGTATAATAAAAAATATCCCGTAAATATTTACTATCATCCCCACTTATAGGTATTACTAGATTAATTGCTCGTGCAATGTCACGGGGCACACCAAAATTTTTTCAACATTAAAAAATGCTCGGCAAAGAGTTTTGCTTTTTTAAAAAAATAAGAAAAACTCGATAATCGGATCAAACCTTGATTAATTTGACAATATGATAAATAATTAGGTGGCATGAACAACAAACAAATTAAAAAAAATAATATTACCTCGAGCAAAGATGGGAAACACATGAAACCTGTGATCTAGCACATGAGATTGTGATTAGCTCAATTTTTAAAACTTGTGACCCAGAAGATTAACAAAACCTTAATCAATGAAACATTAAATGATGAAAAAAAAAATTATCACAGAAACATGATTAAAAACAAGACAAATAATAATAAAGAAAATAATGATCAAACATGACATAAAATAAAACGAACTAAAACATCGAGGATGTAATTGGAAAAGAAATTTAATTAAGAGAATTATATAAAATATCAAGAGAAGCAATTAAAAAAATTATTCAATAAAAAGAATGATATAAAATATCAAGAGATGCAATTAAAAATATAATATAATTAAAAAAATACTTAAACAATCAGAATTAAAAGTACAATGATCAAATCTAAAATATAAAAAACCAAAAGAGATTAAATTGAAAAAAAATCTCAATTCTATAGATATTTTAAAATAAAAGAAATAGCAATGAAAAGAAAATGGATTAAATTTAAAAGAACAATAAATCAAAAAATTGTTTTGGAAAATACAGAGATTAACTTTAGAAACGAGAAAAGAAAAAATATTTCACCAACACAAAACCAACATGTTCTAACCACATGTGTGGCCTATTAATGGAGGTGATGCTCTTAGGATTAAAACTTCATTTTGGAAGTTAGAGTTTGTCCGTCGCATGTCGCATGTGTCATTCAAAAAACACGAAAGAACTTATGTGTGTTTACGTCATTTCCACATACAATTGTATTTTTCGTATCAAATAATATTTTGATTTATGTAGAAATACTAAATCACGATTTAAGGATAATGTGTTAATTTTACTATGCAACTGAAACGGAAAAGATGAAAGTGCTCTTGCCAGTCAGTGTATTAATTTTTGCATCCAAGGGCGTAGTAGCAAACAAGCCGTGCAAATAAGGGAAAAATACTATTATATCCTCACTTCCAAGGCCATTTGTGTTATGTTTAGAGGGGCAAAACGCCATTTTATTATTTTAATCCATTGAGTTTAGGTATATGGTAATAAGTGCATAATGATTTTTAGCTTCTTTTAATTTAGTTTTCATATATATATAATTTTTCTATTATTTATTTAAGTTTTCTAAAACCGATGAAGCCACTTAAATTGCAGCGTCATTAAACCTTTTTTTTTTTGTTTTTTCCTAGCAGGCACATATTATAATGTCACGAAAACGTAACCACACATGGAAACTTGCTAAAACAAAATAAGATTTCACAAGTCCTGCTAAAAAAATCACTCTCATTGAGCATGCTTCTAAGATTCCGTAAAAGGATATTGACTTTAGAGATAGGTAATGGGTATACACATATTATAAAATATTCTGACAATTTATAGCGTTTCATAAAAAAATCTACAGTTATAGTTAAAGATTAAAAATAATAAAATTTATAAAGATAATTTTTAAAAAAATCATAATAAAAAAAAATATGGGGGAACAATGTAGCAATCCACAATGTTTTAAATAAAAAACTACAAAACTAAATTCTCAACCATTTTAATATGAAAAAAATAAAATCGACAAAGACAATTCTGAAAAAAAATAAAAAAACTATTTAATGAAACACTGTAGCAATCTACAGTATTTTAAAGGAAAAAAACTATAAAGTTAAATTCTCAACCAGTTCCATATTAAAAAAATAAAATCAACAAAAATAATTCTGAAAAAAAAAAACAAAAAAAGAAGTAGAAGACAATTTTGAAAAAAAAAGAAGCAAAAACAAAATGGAAAAAAAACATGTGGGGAAAGTTAAAGCTAAATTCTCAACCAACTCAATATTAAAAAAAAAATCGACAAAGATAATTTAAAAAAAAACATGTGGGGAAACACTGTAGCAAAAGAAAAACCATGTGGAAAAACATTGTAACAATTCACAGTGTTTTAAAGAAAAAATCTACGAAACAAAATTCTCAATCTCAATATGAAAAAAATAAAATCGACAAAGACCATTTAAAAAAATTAAAAAAAACCATGTAAAGAAATATTGTGGTAATCCATAATGTTTCAAAGAAAAAAAATAATTAAATTCTCAACTAGTTCAATGTTAAAAAAAATTGACAACAATAATTTTGAAAAAAAACATAAAAAAGACAATTTTAGAAAAAAAACATGTTAAAAAAGGGAGGTACGAAAAAAAAGACGGGGAAAAAAGGAAAAATAAGAAAGACAAAACACAAAAAAACAAAACAAAATGACAAAACAAAAAAACCAAAATGAAAAAATAAACATATGAAAAAGTTACAATACTTTCTCCACACATTTGAGAGTATTAGTCAACACTCATGTTTTATTTATTATTTAAACTATTTGTTAGATTTTAGGTATTTAGCATCTTACTATTATTTATCATTTAATAAAAAAATAAAATAGTTAATATATAAGATGTAAAAATACATGAGTAGAAAAGCGCTTCACTTAAAGAGAAGTACCCACATGAGCAGGGATAAACGAAGCGGAAGTGAGAATGTTGACTTGAGTAACTCGAACATTGAGGATGGAATGTCCAAAAAACCTAAGGATTCTTTAACAAGGTTCGTCCACGGAGTGTGAGTCGAAGCCTATAAATATGTGTGTGTATATATAGTATGTCAATATTGAGATATATATATATATATATATATATATATATGTAGTATGTAATATTAAAAAAATCTAAATGTTTTGTAAATATATTTACATATTATAAATTTATATTTTAGATTATGTTCGAATGGTTTTCAGGTTAATTTAACAGTATTTATATTATATTTACTACTTATCAAGTAAAATAACTATAAAAAAATACTCACTTATTTAGACTAGTTCAAGTTGATATTCATAATGTTTGAATTAAGGTTTTATTTATTTTTGTAGTTTGAAAGCACGTGTAAATTATTATTATTTTCATATTTTTATATGATTTTAATGGATTCATATAAAAAATAAATAAAAAATAATATTATTATTTTAAAATAAAAAATATTTTACAAAACAATACTTAATATCGTACCAAATCCAACCTTTCTCTTTTGGCGGCAAATCAACTAGCGCAACAGTTTCCAGTCCCCAACTCTCTCTCTCTCTCACTACCAAATCCAAAACCCTAGCTCCCTAACCAAATAGATTCTACCCCACTTGTTTTCTCTCTTCTTTGCTCTACAAAATCAAGTTTCTAGGGTTAATGTTCAATTTAAGGCTTCTATGGAATCTTCCGCAATCACTATCAGGCCTATAAACAAAGCCGCTGTCCACAGAATCTGCGCTGGTCAAGTGATTTTGGACCTCTCATCCGCAGTCAAGGAGCTTGTTGAAAACAGCTTGGATGCTGGCGCTACTTCCATCGAAATCTCTTTGAAAGACTACGGCCTGGAATCCTTCCAGGTCATCGATAATGGCTGCGGCGTCTCTCCTAATAATTTCAAGGTAATATAATTTTTTTTTAATTGATTGATTGATTAAGCATTGAGTATTTGGTTATGTTGCTTGCGTGCTTGTTGCCGCAGGTTCTGGCACTTAAGCACCACACCTCCAAATTGGGGGACTTTCATGATCTTCAGTCTTTGACCACATTTGGTTTCAGAGGAGAGGCATTGAGTTCGCTTTGCGTGTTAGGAGACCTCACTGTTGAAACAAGGACCAAAAACGAGCCGGTGGCTACACACTTGACTTTTAATCATTCAGGTTTGTTAACAGCCGAGAGAAAGACAGCCCGACAGGTTGGCACGACAGTCACTGTGAAGAAGTTGTTTTCCAGTTTGCCGGTGCGAAGCAAAGAATTTAGCCGCAACATTCGCAAGGAATACGGAAAGCTTATTTCTTTATTGAATGTGAGTGTTTTCTGATGTTTATTCTCTCTTCATTTCATAACATTTGTGTCTATTAGATTTAGTGTTTTGGATACGAGGGTTTTGATTGAACTTCAAAGAAATGCTATGTGGTGTGCCTATGAAACAGAATATAGTAATTCTGCTATATGATGATGTCTTCTGATTATCCATTTAAATTAAAGACCTTTTTCCTTATTTTCAGGCCTATGCTCTTATTTCAAAAGGCGTTCGCATAGTCTGCTCTAACACAACTGGTAAAAATGCAAAGTCTGTAGTACTAAAAACCCAAGGAAGTGATTCCCTTAAAGATAACATCATAACAGTGTTTGGCGTGAACACCTTCAGCTGCTTAGAGCCTGTGGATATAGATATATCAGGCAGTTGCAAGGTTGAAGGCTTCCTTTCTAAGTCTGGTCAAGGCAGTGGTCGCAATTTGGGTGATAGACAATACTATTTTGTAAATGGTCGACCAGTGGACATGCCTAAAGTCAGCAAGCTTGTGAATGAACTATACAAAGGTGCAAACTCCCGACAATATCCCATCGCAATCATGAATTTCACCATTCCAACTACAGCGTGTGATGTTAATGTGACTCCTGACAAAAGAAAAATATTCTTTTCTGATGAGAGCTCTATACTGCTTGCTCTAAGGGAGGGACTGGAAAAAAATTATTCTTCAAGTAATTCCTGTTATTCTGTTAATAAATTTGAGAATCATGCTAAGGCAGCAGATAGCTCTCAGCTGTGCTCTCCTCGCGAGAAATCTAATATGTTATCAAAACAATCATCTGCAAATGGCAATGACAGTGAAGAAACTCAAACAGATGCAGAGGACAGCAGTCCACTCATGACAGTTGAAGTCAAATCTAAGCCCTTTCAAGTTGGAGAAAGATCTATCCATGACATCGAAGAAAAGTTTATGATGAAGGACTTTGCTCTTAGATTACATGGCATTAAGAAAACTGATAGTCTTACAAACAGTAACAGCTGCAAAGCAACGACACATCTCAATACTGTGACGGATCAAAATGCACAATGCCCGTCAAGAGTGGTTGAGCGAGTAAAGGGGGATTCAAATGGTCCTTCAGGCTCCTTTCAATCAAAACTCAGCAATTTTTTAACTGTCAATAAGAGAAAGCGTGAAGACATTACTACACAATTGTCTGAAGTTCCTGTTCTAAGAAATCAGACCTCTGAATGTCAATTGAAGAAAAGTGATATTGACATGCATGATGCGGTTACAAGTCTTCCTTTTAATCATCACCACATTGATGATTCTACTGAGTTTATTGATGCTGAGCCCCCCAAACATCACAGCACAGATGTGATCATCAATAAAACAAGGAATAATTCAGGATTGCAGCCTAAACTTGGGGAGGTACGTGGTTCTTAGCTCCTTTTCAAAATAATTCCTCCCTTTCTTGTTTGATTGTGAAAACCTTTTTTACTTTTTCACATGAATGCATGTGTGACCTAATGCACGATTGCAGCCTAAACTCTTGATGTGTGAGTTTTACTACTTTATCCGCAGGATCCATCAGGTGAGCAAAATTCATCTTCTCCTGATGATGTCCCATCAATTACTTCCCCTTGCAAAGGGCTTGGAAATTTGTTAGAGGATCTTCCTGTTGCCTCTCCTCCAGCTCAATCTTCCATCGAAATATTAGATGCTCCAGTGCCTTTTTCTGCCCAACTGATATGCTCCACCTTGCAATTTAGCTTTCAAGACCTGCATTCAAGAAGGATGCAGAGGCTGTCAAGGTTGCAATCTGGCAATTTCATGTTTGGAGGCACAAAGAGAAGGTCTACAAATTAATGACTTTCTTCAAGTCGAGAAATATAAATTCTTCTGTTCGTAACCAACTTGGTTTTTCTTGCTCAGTCATAGGAGCTATGCTGCTGCTACACTGGAGCTCTCTCAACCAGACAATGAGGAGCGGAAATTAAGGGCTTTAGCTGCTGCTACAACTGAGTTAGAAAGACTATTCAGAAAAGAAGACTTTGGTAGAATGAAGGTTGTTGACTCTATTTATTTAATCATATGCTTGAACAGTGCACATAGTTAAGTAGAAGCATAAGTTTTCTTGTGTACATAGTCTTTCCTACATAGTCTTTCCTTTTCTATTTTTTTGCTGTCCTATTCATCATTTCATGAATCCATTCAGTGTCTTGTGAAGATCTTTAAACAAGAGTTTTTCAGCATTGTGGTTGGCCCTTTTTAAATTGGGCTGGTCTGTTTGTGAAACTTTAGGGTAGCCAAATTTTTAGCAAGAATGCTTTCTATGATGACAACAAACTGGTGAATGACTCATGGTTACTGTTTTTTTTTTTCCCTGTAGGTGATTGGTCAATTTAATCTTGGTTTTATCATTGGGAAATTAGATCAGGATTTGTTTATTGTGGATCAGGTGATTTTCTATCCAAGATTGTGTATGGCATCTATATTTCATCATTTGTGTGTTCTGACTATTTCATTTGAACACTGAAGTTGATTAAATTCTTGTGTTTAATTGCCTTGAGACTGCACTTACACGGAGAATGTGTAGAATTCTCATACTGTTTTCCATTTTTTTTTAGCATGCTGCTGATGAGAAGTATAATTTTGAGAGACTCTGTCAATCAACCATTTTAAACCAGCAGCCCTTGCTTTGGTAAGGAGTTTGTGACCTCTTGAATTGCTCTTGCTAACTCTCTTGTAAGTTGGGAATGTAAGATGCTTGATATAGTTTCTAAATTGCAATGTTGATGAGTGAATGTGGATCTAGTATTAAATCAGTTTTAAAATACCTACTCGATCTAAAATCCTTTTAATCAAAATAAGTTGCAGAGATCATGACATTATTGATATATTCTCTATCTAATGAACAGGGAGTCCACTAGTAAGTTGTCCCCTGCCATCACCCCTAAGTAATAGAGATCAACACCATATTCTGGACTGTGGAAAAGTTCCCCCCCCAGTGTTGTTTATCCACGCTCTCTAATGTAGCATATTTTGCGTAAGATTTTCGATAGATTCCCTCCTGGTGCTTTTTTGCTGCTTTGAAGCTCTTCTATATTCAACAGTAGTATAAAGTATCTCGAACTGTTTAGATTCCCATTCCTGAATTCCAAGGGTTTGTCATTATAACGACAGAGAACCAAAATTCCTGAATTTAAGAGAAAACATAAACCAATTGAACCATTGAGTGAGCCTCCTGTTAAGCAAAGAAGAGCCAACATCACCTTTTTTTTTGCCTACATTATATGAGTTCGTCGTAATCCAGCCATTGAAAATCAAAATGGACTTGAAAGATTATTATCAAGGGAAAGAGAAATTGTACATCCCTTTGCTCACTTGTCAAGAGGGGGATTGGACCTGTGGAATTGGATATTTACATTATTTGGGACCTATCCACTTTATCACTTAGTGCTTGTTTTATATTGCGTTTGCAACTATGTTTGAGTGCGTTATAAAAGTGTGTTTGCCCTGAAAATACATTGAATTGATGTTTTTTTAGTGCTTTACAATGATTTTGATGTGCTAATGTCAAAAATAAAAAACAAAATCCGAAAAAAAATTATTTTGATGCATTTTCAAGTGAAATGCACTTTTGAAAAACACCTAAAGCAGAAGCTATTGCACTCCGAAATGGGCACTTAGTGTCCTTGAAGTTAGTTGCTGCATTTCTATATGCTGTTTAAATTACATCTTGAGTATGTCTTTCAACTCAATTTTGCATGTAGCTTTTCAGTCAAGGAATAGAGTG
>Ga0325404_1004677_pt1 | contig 14516 bp, 11 predicted proteins | sample PopdelMetagenome_18_FD_205664 | JGI IMG/M metagenome (GOLD analysis project Ga0325404, IMG submission 205664) | Populus deltoides microbial communities from Bellville, Georgia, United States - Xylem-Control-R1 | ecosystem: Host-associated > Plants > Phyllosphere > Stem > Wood/Secondary xylem... | reverse complement strand
AAGGAAAAGAAAGGATGCATGTTAATCCATCCATCTAGTTGTTTGGCTGACGGGAGAGGGAGAGGATCGAGACCAATTTGCCCAAATTGGAGGGATTGTAGAAAAAACTGAGGAAGGATCTTTCCTTTCCTTCCAGAGGTCTCCATCCATCATGCCAAACAAGGAATTTATCTCATCCACCCCCCTACCATCCCTCCTGAAAAACAGGCATGAATCTGATTTGAGAGATTTTCAACCCCCCAGCCTGCACAATTGTTTTTTGGAGAAACACCTTCACATAAATTTGATAGCTTAGTCATTTCCCTAACCTTTCCTTTTTAATACTTCTGCACTCATGCAACTAATTACAAATATAAACCAGGCTAGATTCGCTTCTCCACAAAAGCAGTCAGTTCCTTGTTCTAATCATATTAAATCCTAAAACAAGAACACCGGGGTTCTTTCAGTTCTTTGGCAACCAAGTGCCCCAGATTAACGATTACAGCTTCTAAGCAGCCATCCAGAAACTGCAAGTAAACTGCAACTACATTTCTGATCCAATTAGAATTTAATAAGCCCTAAAGCCAATCTTTGAGCTTTGGATCCATAGAACCAATGTGCATCCTAACCTCAGTTGAGCATACAAGACACTGTTGACAGCACCACCAATCATCTACTGCCATCATAAATTAAACCAGATATTTCACTATTTTCCAGAAGGCAGATATTTAATTCATCTAACGAAATTAACTTCAAGCTTCTGCTCTCAAAATTTGTTAATGGCTTTATTCTTGTTCACGTTTCTGTTTGTTGCCAATAAGGAAGAGTCCTGTTGATTAAGAAACTACGCTTCTTTTCTTCCTTTTCTCAATAATCTAATAATTGGAAAGGAAGAATTCAGGGACATTCATCTTCTGAATCTCAGACCCGCCAGGCCAAGATATAGAAAGAAGGAAAGAAAGCTGTACCTGCATGAAAGACTTCAGAATGGGTGCTGCTACACCAAAACTAGTGTTTTCATCCAAATCAATATTTCGAGAAAGCTCTCCCTTGGTATAAGCTTTCCAAGAACTTCTAGAAGAAATATCATCTGCAGTTCCTTGAATGGATGTCTTTGTTGTCCCTCTTGAAGACAATGCTGGCGCACTGGACAATTAAGATGAAATTAGTTGCAGTGGACAATTAAGAGACTAGCAGTGAAAAATATCATGTACAAATGTTTGGTAGACATCCAAAAAAATGCATGAAAAACATTAACCTGATTGGAAGGTATTTAAAGCGAGGAACAGTAGAGCATCTCATGATATTTGACTCTGGATTAGAAGGTAGTTTCTGCATTGTATCAGTGTACATCCGGTTTAGCTGAACAAAGAACCCAAAAAGGACAGCATGCCGTAAGTATGACTGCCTCTCATTCTCCCACAGGTATGGTTCATACCTAAACAAGTAAAAATACAACACAAAGAATCATTAAGTCAGAAAAACAGATATTGAATTATACCATAATTCCCAACCACAACGGAAGAATAAATGACTGCTTCAATAGTTCAAAATACAAATAGCATGTGGAGATACAAAAGGAAAGAAGCCCCCTGAGAGTGGATGGAATAGTACACATTTAAAAGTGACACTAGACAACTAATATCGGATCATTACTTAACAAATTTTTACTATCATTTGAGACCTTAAAAAACCTAAATAATTTATCAGAGACCAGGTTGTCTGCATTATGGCCTTAACAATTGACCTAACAAGGAGAATGCCACCCATGACTCTTAAGCCATAAGATCATGACAATCCCCATGAATGGTAATATCAACTTGACCTAATAAGGAGAACGCCAACCATGACTCTAAAGCCATAATATCGTGACAATCCCTATGAATGGTAATATCAAGTAAGGGCATGCCATGTGCAAGGAAATACAAACAACCTTTAGAACTAGAAGTCCAAGGTTGTACTTATTCAAAAATTTCCATGCTTTCCTTTTAAATTAAGGATGAAAAAGACTCACGTAAGCCAATCTATGGGATCAAGTCTCTGTGAAAAACGATTGATTAACCCATCAATACGCTCTCTAGAGACTGATTTCATCTGGCTTTGCTCCTGCTTCCGTCTGAAAGGAACTTTCACCTTTGGATTTCTAGATATCTCCTCATTAATATTACAATCGCCACCAGAGAGAACATCAGCAGAAAATCTTAGGTCTAACAGAATTTGAAGAACTCCTTTCTCTGACACTTGAGACTGATGAGACTCTCTTGAGGAAAGGAAGTCCTCATAAATTTCAATAACCTGCATGAGGTATACAGTTAATACATTCAAAGACGACAGAAAATGCAATAGGTCAATTTTAAACTAAACTCATTTTCTCTTAACTTAAGCCACCACTGAAAAAACAGCCCATAAGAAAAAAAAAATAGACCCAGAATAAAAAGCAAATCAGCTAGTTAAGGAATTCTAACTGTGCAAGTAATCAAGAATGTTTACGATTTGCAATGAGATCCAAGAAAAATGAATGATGGGAGGACAAGGAAAGAAACTATTAAAAGGTAAAAACATTGCAAATCAACACCGGAATATGAATGAAATACCAATCTGAGATTGCTAATGAGGAAACACTGCACTATATAAGGATGAAGAAATGGCCTCATGACTTCTATTTAAAAAACACAAAGAGAAAAAAAATCAATAAAATAAGCTCAAGAATAAGAATATGGCAATAAAAATCAAGTACATACACACATACACACCACATTAAAAAAGAGTTTGTGGAACAAGTAGAGTCAATTGTCCAGCCAAGTTGCATACCTTCTCCAATAGGCTTGAAGCAAATTTTTGCAGAATTGATTTGTCAAGTACATGACCTCCAATTCTATGGATTTCTTCACATGCCCGAAACAGAAAAGAGATGATATAGAGTGAAGGCATGGATGGGAGTGAAATTTTCATTTCAGCTTGACTCTCATCAGATTGTTCTTGCTTGACTACTGTCTCTTCCCAGCCCTGCCCCACATTCAGCGGACGACAAAGCTTAGTACTATTTTCTATAAAGATGCTTAGCAGCAAACACAAGTACTGTTTTCTATAATAACACACATCTCTTTAAGATGCTTAACAGAGATACAGGGAATATTTTAAACAAAATATAAGAAGAGAAAGATAAATTGTGAAACAAACAACACATACCCGCAAGGGAGTTGTTGCCGATAATCCATCATCTTTTCCAAGATCCCGAGCAAGAATGGCTGAAAGCTCATCAGATAACCAGGATATCCATAAATTGTGAGCTCTGATGCAAAGATCCTTCATGATCCTGCCTAATTCTTCAAGTTTAGGGCTTGCACTTTCATTTGCTCCACGCAAAGCAGCAGTGGCAGATGAGCTCTGTCTTTTAGAGCTGGTGGGAGATTGCCTGCCAGGACTGTCAGGGATAGGATAATCATTCGCAAATCTAGATTGCCTCAATACCGATGGTAACTTATCAAAAACTGCAGCCATGGTATCTTTGGCCCAAAACCTTGGAGAGCCCAGTATCACTGGAATGTGTTTTGAGTGGTTTTGAAATGCAAACAAGAGTCTCCCAATGTAAAGAGATTTCTCAACAACTATGGCAGGAGGCACACGCTGTCCAACATTGTTGGCATTCCCCATTGCAGCATATAAACTATCAAGCTCCCTCTTGAGTTCTGTCAATATGGTTGAAATGCTCTCATAACACTTGTCCTGTAAAAATGGTGCCAAATCCTTTATCCTGAGAGCTGCCTTTGGAGATTCTAAGAAACTGAGCAGGTCCTCAAGAACACTTTGACAACAGCTGTCCACTGCATCTCTGATTCGACTGACTTCAGGAGCAAAGTATGCACTGAGACAACTATGAAAATCATTTTCTTCAGGCGATGCTTTATGACCAAGACCTAGACCAGACTTCTTTGTATTGGGTTCAATAAACCAAACCCCACCTCCTGTGGATGGTCTGTTCAAGTATGCCTGAAAGTCAATCTGTTCACCAGGAGTCTCCCCAGTTGCACAAATGGACTCTCCCAAATTGAGAGCTCTAACCAAATCCTCAAATCGTGATATGATAATAGTTTTCATCCTCTGAACAAAAGCACCTTCAAATATCTCATCCCAGAGATCTGAGTCATCTTCTAAAACTAACTCTCGAATCCTGCTCCAAGGCAACTCAATCTCAGACCCGAAAACACTCTTGAGCCACTCCAAACTTCCCTCCAATACTTGCTTGCTATCCATAGTCTCCCTGATCATCTTCTCAGCCACTGCAAGCTCTCCACCAGTAGCAATCGCATCAATCAAGAACTTCCCATTAATCTTACTCACAATCTGTCCACCACAATCCCTCAACCAACTCATACAAGTCCTGGCAATATATTCTTTATCGAGAGCAGCATTCACAGACTCGAGCTTTTCCCTAAACAGTTTCCACAATCTCACTTCCTCATCCGGATTCGGAATCCCCCCAAACAATTGGGAAGCGGGAGGAGAACTCAAAATAACTTTATAAAACAAAGGCATATCATTCAAAACTTGCAAAAACAACTCCCCTACTTGTCCCACGCTAACTTGAATTATCTTTAACACTTCACAAAACACAAAAACGACAACCTCACCACTGACAATATCATTTTTTACATCAACCCCACCAAAACCCCCTATTTTTTGCAAAATCCACGACTTTCTACTATCAAGAAACAAACACAATACCTGATCAGGCTCCAATTCATCAATCACTGCAGCCGCAGCCAACGCATCCGCATAGCCCCCAATTTCCAATACTTGATCTGACAACCTCTCGCGACTCTTCTGCGAAATCTGCGCTTTAAAACTCTCCACAATCTGCCATTGATGCTGCAAGAGTGGAAAATTCAACAAGATCTTATTATAATCCCTATTCATCAACTTACTCTGTACGTGTTTTGCACGTGTATACCTCCCTGCTGCCTCCAAAAACATAAATTCGTCCAAACATCCCCAGATATTCTCCGGGGTATCAACTAAATACTTGACCCGACATGCGATCCCATAGCTGTCACCACGAGTAGAGTTAGGGCTTGTGAATTTGGGGGTTTCTGATAACGGAGAAGCGGAAAGAGAGCGAATGTTGGTGTGAATCGACGCGATATTGCGAGAGATTGATTCGCAATAGGATTTCATGTGAACGATAGAATCGGCCGAATCAATTAGGTCACGATATCGGTTACCGACTAATTGACGAAGCTCCTCTTTCTTTTCTTCGATTTGTTGTCGCGTTTCCGATTCGACATTGCGAATTTCGGGGATTGCTTTGGTACGGAACAGTGATTCGGCGTCTCGGTAGCCTCCGCCGCTTAGCGTGGCGGCGCGTTCGTCGGTGACGGAGGGGGTAGATACTCTCATTGTTGAATGAATTTTAATTGATTTTACATGTAGGGAGAGCAGCAGTCTCTAGCGTGTGAACTAAAGTAAGGAGAGAGAGGGGTGGTGTTCTTTCCTTCTACCTTTTTTTGGGTTAGATCTGGAGGGGATGTGAGATTCAAGAATTTGGTTGTCTACTGTATTTATAGTGATGGTAAATTTACTGAACCGACCCTCCATTTATTATATTTTCGTTTGTGATGTGGTAAAAATGAATAAAAAGTAGAGTTAAAATGAAGGGGAAAAGAAATCAGTAACAGCATTGGATACTTTAAAGTTGAACCTGTTTTTATTAAAATTTAAAAACAAATATTTAAAATTAGTATTTTTTTTAATTGTTTTAATATATTAATATCCTAGATCTCTATCTAAGATCAATCTATCTAGTGGCATCCCAAGTTCCAAGTGCTCACTACCTTGGCTTCGAGTTATGAAATTGAGCAGCAGCAACCTTTCTGGGAAATTGTCGTGGTCTTCACAAAACTGCACAGGTTTATGAACACCTGATACTGGAGACAACAAATTCTCTGGGAAGATACCAAATTGGATCGGTGAGAGGTTGTTGTCCCTGTTCATGCTAAATCTGCGAGCCACCCGCAAGACATTTCTCGTTGTATTTTCTAATACATGTAAATCTGCATCATAATTAACCTTCGGTTTCTGATAAATGTAGCTTGTTGGCAGAAGACAAAAGGATTAAAATTTAAATAGAAGGAGATAGCTTTCCTAATTGTTGCAGTGTGAGAATTAAGAGTTCATCATTCATATGTTTCTGGATTTAGGTTGAGAATCGGTGGATTTCTATGTTTCTGACCACAATAATACGGCAGTGTTTTGTGCTCGGACTTCTGTTTCAGGAACCGACTCGAAGTTCCTATCTGTAAACAGAGGTGAAATTCTTCAAACGACAAAACCTAACCTCGAGGCAAGTTTCATTTGCCAAGTTATCTGGTGGAACTTGATAGTTCATGGCCCTGGCTGACCCTTTGATTTTATCAAAAAATTCAAACACTTAATTATCGTTATCTCAAAGAATTCAAAAACCTAACGACAACTAACGTGCCTGCAGTATCTGTCGGGTGGGTTTAATTCAAGAGCTCCATGCAGTCGAATATAGGGATGATTTTTTTACTCGAATTCAATAGATATCCAATGTGAACGTGTAGAAAATTTTTTACCCAGTCGAGTTCGGATCAGGTGCGAAAACAACTTGGAGTTAAGAACTCAGATTTTGGATTGGGCATGGATAATATTAATTATACCTAACCTGATCTCAAATGCATTAATTAATTGCCTTAAAATCATAAAATACATTTATATATATATATATATAAAATTAAGGTTTTTGCGGATCAGGTTCGAAAACAATTGGAGTTAAAAATAGCTTTAAAATCATAAAATACATTTGTATACATATAAAGAAAATTTAGGGTTTTTGCGAATCAGGTTGGAAAACAACTTGAAGTTAACTATTCATATTTTAGATTGGACATGACACTTCTCCTCCTAGCCCACCACTTCCCTTCCTCTCGCTCACTCCCACTCTCTTCTCCAGAGAGGAGCACACCCCGCGACGGCAACGGCTTCAGCAGGTCTACTCGCAGCAGCAACAAATATAGAACTTGCGACGCCTTGGCTCTCCATACATTCAATTGAATCTTCTTTGCTCGACTGTGAATGGATGATGTGACAGGTCTTTATCATGGAAGAATTTCTATTTGTTTAGGTGTATAAATTATTCAAAAGGAGGATTTCGAGTATAAAAAGTTTATACCTCTCAAGTTTTGGGTTAAATATAAATAATTATTTTAGATTTGAATCCAAATACAAATAAATACAAACTTGATTTATAGATATCCTAATCCATTATCATCTCTAATTTAATTTAAAAATATTTTTCTAAACCCTCGTGTATATTGTGCTCTTAAACACAAACTCAATAGCCAAGGTACTAGAGTTTTCCTTTTCTTATTTTGCTTCCTTCCTTTTTTTTTTTTTTTATAATTCGGGGTATCCGGGTCAGCTTACATGCATCACGACTAATTCCTGAATTCATTAAATATCCTACAAGCCCAGTAAACATGTAAAACACCGCGAGGATAACAAGCATATACACAAAAACTCGAATCTAGAACATTTAAACATGATAAAACCTATCAAAACCACTAAACCGGAAGCCTCGGTGTATTTTGCTTCCTTCCTTAACAGGCCAAAAAGGGGATAGATTTATTTATTTGTTCAAAAAGGATTCAAGAAACCAAGCATTGGAACATGGACAGTCCACCTCTTAGAATTCTCAATTCTCTCTTTACTAGCCTCGAACTAATTGCTACACCGCCTCATTCGCCAAAAGAAGCCATGTATTTTAATCATATTAGATTGATGGAATTATATATAAATATATATGTATATATATATGTGTGTGTGTGTGTGTATCTCAGAAAGTAATTTGACATGTGTATCCTCTGAATTAAGATTCCAAGATTCGGAAGGTTTCATCACAGCTAAGCAGCCCCTCCTCCCCAATAAACAGCGTCAATTCTTCCACGCAGGAGAAACAAAGCAATCAATTTTAAGTTACAATTAGATTATAAATAAACAATGCAACCCGTGAAATCGATTACATGAGTTCAGTCCAAAAGGTTCATCCCCAACTAATAATGTTAAAGAATAAAATAAAATAAAATATTAATTTAAAAAAATTATTAATCAAAAGAATCATCAATTTTAAAAATTATCTCAAATAAAATAAATAACAATTAAAAAAAACAAGAATCAAATTTGACAAATAAAAAAAAGTAAAAGATGATGAAATTAAAAAAATTCTAATTTTATAAATTATTTTAAATAAAATAAATAATAACCAAAAAAAATTACCATCATCTATTTGAGCTAAAATTGAATTTTCAACATCTAAATGAACCTAAATTATATATTTTGTAAATATGGAGGATCAAAGTTTACTTTGCGGTAACTCTAGAAACGACATTTATTTTGAGCCCCTTTTTTTATTGTTTTACTTTGATCCTTTGCCTTCCAAATTTATCTTCGTCTAATAAATTAGAACTAATCGGTCTTCAATTATAATTATCATCTAAAATAAAAATTTGATGAAAAAAAGGAAAAAAAAAAGCACAATAAATCCACAGTAATGTGTAAATGTGTGAACAAGACTTTCTCTAGCGTAGAATGGCCACACCTCTTACTGTTTTCTATAACAATTATAATTATAATTATAATATAATAATGCCCAAGAATGAAATGAGAGAGGGTGAGAGAGAGAGAGAGAAGTTTTTTCTCCCTCAAGAAACTTCTCTTGCAATGCATTATACCCCCTCCTCTTTCCATCTCTCACTGCCCAAAAATCAAATACCCTTTCCTTCCTCCTCCTCCTCCTCCTCCTCCAATTAACCATGTTCTATCAAATCCATTAAAATTTTTAATTCCTTTTTGATCACCGAACCTCTCTTTCTCCCTCACCTACACGGCCAGTGAGAACAAAAGAGAGTGATATACAAGAAACAACCCCACCCCACCGGAAAAAGAAAAAAAGAAAATGCATTCAGCAAATCACTGGGGAGGATCGTTTGAGATTTACAATGGAGCTGCAGAATCGACAACCGACGATGAGAAGAGTCGTAACATGGAGGGGGACAAGGCAGCCTTGCAACCTCAACGCCATCATCTAGACGAGACACAACAGAGCTGGTTACTGTACCGACAAGAGACCAAGAAAAAAAAGTACGTGGACTTCGGCTGCATAGCTTGTAGCCACAGAGCCTTGAAGTGGACTCTTTATGCATTTGTTTTTGCTGTTCTTGTCATTCTACTCCCTACCGTCCTCGCCAAGACTCTGCCAAAGCACAGGTCGAAGCCTTCTCCTCCTGACAATTACACTCTTGCACTCCACAAGGCTCTCCTCTTCTTCAATGCCCAGAAATGTAAGTCAAGTCAAACGTTACCACTTTTCTTTTCCCAGAGTTTCAGGGTTCCTTGAGAATAGAATATTATTTTTTAAAATGTTTTTTTTATTGAAATATATTAAAATAATATATTTTTAAAAATAAATTATTTTTAAAATTAGTATATTTAATTTTTAACCAAAAAAATAAATTTTTGGAGACACCACGTTCCAAAAAAACTCATTTAGTTTTATAGTAAATCATAAAGGGTAATTAATATTTTTGTATTTGCTCGCATGTATAAAGTACAATTGTCTCGTGCACGAACAATACAATTCAAGTTCGTTTTATTATTATTATTATTATTTATTTAGAAGCCAAAAGAAAGCTAGCAATGAAATTAATGGGTTGGCTTGCATTGCAGGGCTGCCACTCCCACCTCGAAAAAATAAAAAAGATTTTCATAATAAAATGAAATATTTTTAAGGTGATGAGCACCAAAATAAAAGGCTGTTTTGCTAGAATGTAGGACTTAAAAAGGGCTAGAGATCATTAGATCCTTCTGAATTAAATAACAAAATATATTCTTCCTAATTAAAAACGGAAAACACATATATATTTACATAAAAGAGAAGAGGAAATTAATTAATTAATCTTGTGATCTTACTTCATTATAATTAAACTAAATGTTGATTTGGGAATCATCAATTTGGCCGCGACTGTAACTATTAAGTACTTAATAATATTTTAAAAATTATGTTATTTTTAAAAATTATAATTTATAATTTTTCAAAAGCTATCATCACAAAAGTCACATATACAACTTTTCAACCCTAAAACTACAATTTTCTATTTCCTTTGTTCCTTTTTTTCAAGACATAATATACTTGTCAATGCATTTATTATTTTAAAGAAATTTATTTATCAATTTACTACTTATAATATCCATTTCATTATCATTTATGAGTTTTTCATTTTATCACTTCAACAATTTTTTTAAAAAATAAATCTAATAGCAATAACATTTAATGTTAGGAACAAACATAAATTAAATATTTTCAAATAAATAATAATCTAGGTAATTAAGCTACTATAACATGGGAATCCAATGACCAAGTAGTCACTCCGAAGTAAATTATATATTATGATAAAAACGTTTTATTCGATTTTAGAAGTTAGGTTAATATATATTTATCTTGAATGAAAACAATTTAATAGGATTTTTTTATTAATATGAGCGTCCGGGTTAGTTTGCATGCATCTCAACTAATCCTATGGTTTATGAAGTTAATGACAATGTAAGCCTCCAGCAACCTTGAGATTTGTGAGACTCGAACTGGTGACATCCATGATTAATTCAATAGGATTTTAAAATTTTAGACCATATGTTATTAGCTAACTTATTTTTTCTTACCATTATTCTATAACATTTAATTAGCCCGGTTCAAATAAATATTTATATTTTTTTATCCTATGATAAGTACATTTCTAAATTAACTTAGTGTTGATTAAGATTAAGTCTCTTTTCCTTACAATTTTAAAAATGCATCTTTAAGATTAGAGGGATATTTGTTTTCGAGTGGAAAATTAATAATAATAATAAAAAAAAACTTTTTTAATCATTATACTATCAGTAACCGTTTGAGATTTGAATAATATAGATATTTATTTCCATTTTTTACCGTGTATAAAAAGACGGCAGTAATGGCTCCAACCAAACAATTTTCAAATTTGTGTGAAACGGTTGATTCGGAGCCTGTGTCCGCCGTATTAGGTAAATAATGACTTTACAAGCCCTTGTGCAGAAAGGTTAACAGCATGCCGTGTGGGCCCTTTGCGTGTAGAATAAACTCGCTGGTTTCCCCTTCATTATCGCTAAATTGAAAAAAACACAATCTTATTCTTCTTTTTGGATCCCTTTTTTTCCATGAAAGCCCTTTCGAGAATGTTTGGTGGGTTTTCAATCAATCTGCAGAGTGAATTCCTTTAAATGAGCTGGTGATCTTGAGGCGTCGTCTCACATTCTGTATCAATTGTCTAATTCTGGTCGGTTCGAGATGCATACAGCTTTTCTTGGACTGCCAGATTTAGCCTGTTAGTATTTGATAGTCATCAAGGCAATGAACCACCTACCAGAAGCATTAAGTTCATCACCTTCCCTTCCAATTCGACCTCTCCCTTGAAACCATAATTAAAGAAAAAAGAGTACTTTTCAGGTAGGGAGGTAGGTACATAGATGGAAGAAACAAGAAATGACTAAGCAAAGGTCCATGTCTTGTCTAGTTGTGTGATGCTGTTTGATTATAGAAATTAATTAATCTAATCTCTTAATATTTTTGAATCGTTTTGATAAGTGGCCTGATCAAGCAGTTAGGTTTGTAATTAGCTAGTGGTGGGTTTTATAATTATGTTTTACTACTATAGTTATAGAATTGACAAGCAAGTATTAATTGGGGAGCCATCGACGAATGTGGTGCAGCTGGTAAATTGCCCAAGAACAATGGAATACCATGGAGACAAGATTCAGGGCTACAAGATGGAAATGGTTCTGATTTTTCTAAATTAGGTCTTGTTGGAGGATATTATGATGCTGGGGATAACACCAAGTTTCATTTTCCCATGGCATTTGCCATGACAATGTTGAGCTGGAGCGTCATTGAATACAGTCAGAAATATGAGGCCATTGACGAGTACAAGCATACCAGAGATTTAATCAAGTGGGGCACTGATTACTTGCTATTAACCTTCAACTCCAGTGCCAGCAAAATTGACAAAATCTATTGCCAGGTAATAATCTTCAATCAAAATGAATTTTATGTGCATTTGACTACTGTATTTCCATTTATTAAGACTTGAACAGACATAGCTTATTTTTGTGTTTATTTCCCAGGTTGGTGGATCTCAAAATGGCTCCAGACAGCCAGATGATCTTTACTGCTGGCAGAGACCTGAAGATATGGACTATCCGAGGCCTTCCCGAGTTGTAAATGCAGGCTCTGACCTTGCAGGAGAGATGGCAGCAGCCCTCGCTGCAGCGTCTATAGTATTCCGAGACGACGAGGTCTATTCAAAAAAGCTTGTAAGAGGTGCAGAGACAGTATACGCCTTTGCCAGGGATCTTGGAAAACGGCAACCATATTCTCGTGGGAAACCTTACATTGAACCTTTCTACAACTCCACTGGATACTATGATGAGTTCATTTGGGGCGCTACTTGGTTGTACTATGCCACAGGAAATGTTAACTACATTAGATGGGCAACCGAACCAGGCTTCTCTAAGCACTCCAAGGCACTTTACAGGATTTCTGACTTGAGTGTGCTGAGTTGGGACAACAAGTTACCAGCAGCTATGCTGCTGTTAACAAGGTGCAGGATATTCTTGAATCCAGGATATCCATATGAGGAGATGTTGCATATGTATCACAACAAGACAGAACTTAACATGTGTTCTTATCTCCAACAGTTCAATGTATTCAACTGGACTAAAGGTACAGACATAAGATCTCACTCTTTAATCATGTGTTTTATGTGCTACTGTTTGCTTGAATAGATTATGTGCCAGTAGTTTTAACTTGTTTTTCCTTAATTTTAAATTTTTTCTGACGAGTTTTCAAAAACTTGCAGGGGGAATGATCCAACTGAGCAGTGGAAGGCCACAGCCTCTTCAGTATGTGGCTAATACTGCCTTTTTAGCATCACTCTTTGTCGATTATCTGAATTCCACTAGAGTTCCAGGATTCCAGTGTGGTTCCAAATTTATCCCACTGGATGTCCTTCGGAGCTTCGCCACCTCACAGGTGCCCTTTTCAAGATACTTGCTAATTATAGCTGATAAATTTTCCCCATTGCCATTTCAACTCCAATAGGCAGTCCTAGGGTAAGAATTGGTTAAGCCAAGAACTGCTGATCAGAGTCATGTCCATAGAAAACAAACTTCGGATTTTCCTTCTTTAATTAGATATGCTGACCATTTTCAGATTGGTATCCAAAACATTTATTAGTTTTTGGGCAGGGGAATTTCAACTTTCGGAAGTCTTATTCAGACGCAAATTATAGTATCAATAATGATATGCCTCAGCCACAAAATATAGTTACTCTTCTTGAAATTGCCTCTTACATTCTTTTATATCCATAGTAGACTAATCTTCCCGTGATTTTTCTCAAAACAGATCAACTACATCCTAGGTGATAACCCCATGAAAATGAGCTATGTGGTGGGGTATGGCACCAAGTTCCCCAGACATATTCATCACCGTGGGGCATCAATACCCAATGACAAGAGAAGGTATTCATGCACAGGCGGATGGAAGTGGCGTGACAGCCCCAAACCCAATCCTAACAACATTACAGGAGCCATGGTTGGAGGGCCTGATAGGTTTGACCGGTTCCGTGATGTTCGAAAAAATTACAACTTTACCGAGCCAACTTTAGCTGGAAACGCAGGACTAGTTGCTGCGCTTTCATCCTTGACAAGCAGTGGTGGAATTGGCATCGACAAAAACAGAATGTTTTCAGCAGTTCCACCACTCTACCCTCCAAGTCCTCCGCCTCCTCCAGCTTGGAAGCCTTGAGCTGCTAAATTTTTTTTCTCCAACAGCTAGAGCTTTGTTTATTATACTCCTGTTCCTAAAGTTTCGTTTTCGAGCTCTAGTTTATACATCATTGTACACTCGATATGTCCATTACTGTGCAACATCTGGATCTTCATGTTACACATGCAGTGCACTCTTCTAAACAAACTGTTGCTTTGCTGAACTATCAATGCAAATGTTTCTGGGAAAGTGATTAAACTGAACTGGCTTAACTTTACAATTGACCACTGATTTGCACTGCAACATAATATGCTAGCTGGTCTGTCTTTCACTAGCTGGTATGAAATCAGTCCACTGCCATTCTTCACCAACAAGATTGGTTCATCATAACCCTCAATTTGTCCAGTGGCTTAAAGTTAAGTATTCTTTGGAAATTCAGATAATCTGGGAAAGCTTTTAACATAATATATAGTAATCGTAGTGTCAAAGGCTAAACAACGCACAGCAGGAACACAATTGCCATGCTCTCTCTCTCTCTCTCTCTCTCTACAATTGCATGCTCTTCTAGGGTACATGGAATAGCAAACAAACAGAGCCTAAAAGACATAGCCGTGGCATGCTAATTGTATCTCAGGAAATCCGACAGCAGCAGTAATCTCAAAATAACAATGGCATAGAAGGTGTGTGT
>Ga0325404_1004676_pt1 | contig 14521 bp, 6 predicted proteins | sample PopdelMetagenome_18_FD_205664 | JGI IMG/M metagenome (GOLD analysis project Ga0325404, IMG submission 205664) | Populus deltoides microbial communities from Bellville, Georgia, United States - Xylem-Control-R1 | ecosystem: Host-associated > Plants > Phyllosphere > Stem > Wood/Secondary xylem... | reverse complement strand
AGCCAGCTTTGTTCCGGAACATGCCAAATTTGACTCAAGAGTTTTTGCCCATGATTTTCTTTGTTTTTATTATTGTATACTAGGATTTTATTAATTATTATATTTAAACAGTCTCGGGCTATTTAAATTTTTTTTATTAGATTACAGGATTTTAAAAAAATATTAGAGTTTTTTCTATCTATAATTTAGAATTGTAAATTCAGGGTTTAAACACCCTAGTTTATATTCATGTTACATGTTATGTCAATTGGTATGAATCAAGCACGAGAGCCTAGCCTTGAAGGCCCATATGTGCCTCGACTTTTTTGTATTGGAATAAGCATGTTGGCCCACCTAACTCCGAGTATTTGATCTTTTTTTAGATAACCTTTATTTTTTTATCTAACATTTTAATTAAAATTTGTCACGGTGCGACATCTTGAAAAATCGATTACATGAAAGTATAAAAATAAAAAATGGTGTTGCCACTTAGTTTTATGATTACTATAAATACTAACTAGTTTTTAAAGATTTTTGGATAAAAAATTTGTTAGGCTAAAAGAAAATATAAAAATCACCATAAAACATCATACTTAAGATAAGTTGCATTATTGTTTGATTTTAGAATAAAAATACTTATTATGCATACATGCTAATATTTTTGCCAAAACTAAAAGCTAATATTTTTAGCTAAACTAAATCCTCACCTTTTTTTTTATTACGGGGACAAGATTCAAAATAATAATTAACACATATTTGGGTTTTGAATTGTTTAATTTAATTACTCAAATTATATTAACCCAACATAAATTAATTATTTTACCAAGCATAACCACCAATATTTCAACAAATTTAATTAATATAAATGAGCATAATCAAGCACGAAAAGAAAATCATGAATTCACTGTAAATATATTCAAAACCACATCAACATTAATATATGTTCGTGGTTCAAAATTTAACAAAACAAATTACAAAATTATTTGAACAACAAATAAATCATATATAAGGATTGAAATGAATCTTTAAGAGTTGTTTGAGTAAGTTTGGAGATGAAAAGAATTGATGGAAAGAAAAAAGAAACACTCTCGGCACGTGGGCTACACGCACGAAGGAGCTATTAATGCTGTAGCGCGTGGACCACCCTGCAGAAAGTGCAATTTATTCCTGTAACCTGTTGGGAAGTATATCTATAATTATTTTTTAAAATATTTTTTATTTAAAAATATATTAAAATAATATTTTTTTTATTTTTAAAATTTAATTTTAATATTAATATATCAAAATAATTTAAAAATATAAAATAAATATTAATTTAATTTTTTTATTTTTAAAAATACTTAAAAAAAACCCGAAGATATCAACGTGTATTTTTTTTTGGGCAATTTAGCAACGTGTATTTTTTTTTTGTTATTGTTTCCTTGTCTATTTTTGCTATCTTTTCAGGGTTTTTTTTTTTTTTTTTGCAAGAGTCTCTTCTTTTTTTTGTTAACGTCCAGGGTGTCCCCCTCTATTTATATTGTATGAGATCCTTTGCAGAACAAAAAAACATAAACTAGAAAAATAATAAACTTTACTTCATCTTTCTATGCATTTTTTTTAACACAATCTCCCATTATTATTTTTTAATCCATCCTGCATTTAGTTCCTTGTTCTCCTTTTCTTTTTATTTCACCCTCTCACTCCTCTCTCCCTCTCTCTCTACACACACACACACACACACATAAATAATAAAAATTAAATTGAACAAAACACATAAAAAAAATTAAGGTAAAAAATAAGTCATGATAAAATTCACTATAAATAAATAATTAATATTATATTTAAAATATTATTCCATTAATACGGTTCAATTTTACCTTTGTTTTCAAATTTGATCATAGCATTTGTTTTTGTAATTTTAGCAATAATCCTGTTAATTATTATTTATTAGCCTAATATGCAAAAAAAAAAAGATTTGTGTCAAAAAATATCCAATAAAAATAAGATTAATATTTTTTTATTATAAATATCTTACATATTTTTATTAGATTAATTATTTTTTTAATAGTATATGAAATATGGAGGCATGATTTTCAATATTTTATTAATATAAGTTTTTTTATTTAAAAGACAATGCTTTTAATAAAAAAAACATGTTTCTATTAATAAAAAAATGTAGTTTAGATTGAAGGGATTCATATTTTCGTATTTATTTTAAATTATTGAGATTTTAATAAAAAAGATATTTTAATTGCCTTTACTTTTAATTCAAAATACTTGTTACTATAAAGAAATATTTTAGTAAAAAAATTGCATGTATAAGAAAATAATAATTCGTTTTAAAAAAATATTTTTTGAAATTATAAAAAAAACTTTAAAAAATAGATTTTAAAATCTAATTACGCGGGTATATAATTAGTTAAAACACTGCATTGCGAGCTTGAATAAAAATTATCATACATGGAAAGGAAACGACGGCAACAACGAAGCGAAAAGGTTAGAGTTTATTGGAAGGGAGACCGTGTGCTCTGATTAGAGAAAGCCTGCGTAGAGAGTGTGCGGTTAAAAAAACACAATAAAAAAGTTATTTGTGGAAACCGCGTAACAAAGCAAAAATAGACAGTAGACAGCACATAGTCTCTCAAATCTCTTTACAAACCCTCTCCGTCTCAAGTGGAGCTGTTGTCTGTATTCTTTACTCAACCAACACAGTTCCACCAAAACCACCGCTCTAAGTCCAACAATGGACCCCACCAAGTTCAGAGGGAAGCAGCCCATGACGGTTGACATTGAGCAGATGCCGGAGACACCTTACCGAGGGAGCCACCACAGAAGGGCCCACTCAGATACGTCCTTCCGCTTCGACGACCTCCTCTTCTTAGATGCTTCTGACTTCGACCTCTCCTCTCTCGACGACCTCCCTACTCCCAACACCACCACCACCACCTCCACCCACCCTCCACCTGCAGCTCCCATGGCCGTCGACTCCTTGTCCGATGACTCCACATCCAACGGTCAGAATCAGAAGCCCAAACCCGTCAATCACCTCCGGAGCTTGTCTATGGACTCCGACTTTTTTGACGGTTTGGGTCTTGGGGCTGCCGGCGGTGCAGATGAGAAATTCGACGGGAAAGCTGTAGCGGGAGAAAAGAGGGCCGCGAACCCCCACCACAGGCATAGCTATTCGATGGATGGGTCGTTTGAGGTGGATTCTATTATGATTGATGGTGTCAAGAAAGCTATGGCTCCCGATAGACTTGCAGAGCTATCTTTGATTGATCCCAAAAGAGCTAAAAGGTTTGACCTTTTCTTTTTATTTTTTATTTAAAATTAATCTCTAATGATTAATTCTAACTGTTTATCATTTGCTTCCTAAGCTATATATATTATGTGTTAATTATTGTAGTGCTCCAGTAGAAAGATGGAGAAGTAGTAGTGTGATGTTATTAGTTCTGTGGTCTTTTGTTGTTTGAATTGTCATTTTGCTGGGTAAAATGATTAGTGATGAGGGTTTTTTTAACGAAATGTTTGTGTTTTCTAGGATTCTTGCTAATAGGCAATCCGCAGCACGGTCAAAGGAGAGGAAAATCAGATACACTGGCGAGCTAGAGAGGAAGGTGCAGACGCTTCAGACTGAAGCAACCACCCTCTCCGCACAGGTCACGATGCTGCAGGTATATGTTAGTTTTGTTTTGTTTAATGGTTTTATCTAACTTCCTTGAGAAATATAATTTGATTTGGTTTCTTTTATTGAATTTGTGCTTCATTGCCCTGTGAAGTGATGATTTTTTTCTGTATGGGAATGCATGGAGATGCAATATTTTGTTTGTGATGTCTCACGTGTGAATAATCGTTGGATCTATTGATTATGACTTTGATCTCTTGATGGAGTGATTAATGACTCTTGTCTCATGATGGACAATCCATTTGATACCATTTTGAAATATCTATTAGAGTTTAACAGGATGGAAAGCAAGTATAGAAGCTATGGTACTTTACAATTTGGCTATGGCATGTTGAGGCATTACCTTGATATGCTGCCTTATTTGTTTTAAGCTATGTCCATCCCATAATAGGAAGTTTATGTTCAATCAAAATCTCTTTTAACCTTTCTTGCATTTGTATAACCATTTTTCAAGACTGTGATTTAATAACTTTTTTCTTGTTTTGTAAAAAAATTCTTTCCACATGCTATTGTTTTAACTGATGCATCGTATTTTGTGGTGGATCCATGTAAATATGCATGGAACAATGATCATTTTTAGTGTTTTATTTTAAGCATTGCATTAAATGCTGGGTTAGTTCTTGATTTGAGAAGTTTCAGTTCTTATGATGACAAACCTGACTCGTTGATCAGATTACTATGTTAAGGCCACGCACCTTGCTCCGTATCCTTGAAGGAAAGAACAGTGTAGCCATATAGTGATTAATAGTTCTTTTACTGACATCAAAGCGACTTCTTTAATATAATAGCATGGTGTCTTTCATGCGTCACCTGCACCAAGCAGCTACATGCCTTTTATATTTGAGGCATTAACCCCAACACACTGTGTTGTGTGTTCCATAATTGGAAGTTTAGGTCAACCATATTTTCAATTGTGAAACCATTTATAATATTTTGACATGTCAATTCTGTTCAAGTTTTATCTAATCACCGTTTACAACCGCTGACTAATCATCTCATTTGGTTGTGAATTTATGAGATTATGCACTAGTATTATCTTCTAGTGTTCTAATTTAAGCATCGTGTTGAATATTGTGTTAATTCTCAGTGAGAAGCTCTGGTTGTTATGGTAACATACCTGACACAGTAATCATATTACTATTTTTGTTGTGGCCACGCAATTGCTACTTATCCTCGAAGACAAGAACGGTTGTGTTTATATCCTTTACAGTGATTAATAGTTATATTTTAGTGATATCAATGAAGTTTCTTAAATAGCACGATGTCATCTATGCGTCAACTGCAGCAAGCTGCCTCATTTCATATTGTCAGTGGCCGTGATAAAAAGGAGATACTTGGGTCTGTCAATTTGAGCTCAGTCAAACTGGTTGCTTGCGTGCTGTCATACTACCAGATCATCTTATTTATAGAACCCCTGATGATGAACCAGATTTAACAGGATGAATTGACCTCACTGGACTTGAACTCTGTTTGAGCTGCACTTGTACTCTAGAAGGATTTTATAGAAGAAATCTGAGCAAGAGCTTTTGATTTCACGTTGAAGCGTGGAAGAATTGAGTGATGCATCAATCATTTCTAAACTTATAGCCGAAAACAATGAGTTATGCTTATTGTCCACACGCTTAACTCATTCCATCTTCTGAAGCATGCGCCATATTGTCATTCCAAAATACTGGATATAATTGTTCTCTGTGTTATCATGCATAAATGCATAGTGCATGTGGACGCTCATGGCAGTTCAACTGCAACCCATCCAACCATTCATGCAACCAGCCCTGTTTCTGCACGCCCATAAATGCTCTCCAAAGAAAGTATTTATCAGCCTTAGCTATTGAGACATGCCCCCAGAAACCTTACTAAAAGATTATCTGGAACTTTTTTTAACATTTATTTTGAAATGCAACAAACCTTGTGAGATTTCATATCATCTTAACTTCCACAATGGCTGTCCATAATCTCAGTTGGAACCTGTAGCAAAGATTCTAGCTATCTTAGATGGTTTTGTCCCTTTGGCTTTGTATTGAAGACATGAAATTAAATCCTGCAGTCACCATGCATGGAAAGTAGTGGCTGCAAGCTCCGTTTCAAGTGTTGAAATACATTTAAATTTCGTGTGAAAGTGGAGCCCACATGCACGACTCCCTGAAATCTGGATTATTTTTCTTAAAAATATGCTTGGATAAATCTCTGTTTGGATAGTTATCTAAATTACAAGTTGATTGGTGTGCTTTTGAGACTTACCTGCAAACAGCTTCACTTCAGATTCTTGTTTACACTCTTATCCAGTTATTAATCGGCAGAACATTATTTATGTTTCCCAATATAGATTGTGCAATTCATTGATGTGTTTGTGTATATTGACAAGTATGTCCTGTGCTTTGTATTAGACAGGTATATGACTTTTTGAAAAATGCAGGCTCCTATTTTCACCTTGGCAAATACTTTCCATATCCATGGATTTCCTAAAAGATGCAATGATATTTGTTGAGCATATTTAAGTTGTGGGCTGCATGGGCTATATATAGTCCAGTACATGTTGCTATATTTCCTTTTCCTCCTGCGTGCTTTTTTGAATTTGTTTTTAGATGATATGGGTATCTTGTTCAAAATTGTACTAATTTATGCAGACTTGTCTTTATCCTTCCAGTAACCTGGATGGCACTCATAGAGGCTGCAGCTGGTACTGGCTAAAAAATCAGTTAGGAAAAAACATACAGAAAAATATGGAGGAAAGCTAATGTTTGTCTATATTCTTTTTATGGATGCAGAGAGACACCACTGGGTTAACTGTTGAGAATAAGGAACTGAAACTGAGGTTACAGGCTATGGAGCAACAAGCACACCTTAGAGATGGTACGCTTTGAATAAGAATGTTTTTCTTTTTTGGAGGTGTAATAATCACATTTTTCTATTTGTTTGACATTTTAATGTACTTGCATAATCTAAGCACACCAGGTAACATTATAATGTGTACTTACATAATCTAAGCTCCCCACCTGGTATGTGAACATCGTCCTCTTTTAGCATTTGATGGATGTGATATGTCATAATTTGCCACATCTTAAACAGTGCTGGGCAGGTTTGGGTGTAGGTGTGTCTGTAGAGTATAAGTTATAGCATGTCAGCATCATTTAGCCAGAGGTATTATGTTGTTGCCATGCTTTGAAATTATTCTTAAAATGGGAGAAATACCTTTTATCATTTCCATATGAACATTTTTTTTTTTGGCGCTCAGCCAAAATGCTCATGTTTGATTATTTTAACATGTTCACTTACTTATTTTGCATCAGTAGTTTTAGGGGATGAATCTAGAGTAGTGATGAATTGGTGTTTTGTAATTTTCCATGGTGTGCAGCTCTGAATGAAGCATTAAGGGAAGAGGTGCAGCGGCTTAAGATAGCAACCGGTCAGGTTCCAGCTGTCAATGGAAACCCTTTCAACAGAGGTCTACCTCCTCAATTCTCCTCCCATCAGGGCTTACAAACCTTTGGCAACCAGCAAACTCAGCAGCAGCTGCACATGCCACAGCCATCCACCACTAGTCAGACTCATAATGGGCAGCCACACCCTAGCTTCTCAAATTTCAGCCAAAGGGTCTAATGTCACCGTCGGAACCTCATTTGCTGGAATGTAATGTTGCAAAATAGAAATTAGTTCGACCCTCGTAGCATCTTGTATATGTAAGCATGTATATTGGTTGCAGGCACAGGCTGTGAGAGTACTTTCTCGTAGCTCCTGTCACGTCAGGCTATGTTATCCTCAGGACAGATTATATTTATCACATGTTGCATAGAAATTAGGCCTTCATTAAACAATCGAGTGGATGACTATTGTAATCTTCTATGTGCAGAATAATTAATCTCTGGGTTCGGCAGGACCAAGCACCACACATTTTGCTTTGAAATATGTTTTTCCTTACCTGGTTTCAACCAGCTATGAGTGCACCTTGGTCAGAAGTTATTCTTTATGCCATTCACAATTAAATGACGAGCATACAATTTTTTGACATCAATAAAAGCCTAAAGGGTTATATTTTACTCCTCCAGAATACATGGATGAGAAAGGCAACCGGTTCTCTCAGTCGTTTCTTTCTAAAGAAGAGAGGTTTTCGAGGCGGTCGGTGACTATATTTTGCAGGGATCGTTGGCCCAACCATTTGCTATTCTTGATGGAGAGTACCCTTCTCAGTTTTTTTTTCTTTCGCCTGTCATCACTTGTGACCGAGCAGGATTCCCTCCAGATAAAAGGACAGTGTCAAATTGGCTAAGTTTGCGCTGACGATAAATGTGGCTGGAGAGACATAATGGACAGTGGTATCCCACAAGACAGCAGCGATTTCGGCAGGCATCGCACCAACTTAAGCAAGCAGGCATGAGTCTCGACTTGGGTGATGGATAGCCCAAGGGGTGATGGATAGCCCAAGGCCTACTGATTCTGGCAGCGTGGGAAGTTGGCAGAATGTTTTTTCCTTGTATATAAAAAAGCACAAATCTAAAAAATTATCCTCGATCCCTTGTTTTTTCCTTCCTCTCCCGCTAACAATATACCAAACAAGGTTAAAAGTGAATAAAAATTAACCTTTATCCCCTTCAACATAAAACCAAACATAAGATTGTCGCTCATGTGAACGTTTCTTGCAAAGCTTATGGTTGTCTTGTAATAAGCGAAGGTGACGAATTCTTCTCCTTGTTGCGCATTGATGTTTTATTTGGTGGGCTGATAATACAATCAGTTGGATGAATGATGCCAGTTTTTTTTTTTACAATAGAAAAAACCCACCCACTTACATTTATATATATAATTTTTACACATCCATCAAAACATCTTTAGACACTTACTTTTAATTTTTAATTTCGAATCAAATTAAAAAAAATACACTAAAAAAAGCGGGGAAAATATTATTCCTCTCGCCACTTTTCATTAAAGACAAATCATAATTTGTTAAAATTATTTGTTTTTTAGTTTCTTTTCTATTCAAAGATAGAGAATTACAAAAAAATATGTTTTTTCTAAACTTGGAGCTAAATATACACTTTAGTTCTTTAATTTTTTTAAATTATAAACTTTCAGAGAAATTCAAATTTGATCCCAAACTTTATTTTTTTAATTTTGTCCCTGGGATTGAGATAGAAAAAATAAATTGACCGGATTCCAGTTATATAAAAAAAAAGTTTTGGTTGAAACCGGTTCTGAACATGAAAACAAGTTATTTTGGAGTCAACATGTTTTTTTTTTATATGGAGAGTTTATCCAAGGTGTTTTTTCACTTAAAATTACCTAAAGATCCGAATCCGAAAAGAATTTTGGTTTCAGGTTGATTGTGGGTTTTGGAATCAATTTTTGGATTGTTAGAGTCTATAGATCTATTTTACAAAGTGTTTATGTTGTTGTTGTTTTTTTTTTTGCTATTTTAGTTAAAATATGGTTAAAATGAGCTTTTCTTTGTACGAAACAGACCAACCTGATTTTTCAGCGACTAAAGGTCAATGGAATCTTGGTATTTTTTTCAATTAATTAAAGGGTGGATAACCCCCTTAAGAAAATTGAAAAAAAAGCCTAGGAATATAGGTCGCTCCAAGCCTGCTTGCCTGAGAATTTTTTTGGAGGCTCAAGAGTTCTAGGTTATCTAAGCCCGAGAAACTAGGTTTTTTTTTCTTTATTCTTTTTTTTTATCCATTAGAATTGAATTTTTTTAACTTTTTGCTTATTTTTTTCTCAGTTTCATCACTTAATATTTGGTTGATCACTAATTGGACAACATAATTTGTTTTGATTTTTTTTTCAATCATCTTATATTTGGTTCGTACTTAATTTTATAGGTTTTTATTTTAGATAAAAGAAAAATTATAAAACAAATAGTTGAAACTAATTGATTTTATAATTGTTTAAATGATTAACTTTATTAGATTTCATTTTCATTTTTTAGCATCATACAAATTAATAAATTGACGTTAATTACTAAGCAGTCGTAATGTGGAAGCGGCATTCGGAGGAATTTAGAGAGTAAAGATTGTCCCCAATAAGTTCCAACGGTCTTAGAGAAACGACAACAAGGAGAAGAATATACCGGAGAAATCAGAGCTCATCATCCAAATATATATATGCATCCAATACTGTTAATTGTTAACTGAATATATATTTGGTGCTAGCTGTGTAGTGGGATCAAGCGACTAGCAATGGAACTGAGCATCTTGCTGGTCTTAGTTCTCATAAGCATGCTTGTATTTTCAGCTTTCTTCTGGCTACAGTCACGGATTTCACCCAAAGAAATGGAGGTAATCCCAGGTAGCTTGGGTTGGCCAGTTGTTGGCGAAAGTTTCTCTTTCCTATCCGCGTTTTCTAGTGCAGCAGGTATATTCAGCTTCATGAAAAACAGGCAGCAGAGGTAAGCAATTTACTTCTCAAAATCTGTCTTATTGTCCGAACGGCTACAGCTACTAAACAATTTGATCTTTGTTTTTCTGTTCTATTGAAACTTTTTCGTAGGTATGGAAAGGTTTTCAAGACTTTTGTTCTGGGAAGATTCACTGTATTCATGACTGGAAGAGAAGCAAGTAAAATCTTGTTGACAGGAAAAGATGGGATGGTGAGTTTAAACCTCTTTTATACAGGGAAGCAGGTGCTGGGCCCTACCAGCTTGCTCCAAACCACCGGAGAAGCTCACAAAAGGCTTCGGCGTCTGATCGGAGAACCCCTGTCAGTAGATGGCCTAAAAACGTATTTTCACTTCATTAACACAGTGGCTATGGAAACATTAGACCAATGGTCTGGACGAACAGTGCTGGTCCTTGAAGAAGCTTCTACAGTTGAGTCTCTGATGCTCAATCAAAAGAGATTGCTTCCCACCCGGGTTGTACTGTTGTTTTTGGGATGTTATTGAAATATCTTTCCACTTTGCAGTTCACTCTCAAAGTAATCGGTAACATGATAATGAGCTTAGAACCCGCTGGAGAAGAGCAGGAAAAGTTTCGATCAAATTTCAAAATCATTTCTTCTTCATTTGCATCACTGCCATTTAAAATCCCAGGAACAGCTTATCATAACGGTATCAAGGTATTAATTCTTCTTGCCATGTTGTCAAATTAATTCTTCATGCCATATTGTCAAACTGTAACGTGAGATATGAAGCAACTAATTAATCTTTGGAAACTGAGGACAAAATCGAGAGCATAATTTCTGACAACAATCCATGAAAAAACGAATATTTTGAGATGTGTTCTGATAAGATTTTGCACCTGATCATCAGGCTCGGGATAGGATGTACGACATGTTAGACTCAATAATCGCAGGGAGGAGAAGTGGCAAAAGCATCCAACAAGATTTCCTAGAATCCCTGATAATGAAACATAGCAAAGCAGAAGGTGGAGAAGATCAGGAGAACAAACTGACTGACAAACAACTGAAGGATAATATATTAACTCTGCTAGTTGCAGGTCACGATACAACAACCGCTGCTCTCACCTGGCTTACGAAATTTCTCGAAGAAAATCCTGCAGTTTTAGAGAAACTCCGAGTAATGATAAATTCAGACTTCCAATTATATTTTTTTTTGTGAGGATGACTTCCGGATGCAGTCTGATATTGGACTTGCAGGAAGAGCATATAAACATCCAATCAAAGAGAACGGATGGAGCCAGCCTTACATGGTCCGAAGTTAACAACATGCCTTATACTAATAAAGTGAGGAGGAATTTTTTTTTTTAAAAAAAAACCATCTACTAAAATCTCCCCTTATTTGAATGATTGGCTCTTCCATTATGTCCAGGTAATCAATGAAACTCTCAGAAGAGCCACAATATTACCTTGGTTTTCAAGAAAAGCTGCCCAGGACTTTGAAATTGACGGTATGTATATCCACAAAACCTGATGTCAAGCAGCAATATGAACATAGTGGTATTAATTCATTTCATAATATCGCAGGATATAAAATCAAGAAAGGCTGGTCTATTAACTTGGATGTTGTTTCCATCCACCATGACCCTGAAGTTTTTCCCGACCCAGAAAAGTTTGACCCTTCCAGATTTGACGTGAGTAGCTCCAATACAATCCATTATCATCAGTTGATATGCAGAGTGAAATAATTTTGAAATCAATTGCAGGCACCCGTAAAGTCTTTCAGCTTTCTTGGATTTGGTAGTGGACCGCGGATGTGCCCTGGAATCAACCTTGCCAGACTAGAAATCTGTGTCTTCATACACCACCTGGTCATAAGATACAAGTAAGATGAAAAACCATATTCAATTGATCGAATAGAAAGGACAAATATATCACTTACAAGAAAAACCAGTATAGATTGCATGGTACTATACTTTGTATCATGAGAGCAGGAACATTCTTGCATGATCACTTCATCCAATCTCAACCTTTTGAAGCTTTTTTAATTATTATTGTTATTACTATCTGTTTATAATTCTGGTATCAATAACAGGTGGAAACCTCTTGAGAAAGATGACTCTGTCCAGCCGACACTTGTGCGGATGCCAAGAAACAAGTATCCAGTTATTGTTGAGCCGCTATAAACTGTGAAGCATCTACCTCCTAGGAACATATGGATGGATAAGAAAGAACAACTTCGAAGCATTTGTGAGCTAACAAGAATAAGCATCGAGAACTTTTTAAACTAATGTATTTCTCTTCAACAATGATGTAATTCATGATAACAGGACTCGTTTTGTGTCTTCTGCTGTGCAACAAAGTTCAACTCTGCGCTGCTACAAAAAACTATTTTGAACCATTTCAGCGTGGTGAATTAAGTTTGGGTCTGAAACTCAAAAATCCGTAGTTGGTAAGGTTCACATTATATGTGATTGCCAGAAAACTAGCCTTCCATGCAATACGAAAAAGTAAGCCCAGAATCCATTGAAAGAAGATTAGAATAGACAACATTGCAAAGACACTGGAACGTATCATAGCGATGGAAGGAGGGAAAAGGATTCTATATTTACTGGTACAGAGTAATAAAGAATCTAATTAACCACCCATCCTGTCGAGCCATCATAAAACACGGAGGGGGGAATTTTCCGCTGTACAGCTGCAGGAAATCATGGATGACCGCGGTTTAACCATGATTTAGAAACATATAAAACAGGGAAAATCCTCAAAAACATAATTAGGTTGAAAAATGGTATCTGTGCGGTTACATGATAAAACAACTACAGTTTGGGCTTGGGCTCATAAAATCCCTAGCTAAACCTCCACAAAGTTACGGATTCATTTTTTTTGTTTTATTTTGGCGTTTTCTTTTCTTCTTTAAACAATTTTCAACATCTCTTCATCAAAATTGAACTTCATCAAATACATATCATCTTAGCAAATTTAATTCTTTTATTATCAGATAAGTTGTGTGATTCAAATAATTAATCTATATCATGAATCCACATATCAAATATCTAAGAATCGTGTGATTCAAATAATTAATCAATATCATGAATCCACATATCAAATATCTAAAGATCGTTATGATCATCAAAAATAAAAGTTTTTTATTTTGTTACGGCTCATGACTCGCTCATCAAGCCTATTATATTTAGAGTAACTTAAATGATGGTCATATTGGTTGAGCTCTAGATGAACTTGCCTATAATAATTATTCTTGTGATATTTATTAGTCTTTAGATAACTTATTCTTGAACTTTTTTGGAATTCAATTGTTTTAAATATGTTGATGATTTAGGTTTGCAGCTTCCCTTAAACAATCATAAAAATAAAAATATTACTAAGAGTAAGATATATGGTAAGTATAGACTTAAACTTGGACACTAAATGATCATACAATACCAGCTTAAAAATAGAATTGAGATCACTTACTATTCTTGCAAGTAAAATTACAAAATAAAAATAAAGTTAATTTTATTTTTTTAATATATAAATTAATCACAATAGAAAAAACTAGAAAAAATTTTAAGTCTGCAATACTAAACTTTAAATATAAATAATTGATTAAATGAAGTTCTTGGCAAAATTTAAATGGAAAAATATAAAGTGAGCAAAGTATAAGAATATAATGCAAGATGAGAATATTTTTTTTAAGTGCAATAAAATATTATTAAATAACAAGTTAAATAACAAGTATAATACATAGTAAAATTCAACGTATCAAAAGTAAAGTGATTTCCTATCTAGATTGGTAGGAAGATGCTGGTAGTTACTGTTGTTGACATGGAGAAGATTGCTGACGCATGGCACTGATAATGTGCTGGCATGGCGGTGACGTGGGAGAATATGCTTACGTGGCGTTGATTATATGCTGACATGGATTAGCGAATTAATCTACCTTGAGTGGTTCCCTTGCCACTGTTGAAGAGAGAGGTGGTTCTGTAGTGGGTTGCGATCAGCAGCGTGAAGGAGTTGTCGCTTCGAGGCAGTGTGGCACCGTGGGTGGTGGCAGCCGAGGATCTGTTGCATCGATCTGAAGTGGCTTCTGAAGACGAAAATCTATTGCGATCACTGCAGATGGGGGCTTTCAATGGTCTGTGACGTCGATCTGTTGGTTCCTGCTGAGGACGATGGCACTGCGAGTGTTATGGACGGTTGGTAAGGTTATGCTTGCTGCGGTTGTGGTAGTTGGGATGGGTTTGGTGTGGCGGATGATCTTGCTAGGGAGGCTGAATGGTGGCTGTTGTCGGTTGGGAGATTGTGGTTGTGTGTGGTGGCTAAATGGTTATGGTGGTTGTTGGCTGCTTGATTTGGTTGTTACGGTTAAAGAGAAGAACAGATCCAAGGGTATGTTTAGGTTAGAAGAGGGATGGGTCTGTGTTAAAGATGAACGGTAGTTTTTTTTTTCCTTATCAACTGTAAACAGAAAGATTAAAGAATTTTTCTTAGATTTAAGCTGTAAACAGAAAGATTATTTTTTTTGTTTCTTTTTGTTTTTTT